>JGI12048J13642_10304432_pt1 | contig 13066 bp, 9 predicted proteins | sample ElkSlonscriptome_16_FD_13642 | JGI IMG/M metagenome (IMG submission 13642) | reverse complement strand
GGACTACGAACTCGCCGGCGGCATCCGTCGCACCTCGGCGGGTTGGAGCGTGGTCCCTCTCCGCCAGGTCGTGGCGGGGGTGCCGGTCCTCCACGGCGTGCGAGCGGTCCGGCTCGATCCGAACGGAGTCCCTACCGACCTCACGGGCTCCGCCCTCGCCGTGCCGTCGGAGGTCCCGATCCTTTCCTCCGTCCGGGCCGCCGCCGCCGCCCGCGTCGCCTTCCTCGAGCTGGCTCGGATCGGCGTGGTCCCCGAGGACCTGGCCTTCACCTCCGCCGCCCCCGAGTCGGTGGCGGAGCTGGGCTCGCCCCGCCAGACCACCGTCCTGCGGAAGGAGCCCCTGACGGAGGTCGTGGTGGCCTCGTTGGTGCTGGATCTGGCCGAACGGTCCCGGCTTCTCTGGGAGGTCCGATTCCGGCTCCCGGACGGCGCCGGGGGCTTCCTGGCGCGTGTCTCCGCCGAGGGCGATCCCGAACTCCCCGAAGTCGTGGAGGTCCTCCGCACCTCGTCCCACGCCACACGAGCCCAGGTCCTTCGCTTCGACCCGAGGACGCCGGAGGACGAGGTACCCCTGCCCCTCCCCGACGACGCGTACCCGCTGTTCCCCGGCGCCGCTCGTCCCGACATCGAATGGGTCCGCGACGGAGAGACCCGAGGAGACGCTGCCGACGTACGCGGACCCGACGGGGCCCCCATCCAGGCGCGCCGGATCGACGGCGACCTGGTCTTCGTGGCCGATCCCGATGCGGAGCACGACCGCGCCACCATCAACGCCTTCTACCTGTGCAGCTTTCTGCACGGGTTCTTCTATCGGCTCGGCTTCGACGAACGCGCCGGCAACTTCCAGGACGTCCATCGGGACGGGAGTCCCGGGGCGGGCGACGCCGTCCGGGTCTTCGTGCAGGACCGCGAGCTGCCCGGCTACGCCTTCTTCGACAATCGGGCGGACGGCACCCACCCCGTCCTCGAGCTGGGACCGCAGAGCAGCGGTCGCCACTCCGCCTTCGACGCCCACCTGGTCATCCACGAGTTCGCCCACGGCGTCACGAACCGGATCGTCGGGGCGGAGGGGAGCCTTCACACGCCGCTGGAGCACCAGCAGTCCCGGGGCCTGGGCGAGGGCTTCAGCGACTACTGGGCCATCTCCATCCTGAACTTCCAGCGACGCCGGGTTGGGCTGGAGGAGCGCTGGGCCTACGCCGAGTGGTTCGCCGGATCACCCACCGGACTGCGGAGCCGCACCTACGACGGGTANGACCGCACCTACCGCTTCCTCCGGGCGCCCCAGATGAACGCCCACACCGCCGGCGAGGTCTGGTGCGCGACGCTTCTGGATCTGAACCGCGTTCTGGGACAGGGTGACCGGGACCGGGGCGACCAGCGGGGATGGCGGGTGGCCTTCGACTCCCTCGCCCTGCTCCACCCCGGACCCAGGGGGCCGCACTTCCTCCACGCGCGAGACGCCGTCCTCGCGGCCTACCAGGCGCTGGTGGATGCCGGGGAGCTTCCTGACGACGACGAGCTGCGAGGCCAGGTCCTCCAGGTCTTCCGGGACCGGGGCATGGGCGGAGACGCCAGCTCGAAGAACGCCCGCTTCCGGAGCGCCGAAGAGGGCACCGGACCCATCGACCACCCCCGCACCGCGGAGGACCCATGACCCGCTACCGGCCCCTCTGGATGCCGCTGCTCGCCGCCTTGCTCGCAGCGACGCCCGTCCCCGCCCAGGCCCAGGACTGGGTCGGCTGGTCGTTCCACTGGGAGAACGACACCTGGGTACCGGCGGCCGCCGGTTCGGACGACGCCTTCACCAACGGCATCCGCATCGTGCTCGGCCGCGGGCGAGGCGCCAACCTCCCGGGGGCGGACCGCTGGGCTTCCCTCTTCCCCCGGACCCGGGACTACGACGTCACCTCGGCGCTGACGCTGGGCCAGAACTTCTTCACGCCGCGCCGGATCACCACCTACGACCCCGACCCCGACGACCGGCCGTACGCCGGGTTCTCGTATGTGGGCTTCCGCTACGACGCTACCCGGCGTCTCGACATCCAGGACCAACGACCTGCCCCCCGACAACACCAGACCCAGCACTCGCTGGAGCTGAATGTGGGGGTCCTGGGCCAGGGCGCCGCTGCCCGGAAATTCCAGTCCGGCGTCCACAGCGTCGTCACCACCCACCGGATCCCCAAGGGCTGGTCCCACCAGATCCGGAATACCCTCGGGATCTCCGCGCTGTACATGGGGCGCAGCCGTTGGTCGCGCCCCGGCATGGACGTCACCCTTCACGCCGGCGGAATGCTCGGGACGACCCAGACCTACCCCATGGCCGGAGCCACCCTGCGCCTGGGTCGCGGGCTGAGCGGATTCCCCGGGCTGCTTGGGCGCAACACCGCGGTGGCGGTGGACCTCCGACACCCCGTGGAGTTCGGGCTGGTGGGCGGCGTCGAGGGACGCTACATGGTCCACAACGCCTTCGTGCGGGGGGCGCTGGGAGCGGCGGGCGACCCGGGCGTCGCCGCGGAGGATTGGCTCGGGGACTACCGCCTGGGCGTCTTCCTGCGCGTCATGGACGCGCGGTTGGACTACTTCTTCGTGCGTCGGAGCCCGGAGGTGGCAGCGGAAGGGCCCTCGGAGGGGACGTACGACAACTACGGGTCCATCTCTGTGAGCTACGCGCCGGGGAGGGAGCAGCTCGACCACGCCCGCATCGGCGACTTCATCGCCGAGACCCTGCCCCGCTGGTTCCGCGGCTTCTACCTGGAGGCGGGCTTCGGGTCGGAGATCGGCGCGGACGAGCCTGGGACCGAGGTCCAGCACGTCATGCACGGAGCGGTGGGCCGCCACCTGTGGAAGGACCTGGACATCGGCTTCGAGCTCTCCGGGGTGGGTCGGGAGTTCGGTCCCCCGGCCCCCGGCGAGATCGCCTACCGGGACCGCATGATGGTGACCTCGGCCTTCACCCTCCGGTACCGGCCCCTCGGCGGCCGGGCCGGGCCCTTCGACTGGCACCTGCGCGGAGGGGTGGGGAGCGGATTCCTGGGGGGCGGCCACAACGAGGTGGAGTTGGTGCGGCCCGGCGGTTCCCTGACGCCCTGTCCCGACGGCTTCGAGTTCGAGGCACCGGCGCCGCCCCAGAACACCTCCTACTGCAACCGCGTCCAGGAGGGAACGGCCTGGCTGGCCGGCGGCGGGGTGGCCTGGCGCCCATGGGGCGAGGAGCTGGGGATCGCCCTGGACGTCCTTTGGAGCGACGTGGGCGCCGGCTCGAACGCCTCCTTCACCGGATGGACCCTCGGCATGCGCTGGACGCCGAACCAGCGGTGACGCGACGGGGACACCTGTTGGGGCACCCTTGCTCCCGCCTTCCCCACCGACGCAGGTTCGTGTCCTCTAGACCCTTCCGAACGGAGCCGCCCATGAGCCGTCCCGGCTCACTCGCCGTGCCTGCCTGGATGCTGTCCACGCTCCTCGCAATCTTTGCCCTCCCCACCCCGGTCCAGGGCCAGTTCGGGCTCATCGAGGGCTTCGCGGACCGGGTCTCCGACCTGTCCTTCTACGCCAGCTTCGGACGACTGGCGGGTCCGAGTACCGCCCTGGACCGGGACGCAGGCGGCGTCCTGGGCTTCGGGCTCGAGCTCCTCTTCGACGTGGCGCACGTCACCCGTCCCGATCCGACGGGGGAAGTCGATCAGCCCACCGACTCCGTCCGCCGGGTCTGGACGGGCATGGAGGTGGTCCGCACCGAGGAGGGTGCGGACACGATGCTCACCTACGACGTCGAACCGATCCCTCGCCCTCCGTCCCCGGTGGATACGATCTGGGTCCTGGAGCTCGGCCTCGGCTACGGCCAGCTCTCGGGATACGAGCTCGCCGCGCCCGGCCTCGACATGAACCTCTCCGTCCGGGAGCTCCCCTCGGTCAACTTCTACGCCAGCTACGAGCCCTGGGGGAACTACTTCGGAGTGCGGAGCGGATTCCTGCGCACCCACTCGCTGCAGGTGGTGGACGCGTCCGGGACGAGGATCTCCGGGGAGGCCGACGCCTTCCTCGTCGGCGCCATGACCGGCTACGCCCTGAACCTCAAGGACCTCTGGCTCTTCATCGAGGGTGGCTACACGGTTCGCCACTTCCCCAGCGTGGACTGGGCCGACCTCGACGTTCTTCCCCCCGGCCTTCCCAGAGAGCTCAACATGAGCGGGTGGTCCCTCAGCACCGGGGTGCAGTTTCCCTTCAACTAGGCGTCGTCGAGTACCGCGATGGCCAGGAAGAGCCCGCCGAGGAGAAGAAAGGCCGCCCCGGCCATCGTCGGGATGGAGACGAAGCCGAAGACCGCCAGGTAGCGCCCGGAGCAGGGAGCACCGCCCTGGCAGCTCACCACCTCCAGCGCCGGATTCCACTGCAGCGACACGTGGTAGACGGACAGCAGCAGTCCGCCGCCGGCCAGCGGGAGGCCGTAGCGCCAGGCGCCGGCGTCCCCTCGGAAGGCCGCCACCGCCAGGAGGGGCACCAGCGGATACATGGCGATGCGCTGGTACCAGCAGAAGAGGCAGGGCTGCAGGCCCACCACGTCCGACAGGTAGAGGCTCCCGCAGGTGGCCAGCGTCGCCGCGGTGAGGCCCCACACCAGGAGGCTCCGTTCCTCGCCGGCCAGGGTGCGGCGAAGCCAGGCCCGACCTCCGGGGAGGGCGGCCGCCCCGGTCAGGACCAGTCCGCCCCCCACGGCCACGAAGGAGAGGGCCGCTAGGGTGGTAACCAGGGGTGCGTAGAGGCTCACGAAGGGCAGGCCACCCGTGCGAACCGCAGGAGAAAAGCCGGCTCGGAATCCGCGACCGAACCGTAGACGGCCACCCTGATCGAATCGGCGCTCACCCGCCGGTAGACCAGTGCCTGCGGAACGTCGTGATCGGGGTTCTCGAAGCGGACCCGGCCCGGCCCCAGCTCGGTGGCGGGGAAGTGGGTCAGGGCCTGGCCGGACGGCAGTGCCGAGTAGGTCAGGCGGCCCTCCCGCACCCAGAGCAGGAGGTGCTCCCACCCCGCCGAGCCGTCCGACCGCAGCGACCGCCCCATCCCCACCATCACTCCGCCCCGGGGCGCCATCCACACCTCCTCTACGGGGCGCTCGGCGGAGCCCGCCTGCCAGCACCCCTGGAGCCAGGCCAGGGTCTGCACGGAGGTTTCGGCCGGCGTCCCGGAGCCCGGTGCCTCCGGCGTCTGGGCCGAGAGGGTCCCCGGCGCGACCAGCAGGGCCGCAGCCAGGATCAGGGCCTGCGCGAACCGTGGCAGGAGGGGCAGCGCCGGGCTCGTCCGGTCCCGGTCCCTCACGAGCCCAGACGCCCGGTGAGGAGGACCCCACACGCCACCACACCGACCAGAAACAACAGAACCCACCCTACGGAGCGGATGCGGTAGCTGCGGGCCAGCTCCTCCTGGCTCTTCACCGAGAGCAGGAAGGGGCGCCCGTTGGGCGGCTTGAGGAGGAGGTGGGCCTCCGGCTCCCGTGCCTCCCGGGCGGCCTGCTCCTCCACCGCCGCCTTCGCCGCATCCCTTGCCCGCTCCCATTCTCGCATGTCCACCCGACCGTCGCCGTCCTCGTCGAAGCGCGCCGCCAGCGCCGCCGGATCCTCCTTCCACGCCGCCAGAAGCTCCGTCCGTCGCCGGGCACGCTCCCTGGTGTCGGGGGCGCTGTTGCGGGTCTCGAAGTGGCCGAGGGCGAAGAGGGGCTCGCCGGGGCGCATGTAGGACTCGGTGTAGCGGTACCGCCCGCCCCCGCTGAAGAGGCTGAACCCACCCCCTCCCGGACTTCGGGTCGGCTTCCGGCTGGTGCCGTACCAGACCCGTTTCACCGAGGGCGTGACGTCGGCGCCTGCCGGGTTCACCACCACCTCGCCCGTATCGTCGACGAGGCGGATGAGGTGGGGGCTGGTCTTGGACTCCAGGGTGTCCCACCGCGTCTTCCGGTGTCCGTTCGAGTCCCGGTAGCTCTTCCGTTCCTCGATGGAGTAGGACCACCAGGTCACCTCCCGGCCGGTGAGGGGCGCCATCGGCGGCCGGTCCATGGCCGTCTCCTGCATCCCGGCCAGCTCCACGAACCCCTGGGCGGCGGAGCGGACGCGCGAGGTGGGCGTGTCCTCCATGACCCGGGCGTTCTGAAAGGAGCGGCGCCACATCACGAAGGCGAAGACGGTGAGGCCTCCGGCGCCCACCAGGAACGCGACCCAGGGGACGGTCCCCATGCTCCGGACGACGAGAACGAGTCCCTCGGACATCAGTCGAAGACTCCCTTCATGTCCACCTCCTCCAGCTCCGACTCGTCGAACTCCAGGAGATCCGCCGGCTGGAAACCCAGATTTCGCGCCAGGAGCACGTCGGGGAACTGCTGCTGCCGCACGTTGAAGTTGGTCACCGAGGCGTTGTAGAGCTCCCGGCGATCGGCGATCTGGTTCTCCAGTTGGGTGATGCGCTGCTGGAGGTGCTGGAAGGTCTCGTTGGCCCGAAGCTCCGGATAGTCCTCGGAGAGGGCGAAGAGCGACCCCAGCCCCAGGCGAAGCGCCATCTCGGCCGGCCCCAGAGCCCCGACGTTCTCGTCGCGTCTCGCCCGGGCTACGGCATTCCGCGCCTCCACCACCCGCTGGAAGGTCTCCTGCTCGTGCTTCATGTACGCCTTGCAGGTCTCGATGAGGTTGGGGAGCTCGTCGTGCCGCTGCTTCAGGACCACGTCGATGTTGGACCAGGCCATGGAGACGTTGTGCCGGAGCCGAACCAGGTTGTTGTAGAGGACCGTGGCGTACGCCAGCGCAATGATGGCGAGGCCCAGGAAGATGTATCCGCCGATGCCCACGATGGGCTCCCGTGTCGGAGAAGGAAGCTGAGCGGTGAAGGTCGGTCCGGACGCCGCCGGAACCTTCAAGGTAGGCGGTCCCGGAAAACGGGTACAAGCGGGACCTCCGGGTCCACGACCACCAGCCCCTCCAGCGGGCTTCCCGGCAGGGGCCGGTGGAGTGGGACTCTACCTTCTGGAGCCCACCCTTCTCTACGCACCGGAGAGCGATCCTCGTCCCTGGGGATTCTCCGGCGCTCCGACGGAGGCGCGCCGGAAGGCCGAGGAGGTCTACCGGCGCCACGGCTCCCGGACGCGCTCCTTCCGGGCCCGGGGCGTGGGACCCGGGAGCTCCCGGAGGAACTCGGGTGAGGAGGCCTCGCAGACCTCGCTGGACCTCTGACCACGCGGGAGGTCCGGGAGCTACCCCGCGGTGATCTCGTCGTAGACGATGCCCAGATTGCGCGGCAGGTGCCGCTCGGCGCCGGGGAGAGCCGCCAGATCCTCCGGCGCGAGCGCCGTGACCTCGTCCCGGCTCCGCCCCTCGTAGATGGCCTCCTCCACCATGGCCTGGAGGCGTTCGAAGTAGGCTCGCTGCCCCGCGAGCCCTTCCCGATCGGTGAGGTCGCCGTGACCCGGCACCACCACCGTGTCCGCGTTGCAGAGGGCCAGCATGGCGTCCAGGCAGCGGATCCACCCGTCGGGCGTCGCCCCCGCTCCGTCGTCCACGTAGGGGTGCCGGCCGTGGAAGAAGAGGTCTCCGGTGTGGAGGACGTTCTCCTGCGGGAGGAAGATGAAGTTGTCTCCATCGGTGTGGCCCCGGGACACCCAGCGCAGCTCCAGCGATCCGCCCCCTACATCCACCTGGCTCTCCCGGTCGAAGGTGTCCGTGGGGAGGAAATCGTCCGGGGCGAGCCCGTCGAGGGCTTCGAGCTGCGCCTCCACGTCGGCGGCGGCCGCGGCCCGACCCTGGGCGGCCAGCTCCTCCCGAAGTGCGGGGAGCGCCTCGGCGGCCCGCGCCAGGTTGGCTTCGGCGGTGGCGCGAATACGCGGCACGGTGTGGGCGTGAGCCCGACGCGGGAGGTCGCGGAAGCCCTCGTTCCCGCCCGAGTGGTCCCCGTGGTGGTGGGTGTTCACCAGGAGCCCCACCGGAACGCCATGGGCCTCGGCCTCACGGCGGAGGATGCGACCCAGCCCGAAGTTCTTCCCGTCGGTCACCGCCGCCTCCCCGTCCCCCTGATAGAGGACGGCGTTCCCCCCACCCCCCAGCGCCACCCGAACCCGGTCCGAGACTCGCTCCCACTGGAAGAACATGGCCTGGCGACGACCTGTCGGACCGCGAACCGCGTCCCCGTCTCCCATCCCGGGCGTCCGGCCACGAAGGGAGGCGGGCAGCGTCAGCCCCACCGCCGGGAGCGTCGCGGCGGCGCGGGCCAGAAGGGTGGCGAAGTCACGTCGGGAGACGGGCATGCGATGGTCCGTGCCGGGGGGAGTCCAGAGGAGTTGGTGGTGGGAAGCTGGATTCGCCCACGGTCTCCACGCAAACCCGTGTCCAGGATCGGACGGCCGAAGGCCCTTGTAGGACGGAGGCCGCCGGGCCATCGTCGGGGCCATCCTCCGACCCCGGACGCCCCATGACACATGTGAAGCCCCCTCTCCCCCTGGCCCTCCTCCTGGGAGTCGGGCTCGGGCTCCTCGGCCTCACGGCCTGCAGCCCTTCGACGCCCCCCGCCCCCACGACCTCCACCCTGGACATGACGACCTGGTCGGTGGTGGCGGCGGACCCCACCACCGGGGACGTGGGCATCGCCATGGCCTCCTGCGTCCCGGAGACCTTCGGGGACGGGGTGGGCGCTCTGGTCCCGGGACACGGGGTCGCGGCCGTCCAGGCGGCCTGGGATCTCACCAACCGGAACGTGGTCTACGACGCCCTCCGGGAGGAACTCGACGCCGGCGCGGTGATTCGCCGGGTGACCCGGGAGCTACCGGATTCCGGGCTTGATCGGCGTCAGTACGGGGTGGTGACGCTGGACGGCGCGGGGGGTGCCGAGGTGGCGGGCTTCACGGGGGAGGCCATCCTGGCCCGGGCGGACGACGAGGAGAACCCCGCCTGGGCCGGCGTCATGGCCGACGCCCAGATGGCGGTGAGCGCCCAGGGGAATACCCTGGTGAGCCACGAGGTGGTGGCCGACGCCCTCGCCGCCTTCCAGCGCCGCGACGCCGCCGGACGCAACCTCCTCCCGGATCGGCTCCTCCGGGGGCTGGAGGCCGGGGCCATCGCCGGCGGGGACGTGCGCTGCAACACCGCGGGCTTCGTCCAGACGTCGGCCACCGCCGTGATCCTCGTGGCCCGCGGCGGGGACCCGCCCTACGCCACCCGGGACATCGGGGTGAGCGACCAGGGCACCGGGGAGGCCCCCTGGCTGGCGCTGTCCGTGACCGATTCCGTGGGTGGGGCGAACCCCCTGGTGGAGCTCCGGGCCCGCTACGACGACTGGCGCAAGGAGATGCTGGCCCAGCGCCCCTGAGGTCCCAGAGGGGTCGTCAACGGTTCACCTGCGAGAGCGCCCGGACCTCCGCCCGGACCCGCTCCAGCTCCCCCACCTCCTCGAGGCGTTCCCAGAGCCGCGCCACCGTGCGGGCGCCGACGAACCCCGGCACCTCGGTGGCCCATCCCTCCTGCGTGCGGAAGGCGTCCACCGCGGCCATGACCTCCGCGCCGTAGCGGGCGGACTCCGGAGCGTCCAGATCGAGCGCCTCCGCCTCGGGGCGGTAGTGGCCCAGCGCGTGGAGCATGAGCTTGAGCTGGAGTACGTCCCGCCCTTCGAAGCCCTGGAGGGTGCGAAAACCCAGCGTCTCGGAGACGGTGTCGTAGATGCGCCGCATCTCGGCGACGGGCTCGGGGTGCTCGCAGACGTGGATGTCCGCGGTGATGCCGTCGGGACGGCGTGACCTCCCCGGTCGGGGGTCCGCCACCAGCACCGCCGCCGACTGGGTGGCGCCGTGTCGGCCGTCCCCGCCCATGGCCTGTCCCACGCCGATGGCCTCGATCATCCGGTCGGCGAGGTGGCGATCCTGGCCGGCGGAAGCCTCGAAGGCCGCCGCCACCGAGTCCACCACACGGACGCTCACCAGGGCGTTCCCCTGCACCGCCCAGGTGGACCCCGTGCGTTCGTGCACCCAGTCGCCGCGGGGCTCCTCGCCGTACTGGCCGGAGCCCGTCCACTGCGCCGTCCGTCCCCGCATGTCGATGACCCCCACCTGACGCCGCGCGCGCCCCTCGTCGGCGGCTACCACCCGCTCCAGAGCCTCCGCCGCCGACAGGCCTTCTTCCAGTAGGTCCAGGACGTCGGTTCCGTATTCCACCCGGGTCCCACCCTGGGTCGCCACTGCCCCGACTCCGGGACGGGCCCAGGGCACGGCATTCCCCACGCAGGCCCGCCGGGTGGTCACCGCCACCCCGGATTCCCCGGTGGCCGGATCGATGGCCACGATGCTGAAGGTGTGGAAGACGGGCTCCGCTCCCCACGAGGCGGGCTCCTGCGCGGAAGCGGGAGCCGGGAATCCCGTCGCCAGACCCGCCGTCAGGAGTGTGGCACCCACCAGCACCCCGGCTCGGACCATCCGCCGAGATGCCACCCCTCCGTCCATCACCGGAGCCGAGTCCATCAGAAGGCCGGCCCCAGGAGAAGGGCGTTGGCGTAGGGCTGGAATCCGGCGTACCACATCATCCGGAAGAGGGGGTCGTCGGCGAAGAGGATCACGCTCCCCCGCCCCATGGACGTCTCCACCACCCAGGCCGCCTGGGAGAGGCGTTCCAGGGTGCCGCCGCTGATGACGCCGCTGACCTCCTCCAGCTCCTCCCCGAACCAGACCGGGCTCTCGACGTCCTCGGTGGGCTCGAATCCGTTGCCGGAGCTCAAGACGAACAGGCGGTGCTCGCCCGTCGCCGCGGACGCTCCGAAGGCCAGGGGATGCCCCGGGTCCAGGTGGGCCGGGAGGATCGTGCCCGGCGTCCGCTCCTCCCACTCCTCCAGCTCCCGCTCCTCCCGGAGGCGCAGCGCTCGGCCCAGACGCTCCTCCTCGGCGGGCTCGTCTCCCTCCCGGAGGGACACCCCGGTGAGGGCCTCCAGTCCGGCGGCTCCACTCCCCACCGCCACCAGGGTGCCGCCCTCCTCGACCCATCGCCGGAGGCGCTCCATGGTATTCTCGTCGAGCCCCCGACCCACCGACCCGCCCTCGGGCAGCACCAGGACGTCGTATCCAGCGAGCTCCAGGCCCTCCAGGTCGGCCGCGTCCACGGCGTCGAAGGGGAGCCCCAGTCGGTGGTCCAGGAAATACCGATGCGTCCCGAAGGAGTACGCCGACGTCCCTTCCCCGCCGAGGAGCGCCACACGGGGAAGAGCGAGCTCACCCAGACTTCCGGAGCCCAGGTCCGGGCCGCCCTCGGTGAGCGCCGAAGTCACCGGGACGGCCATGGACAGACCGGCGGCTTCCAGTCGGGTGTCGAGTCGGTCGTTGAGGTGCGCCGGGAGGAAGACGGTGCCTCGGGGGTGGAAGGTCCCGTCCACCCGCACCGTATCCCCCAGGACGCGACCCCTGCCGCCATCCTCCAGGAAATCCACCAGACCGGGCCAGCTCCCGAAGCCTGGCGGCACCAGGTACCCGTAGCTCCCTCCGGCGGGGGCGCGGGCCGCCGGGTGGGCCATGGTCGACGCATCTCTCCAGGGGCCTCCGTTCAGCCCGGTGGCCGGGGCGGTGTGACCCTCCACGCCATACGCGTAGGGACGGGACCAGGCGCTCACGTCGTAGGAGTAGGTGGCGTCCAGCACCACCTCGGCCTGGAGGAGGGTGGCTGCCAGGCGACCTCGGGGCTGCCGCACCGGCACCCGGACGGTGCCTTCGGGAAAGCGGGTGCGGGCGCCGTAGCCGGGGTGGGGCTCGGCGGCGACGTCGAAGGCCTCGTCGGCCACCTGGTAGCGGATCCCCTGATCGGAGAGCTCTCCCAGGAGAGCGTGGAGACGGGCTGCACCCTCGTCCGGCACCAGGAGGACGTCCTCCAGCCCCTCGTCCACCGTGCGATGGAAGCCGGCGAAGCCCAGGAGGAGGTCGGTCCTGCCGGTAGCGGCGGTGCGGAGGGTGGCGTTGCCGGCGACCCGATGGTGGGTGGCGCGGTCCCGGAGGGTGAGGGTGTCGCCGTCGGCCCGGGCGTAGGCTAGTCCGGCGGAGCCGCCCCCTGCCTGCTCGTAGGTCATGCCGATGGCGCCCAGGAGCGAGGGCCAGGAGTCCCCGTAGCCGGGATAGAAGAGGTCGTAGGTCTCTTCGGTGAAGTAGAGCCAACCCCGCTGGTCGAAGGCCGCTGCGTTCCCCTCGCCGATGCGCCGGCTCCAGCGTCCGATGTGCTCGGGGTAGAGGGGATTGACCGGGGTGGCCGGCGGGAAGAAGAAGTAGGTGGAGTTCGGGCTCATTTCGTGGAAGTCCACGTGCACCTGCGGATTCCAGCGGTCCCAGGTCGCCAGCCGGGCCCGGGTCTCCGGCTGGCTCATCCAGGTCCAGTCCCGGTTCAGGTCGAAGTGGTAGTGGTTCGTCCGTCCGCCGGGCCAGGGCTCGTCGTGCTCCCGGGTGGAGGGGTCGGCGTTGGGCTCCGGTCCCCGGGTGGCCCGGTAGAAGTTCACGTAGCGGTCACGGCCGTCGGGGTTCACCACCGGGTCGAGGACCACCACCGCCGAGTCCAGCACCCCCGCGACGCCCTCGGCGTCGCGGACCAGGTCCCACGCCGTCCACATGGCCGCCTCGGACGACGACGACTCGTTCCCGTGCACCCCGTAGGAGAAGTAGACCACCGCAGGGTTGGAGGCGATGATCTCCCGGGCCCGGGCCTCGGACGTGGCCGGGTCGGTGAGCTCCCGGTTGGCGTCGAGGACCGCCTCCAGCCGCCCCCGGTGCTCCGCCGAGGCGAGGAGGACCTGAATGAGGGGCCGTCCCTCCACGGAGCGACCGTACTCGGTGACGCTCACCCGGTCCGAGGCGTCCGCCAGGGCATGGAAGTACCGGTTCACCGAGGCCACGTCGCTGAAACGCTCCCCCAGCTCCCACCCCAGGACTTCGGCGGGAGAAGGTGCAGCCTGGCTCTGGCCCGTCGCCGGAGGGGCGAACCCGACGGACAGACACACGGCCAGGATCAGCGCCCTGGGGTGCAGCAAGCAGAGAGGCGGGACGAGACGGAGCATGACGTCGGTGGCTGGAGACAGG
>JGI12048J13642_10400230_pt1 | contig 13067 bp, 12 predicted proteins | sample ElkSlonscriptome_16_FD_13642 | JGI IMG/M metagenome (IMG submission 13642) | reverse complement strand
ACCGTTTGTGAAACAGAAATCGAAAAAGCTAAAGCAGAGGCGGTAACAACAGGTGGTGGTGAACAAGCCTATTATAATGCCATGCAAATAGATAGTTCTGCTGATCGCCGGGACTGAACTTTCTTTATGGAAGAGCACTACTTCCTATGTCCTTTCTGCAATGCACCTATTTCTATGTTGTTGGATAGTTCGGTGCAACAGCAGCAATACATAGAGGATTGTGAAGTCTGCTGTCATCCCATAGAGATCAGTTACCGTTATGAGCATGATTGCTTAGCAGAATTTTCTGCTCAATCCACGGAACTATAACTTCTGATCCATCTGGAAAGAGTAAGCTGATATCATAGTTGAAAAGTTGGTTAAAAAGTTGGTTGCTCGCCAGCATAGCTGGAAAAAAAAGTCAGATCACACTGGCTGGCTAACGATAAGATCAAAGATTAGCTTGGCGGCCAATACCAGCAAAACAGCACCAAAAAAGCGCTCAATCCAGACTGCGTTTTCGTTCAATCTTGATAACCAGGCGGGTCTCGAAAGTAGCCATGCAACCAACACGTACCAGCCTGCATCAATGACAAAAGCGGTTAAGACATAGGCCGCTCGTAGCCAGGACGATGTTTCTGGTCCCACAAACTGGCTGAATAGTGCGATAAAGAAGATGGCGATCTTCGGGTTTAGGAAGACGATTAAAAAACCATCCCTTGCAGCAAGCCTGTAGTCTGAATTGGCAAAACTACTATGCCAAAAATTCATGTTGTCCGAACCGACGCTGTTCAGGCTCGCGTCGGTTATACTTTCTTTGTCCCTCGTCTCCTTACTTTTCGGCTCAGTTCTGCTAAGCCCTTTGTAGCCGATCCAAATCAGATAGCCTGCCCCTAGCCATTGCAAGGTAGCGAAACCGAATGATGAACTCCTCACCAATAGAGCCAGCCCGGAAATACAAATGAGTGCATACAGGCCCACGGTTAGTCCGTGAGTGATTGCTGCCGTGATGCCGGCTGTACAGCCCTTGGTCAAGGTGTGTTTAACAACCACAGCCAAGGATGGGCCGGGTGAGACAGCGCCAACAATACAGATACCGACAATGGCTAGCCAATCACTTGCCATCGCTCTAAAGTGGCGCTTGGTTATTTGTAAAAATCACGCAATCCAACAGGCGCTGTCTTAGGCTTGCTAGTGCTATGGTTTTTCTGGTTATCGTTACCGTCATTTTATTGTTGTCGTCATTGTCTCGGCTGCTGCGGGTGCTTCTATCTTGTGCAGAGAACTAATCTTGCGCAGAGAAACAATCTTGTGCATGGAACCAATGGTACCACTGTGATAATGACTACAAAACATCAATGCCGGCTCGTTGACAGTACTGCAGCAAATGGGTGGGGTAATCGGTAATGATGCTGGTGATACCCAGTGTTCGCAGCGCCTCAATTTCAGGCAAAGTGTTAACTGTCCAGCAGGAAATTTCAATGCCAGCCTTTCGCGACTCCTCGACCACGGTTTGCTCCGCCAGCTTGTAATTCAACACCAGAATATTACAGCTGAATTTGAGTGTTTGTTGCAGGGGGTTGGGAAAACGGCTGTCAGCCACATAGCCTGTGGCTATATCACTGTTCATGCTCTTGATACGCTGAACCACCCAGCTACTGGAACTGGTAACCACGACACGTGAATAGAGTTCCTGGGTTTGGATCAATTCCACTAAGCGATTACACAGCGTGTTTAAGCGGGATTTGCTGTCCGGTTTAACTTCGAATTGAATGGATTGGAAATCTTCGCAGGTTTGCAAGACTTCACTGAGCAATGGTATGGATGCAGGTTCATGCCAGATCGGTATATGCCTGGCGGCATCCATTGTCGTTAGTTGGGCAGCGGTCAAATCGGCCACAGTCCCAGACTGGCCCGTGGTGCGCTCAGTTGTTTTGTCGTGAATAACCATCAGCTCACCATCCTGGCTGAGTCGAATGTCCAGTTCAAAGTGTCTTATCCCGTGCTGATAAGCATGACGAAATGAGGCGAGCGTGTTTTCCGGTGCCTCTCCCCGGGCTCCTCGATGGCCTATTATTTTCATACGCGGTCCTGATTGAATCCTGCCGATTATTGCTGCTCAACTCGGGGCATTTGTTAATAACACAGGGCAAGCCTTGAGTTTTTGATGGTTCCCACAGCAGCAGTGGTTTTATTAGGGAGCGCTCATCCAGAAACGCCAGTTTTTGATGGACACTAACGCAGTACAAGGAAGTACTGCCAAAATCGATCGCCTAAGCAATTGATTTTGCCAGCAAAGTAAAATCGACATTTTACTTTGCGACTCCGCGAAACGGCATGGAAGCCGTTTCAGGATGAAAACCAGTGAGCCTATTATCCACTAAAATGCCCACCGAGTGCATAAGTGCAAGGCTGTCCTTGTCAAAAAAGCTATGCTGAGGACCATGACAAACAAACTATGAACTTGCAGGCCATGGAGGTATTGTACAGGATTAGGTTAGTTGGTTGATTTTACCGTTGTTACTGAAGCTGTTTTAAGACGCCTTGAGCGGCGCTTCTTCCATTTTCTGAGTATTTTTCGCCGCCACCAGATATCGATAATCAGGTATGCGATGGCTGAAAAAAATAATCCGCAGACCAGCGAACCCACGTACAGTGGCAGGCCTATTTCCACAATTTTTTCGGAAAACCATGCGAAGGTAAGTTCTACTTCGAAATCCCGGTGTGGTGTGCGTAAAATATAGGTGCCAATCAGGTAATTGAAATAGAACATAGGCGGCATGGTTACGGGGTTGCTAAGCCACACTAACATAATGGTGATAGGCAAATTACAATTGATCCAGATGGCGATTAAGGCGGCCAGAACCATCTGCAAAGGGATAGGTAAAAAACAGCAAAAAATACCAACCAGGAATGCCTTGGAAACCGAGCGCCTGTTAATGTGCCACAAGTTGGGTTCTTGCAGCATACTTCCCAGGAAACCAAGCGACTTCATACTCTTGATTTTTTCAGGGCTGGGAAAATACTTTTTAATCAATCTTTTTGGCATAATTGCTGCGTTTAAGCTTATGGCTTTTGAAAAAGGGCCTATGACTTTTGATAACGTGTATATAGTTGTTAATAAAAATCCTTTGGTTTTTGAATAAGTTGCTAAAGCGCTCGGATTTATATTCTATTGGCAAAATGACTCTTGCTAAGTCCGCTGAGTATTCCTTCTGTCAAAAGCCTAAACAGCCAGTAATCCGCGTTGTTTCGGTAAATCATAGTGGCCTAACCGGTTTCAAAGCAATCCAGGGTTAAGCAAAACATAGTAGTTGGTTCCTCTCCGGAAACGAAGCATTCTGGACGAAAATCAATCTTCGGGAACTTATCAGGAATCCAGTATGCGATCAGGGATGATTGTTTTTCTGACGGCGTGGTACGCCGTATTAATGTCTGGCCACTATTGGGTAGAGATTGTTAACAGGCTGGCACTACAACAAAGCATTGCCTCCATGTTCGCATGGGATCTGCTGCAAGATCCCTTGGGTTCATTGTTTATCGTTTTCTTACTCGTTGTTCTCCTTTTCAGTGGTACCATCCTGCTGAGCGGCGTTATTTTGTTGAGAAAGCGCTTTGTTAACCCTGGCTTGTTACATTCTCCCAACCAGCCGTTCGCGAGCTACTTCGGTGCAAGAGTTTGGGCAATACTGGCGCAATGGTGGTTCCCGCTGGTTTGCCTTTTGTCTGCTTGTGTACTGGCTTTGAGCGTTCTGTATCTGTCGATAAGACCATTTCCGCTCGCTTATGACGGCGCTGAAGTGGAAATATCGGGTACACTCTGCCCATTAGTTCCCAGTATAGCGCCCAAAGATACAAAGCAAGGCTCCCTGCAAAGGGTTTCCTTTTGTATAGACCATGTTTACAGACCATCAGATTTGAAGCCGTTTCTAAGTGATAACACCCTCAAATTAAGCTGTTATTACTGTAAACAAGAGCTGCAAGCTAATACTCGCTACCGGCTCTTAATAAAACTCAAGAGCAAAAGACCCCTGTTAAATTTTCATGACCCTTGGCGCTGGCAAAAACAGTGGCGTCTACCTTGGTTGGCGAAGGGTAATGTGCGCAAATTCATTGCCATTGAACCTATTGAAAGTGCCATGAATCAATCCGTTCGTATTGATGACGCCGAGCTACCTCCAACTTTTCTTTTTTCATCACATTTTTTTCATTATCTTACCCAGCACTTTTCCCCCCAGGTTTTCCGGCAACGGGCATTGGAGCAAGCCAATCAGCTACCTCACGGTGCCAGTATTGCTGCCTTACTATTGGGTGATCGCAGCGGTTTGACCAGCGCCCAGTGGCAGCACCTTAGTCATGTGGGCCTGAGTCATTTACTGGTTATCTCGGGTTTGCACATCGGTTTTATCATTGTGCTGGTGTTGACCATAATACGTTGGATTCTCCGCTTTGCGACCCGTCGATTCGTCGTATATGCATCGGTACCACTAGTGATCGCTACATTGATCTACTATTTGCATGTTATTAACTATGGTTTACCTGCACTGCGGGCATCGGTGGTGGCTGTTTTAGCGTTGGTGCTGCTGTTGAACCGCTTGCGCTTGTTGCCCTCCACCTGGTGGCTATTAGCTCTGCTGATTTGTTCGTTGGCAGACCCTTACGCCTTTGTCAGCCGGGGGTTCTGGTTGTCTTTTCTCGGTGTGGGAATATTACTGTTGGTATTCAGTCACCGCCCCCTGCAGAAATTAGGTAAGGTGCGTGGTTTGTGGCGAGCACAGGTTGCTTTCTTCGTGGGTATGACCGGTGTGTTATTGTTGTTTTTCGAACAGGCACCGTCGGCACCGGTCATCAGTAATTTGTTGGCAGTTCCTCTGGTGGGCTTGATGCTGCCGTTGGCGCTATTGTCCGCATTGATAAATCTGCTAAGTGAAACCTTGGGTGGATGGTTATTTGGTATTGTCGATATACTCTTCAGTGGATTTTGGTTGATCGTTGACATTAGCATTCTGCTACCTGTCATACAATATGCCAATTATGTTCAGGTGTTTGCTGTTTTAATCATCGCCTTGTCGATCCCCGCTTTGCTGCATTTCCGATTGCCCTTTGCTCCGGTATTCATGCCTGTTGCCCTGCTGGGCTTGATGTTTGGAGTAAAAAAACCAGCACCTGAATTTGTCATCACCATGCTGGATGTAGGGCAAGGACTGGCCTTGATTCTGGTTGCGCCTTCAGCAGCGCAGACTGATCCTGTCACTATTATTTATGATACCGGACCGGGATATATTGGCTCGAATACGGGTTGGAATGCGGGTTCATCTGTGGTGCTACCCAACCTGGCTCATTTGCATCACGGTAATTCCGGCTCTGGAGAACCACACATGCTGGTGGTCAGTCATTATGATAATGACCATGCCGGCGGACTCGCTGCCATCGTTGCCCAGTATCCACAACTACCGGTCTTGGCTGGTCAGCCAGATCGGCTACCCGGCACTCTGCCTTGCAAAGCCGGCGCTGCTTTTGATGTAGGTTCATGGCAAGTTGAGCTGTTATGGCCCCTGTCGAATAGCGGCTATAGCATTGCAAATACGGATAACAATCACTCCTGTGTGGTCAAGTTAAGCTATCGGGGTATATCCATACTAATACCCGGCGACCTTGAAGCCGATGGCCAACAGGCATTACTGGATTCGATGGCGGATGCCATTTCGCGCCAGCGACTACGATCCGATATCCTGGTGCTGCCCCATCATGGTAGTAAGAACGCTTTCAATCCCAGTTTTCTTTCCCGCGTTAATCCGCGAATGGTGTTGGTATCGGCCGGGCATAAGAATGCGTATGGACATCCTCATGGACTGTTTACCCGCTGGTTTGGGCACCGTGAAATTCCGCTATTTAATACTGGCTCTGTGGGCGCGGTGGAGGTGACAGCAGATTTTCCTGACGACTCCGAGGTCACTTGGGAGGCAGCTTATTTAACAGGGATGCAGTCCAAAGAGGAGCAAGAGAGGCCAATTCCACCAGAGGTCTTAAGCGATGTTGTTTTGCGGGTCAGAACAGCCAGTCAGCCCTTTCATTCCGAGCGGATTGAATAAGCTTTGGACTAACCGTTCGCTGGATGACATGACTCATTGACAGACCATCGTCGCGAACTCGTGCTTGAGGGCTCAACGCAAGTTAATCCGGGGCAGCAAGCAGGTAATCTATTTGCTACTGCACAAGCCGTTGGAAACAGCAGGACCAAAGGGGATAACTGAATTTATGCTGCTATGCTATGGTAAGCCGATGTTTTTCAGGAGGTAGATGCGTGTACGAATTACTCATGGCCGGTGGTTTGATCATGATCCCCATACTGGTCTGTTCCATTGCTGCCTTAGCGATTGTATTTGAGCGTGCCTGGGCCTTGCGAAGAAGCCGGGTAGCGCCCCAATCCATCGTGAATGAACTGCTGACCAGTTTGAAAAAAAAGGAACTTAACGGCAGGAAACTCAAAGAGCTGCGGGATGCCAGTCCCCTTGGAAGAATTCTCGCTTCAGGCCTGTTGAACGCCAGGCATGGTCGGGAAATCATGAAGGAAAGTATTGAGGAGGAAGCCAGTCAGGTTATTCATGAGCTTGAGCGTTTTCTCACACCATTAGGCACCATTGCGGCAATTGCCCCCTTATTAGGATTACTAGGTACGGTCATTGGCATGATCGATGTATTCGCAGAAATACAGGTGGCAGGTAATGCTAATAATCAGGCCCTCGCCGGTGGTATTTCCAAAGCGCTGATTACCACTGCCACCGGATTGACCATCGCGATTCCTGCTCTGGCTTGTCACCGCTATTTCCAACGCCGGGTCGATGCTTTAGTGGTCAATATGGAACAACAGGCATTGAAGTTAGTGGAAGTGCTTCATGGCGACCGGGATACAGATACAAGCGGAGTTAAGCCATCGTGAAGTTTGAGCGTCAACATAAAGATGACCTGTCGATCAATATCACTCCACTAATTGATGTGGTGTTTTTGCTGCTGATATTCTTTATGGTATCCACTACCTTTACCAAGGAATCTCATTTGCAGGTGGAATTGCCCTCTGCAACAGGGGAGAAGGCAAAACAGCCGGCTGAATTGATTGAAGTGCTGATCGATAAGGAAGGTCAATTTACGGTTAATCAGCGGGTGCTTATTAACAGCCAACTCGTTACCTTAAAGCGGGCGGTTGAAAAACTGTCTGATGGCAACAACAAGCTACCTTTTATTGTGACTGCTGATGCCAGCACACCCCATGAATTTGTGGTCCGTGCCATGGATGTGGCAGGTCAGTTAGGATTCAGAAAACTCAGCATTACGGCGCAACGAATCGATGAGCCGTGAGCTGACATGGGAAATTCAGGTTTTATTTGCTTCGCTATCACATAATAACAAACTGAAGATTTTTGCATTAACTATGAGGCATTGAGCGTGTCCGCTCCCCCTACCGAATACACTGGCTGGAGTGTTTATAAACGCTTATTGGCTTACCTCAAAACGGCTCGCACCGCTTTTGCGTTAGCTGTCGCTGGCAACATTATATATGCCTTAGCCAGTGCACTGATGGCCCCCGCCCTGAAGGAAGTGTTTAAAGCCATTGAACAGCCCGATTCGGGCTATCGCTTATTAGTACCAATTTTGATCATTGGGGTATTCGCGCTGCGTGGGCTGGGCTCCTTTCTGGGTACGTTCTACATGGCCAAAGTGGCCCGTGCGGTCATTCATACCTTGCGTACCGAATTGTTCAATAAAATGACCCGATTGCCATGCAGCTATTTTGACGCCAACTCCACCGGTCATTTGGTCTCCCGCATTACCTATACCGTGGAGCAGGTGGCCGCCGCCTCCAGCCAGGCCATTACGGTAATTATTCGGGAGGGTTTTACGGTGTTGGGTCTGGTGGCTTATATGTTTTACGAAAACTGGCGTCTTACGCTGGTTTTCCTAACCGTCGGACCCATAATTGGTTTAGTGGTGAGCTATGTAACCAAGCGCTTCCGGCGCTTGAGCCGGCGCATACAAACCTCTATGGGTGAGGTCACCCAAGTGGCGTCAGAAACCTTTAATGGTTACCGCGTCATGCGCACGTTCGCTGGTGAGAGCTATGAGAATGAGCGTTTTCGACAGGCTAGCGAGACTAATGTACTGCAAAGTCTGAAAATGTCGCTGGCACAAGCGGTTTCCACACCAGTCATTCAGGTGCTGGTGTCTTTAGCTATTGCTGCACTGGTATGGCTCGCACTGGCACCACAGGTGCTGCAAGATATGACTGCCGGTGCCTTTGTCGCCTATATTACGGCGGCTTCATTGTGTGCAAAGCCAGTACGACAGCTATCAGAAGTGAACGTTGTGGTGCAAAAAGGCATCGCCGCTTCGCAGGATGCATTTACTCAAATGGAGGTTCCCGATGAGCGCGATGAAGGCACTTTTGAAGTAGAGCGTAGCCGGGGTAATCTGCGATTTAACAACCTGAGTTTTTGCTATCCCGGCAGTGATCAAGCGGTGCTGAAGAATATCAATCTGCATATTCAAGCCGGTGAAACCGTTGCCTTTGTGGGCCATTCCGGCAGTGGTAAGTCGACCTTGACCAATCTGATTCCGCGCTTTTATGAATACCAACAGGGTGACATTTTACTGGATGGCGTGTCATTAAAAGATTATCGCTTGCAAAGCCTGCGGGCACAAATATCCATCGTCACTCAGCAAGTGACTTTGTTTAACGCCTCGGTAACCGATAACATTGCCTATGGTGCTTTATCGGGTTCACCGCAGGAAAAAATTGTGGCTGCCGCCCGCTCTGCCGATGCACTGGATTTTATTGAGGCACTTGAAGATGGTTTCGATACCAACCTGGGTAATGATGGTCAGCGCCTGTCCGGTGGTCAACGGCAGCGCTTAGCCATTGCCCGTGCCTTGCTGAAAGATGCCCCGGTATTGATTCTGGATGAAGCCACTTCGGCGCTGGACACTCAGGCTGAAAAAACCATTCAGCGAGCGCTGGAAAACCTCATGCGCGGCCGCACCACGATTATTGTGGCGCACCGACTATCCACCATCGAAAATGCAGACAAAATTGTGGTGATGGAGCATGGAGAGATTGTTGAAACCGGGACTCATGAAGCCTTGTTGAGCAAGGGCGGAGCCTACGCCAGCTTTTATCAGGCCCAGTCTGGCAAAGAAGCTCAGCAATAGCTTGCTCTTCGCAATCGATCACAGGTGACATCATCAATTTTTCCGCTTGGCTTAATAAAATCTGGTATCAAGCTTCACCTTGGCGTTTCGCTTTATTGCCACTTTCAGTGCTCTACCGTTGGGTGTTTCGCCTTCAGCAACGCTCAGCACTATCTGCACAGGGAGAGCGGTTCCGACCCGATATACCGGTCATTGTGGTGGGTAATATTACCCTAGGTGGAACGGGTAAGACGCCGCTGACGCTGGCTTTGTTAGAGGTACTGAAAAAGCTGGATATGTATCCCGGTGTTATCAGTCGGGGGTATGGGGGGCAACCCCCGCAACTGCCTTATGTGGTGTCAACCAGCGATAATCCTGTCTATGCCGGTGATGAACCTTTGTTGATTAGGCGGCACAGTGGTTGCCCAGTGGTGGTTGACCCTGATCGGCGCCGGGCACTTCGCCATTTAATCCAGCAATTTAATTGCGATGTGGTGGTCAGTGATGATGGTTTGCAGCACCATCGGTTGCCCCGGGATCTGGAAATTGTGGTGATTGATGGTCAGCGCCGCCTGGGCAATGGCTGGTGCTTGCCTGCCGGCCCTTTGCGCGAGCCCGTATCCCGCTTAGCCACGGTGGACCTGATTATTAGCAACGGTAACAGAATACCTGAAGCCCCTTACTTGATGACACTCAAGCCCCTCAAGTTCGTGAAAACAGATGGAAGCGACTGTCGCTCTTTGGAGTTTTTTCGTGGGCAAGCGGTTAACGCGATAGCAGGAATTGGCAATCCCCAGCGTTTTTTTCAGCAGCTTAGAGAACTCGGTATGAGCCCGATATGCCACGAGTTTCCAGATCATTATCGTTACCGGCATCATGACCTTGCTTTTGAGCAGCCATTGCCCCTGGTGATGACAGCCAAAGATGCCGTAAAATGTGCTCACCTCAATCTAAGCGATGGTTGGTATCTGCAAGTAGAGGCTGAGCTTGACGGCGTTTTTGTCGATCGCTTTAAGACCTGTTTATACGAAATACAATCCGCTTCTGAGAACTAAAGTCTGTTGCTACGATTAAAACGCTATTGCTACGACTAAAACACTGTTTCTAAGATTTAGACCAACTATTGATTACAAGCCCACTCCTAGCCCAGGTAAACCAAGTATGGATAAGAAACTGCTCGCAATTCTGGCCTGTCCCATTTGCAAAGGCGATTTAAAATACCAGCGGGAGCAGCAGGAGTTAGTCTGCAAAGCCGATGGTGTGGCTTTCCCAATCAGAGACGAGATTCCGGTGATGCTGGAAAAAGAAGCCCGCACCCTGACCACCGATGAGCGATTGAGTTAATGACCCGTTTTACCGTCATTATTCCAGCCCGTTATGCATCCAGTCGGCTGCCCGGCAAACCGCTTGTGCCTATTGCCGGTAAACCAATGATCCGGCTTGTAGTTGATCGCGCCAACGAAAGTAATGCCGCCAGTATCTATGTGGCCACCGATGATGATCGCATTAGTGAGGTACTGCAAGCGGCGGATATACCCTGTCTGATGACCTCAGCCCAGCATCCGTCTGGCACCGATCGGCTGGCAGAGTGCGCCAGCCAGCTTGATTTGGATGACGATGACATCGTGGTTAACGTGCAAGGCGACGAACCCTTAATTCCTGCTGCGTTGATAAATCAGGTCGCTGAAAACCTTGCTAGTTATCCAGAAGCTGGCATAGCGACATTGTGTGAGAAAATACATGATCGCGATACACTGATGAATCCTAATGTGGTGAAAGTGGTGAAGGATGAAGCAGGCATGGCGCTGTATTTCTCGAGGGCGCCGATACCCTGGGCGCGGGACTTTTTTGTTCATAACCGGGTGGGTCTGCCTGAGACCGATGATTACTATCGGCATATCGGCATCTATGCCTACCGGGTCGGATTTCTGCGTGACTACGTTAACTGGGGCAGTTGTATGTTGGAAAAAATTGAAGCCTTAGAACAACTTCGGGCACTCTGGCATGGGGTAAAGATCCATGTGCATGTGGTCACTGAAGCGCCGCCACCCGGAATAGATACTGAGGCGGATTTAGAACGGGTCAGAAAAATGCTGGAGGGCACATAAGGCTGCCAGGGCCACAGACTAATAAGTTGATTCTGATCAATTCCGACGCTGTTGGTTTCGAATGAGCAAGTCTGATCAAGCCGTATTGATTGTAAGTGGGAGGTGTTTGGCAAACTGCATTTTCGGGACGGACTAACTATAAATCAGAGAGGTTGGCGCATTGGCTGGCAACGATAAGATCAAAGTTCTGTTTGTATGTATGGGTAATATCTGTCGCTCACCGACGGCTCAAGGGGTATTTGACAGTTTTATCGAGCGTAATAATCTGAAAAAGAAAATTATTTCTGACTCTGCTGGTACCGGTGCCTGGCATGCGGGCAAAAGCCCCGATACCAGAGCCAAACAGGCAGCTCGCAATCGTGGTTATAAATTAGATAAATACCGGGCCCGTGGTGTTACCGACAAGGATTTTGAAAAGTTTGATTTGCTACTGGCCATGGACAAGGAAAATCTGGCTTATCTTAACGGCAAATGCCCATTTGAATATGCTGATAAAGTGAAATTACTGTTGAGCTTTGGTTCTGTCTCTGATGATCTTGAGGTGCCTGACCCTTACTACGGTGGTATTGGTGGTTTTGAGTTGGTATTAGATCTGGTGGAGGACGCTTGCCAGGGTTTGTTGGATCATTTGGTGAATAAACACGACTTCTAAAGCAAACCGGCACTGCTCTTGTAACTGATTAATATGCAGACGCTTAACCTGCCGCGCCTGTTTTAACGATTTTCATCCCAAACAAAAAACTGTATTGAATATCGAGTATCATAAAGATCTACGAACCCTGCACACGATGGCCTGTGAGGCCTTTGCTGAATGCTATGTTGCCGTCCACACTGAGCAAGAGTTGCGGCAAGCCCTGAGCTATGCCCACGCTCAAGGGCAAGAAGTCTGTATACTAGGTGGAGGCAGTAACGTCATTTTTATGTCGTTAAGACAAGGATTGCTGATTCATTTGTTAAATAAGGGCAGGTCTTGTAAGCCCATTGAGAAACGGCACAGAGTGTCTTTCTCAGAGCCCCACCTAAAACCCCACCACAATTCCTGTGAACAAGCAAAAACAGATGCTAGCAGCCCCGGTCATTCCCAAGAGTGCTTTCGGGTCACGGCAGCGGCTGGAGAAAACTGGCACGAGTTTGTTCTATGGACCTTGCAACAGGGACTGCGCGGCCTTGAAAATCTTAGTTTAATCCCCGGCACCGTGGGAGCGGCACCTATTCAAAATATCGGAGCCTATGGGGTGGAGCTCGCCCGCCATATAGAATCGGTTCAGGCCATTCACAAAATCACGCTGGAGGTGAAGCAATTTTCACCAGAGCAGTGCCGGTTTGGCTATCGGGACAGTGTGTTTAAGAGATCGGCAGTCAATTGGATTATATGGCAGGTGACGTTTATCTTATCCCCTTCAACCCCTTTAGTTACCGACTATGCGGAGCTACAGAATGGCTGGCAGCAGTTGGGATGCCCGGACGATGCTCTGGCTATTAGTCAGCTGGTTTGTGGACTGCGGCAGCGTAAACTCCCCGACCCAGCAGCACTGCCCAATTCCGGTAGCTTTTTTAAGAATCCACTGGTGCATCCAGCACACTATCGCCGCTTGCAGCAACAATTCCCCGGCTTGGTTTGCTACCCTCAAGCTGATGGCCGCTACAAACTGGCTGCTGGCTGGTTGATAGAGCAGGCGGGATGGAAAGGATATCAACAGGCAGGGGTAGGAGTTTGTGCGACGCAGGCGTTGGTGCTGGTCAACCCGGCCGGTCGACCAGCCATTGAAGTGTTGGCGTTGGCTGATGAGATACAGC
>JGI12048J13642_10694609_pt1 | contig 13070 bp, 10 predicted proteins | sample ElkSlonscriptome_16_FD_13642 | JGI IMG/M metagenome (IMG submission 13642) | reverse complement strand
GAAATTCTCACAGGCTAGTAAGAGTAAGCTAACAGCGGCTTGTTTCAGGACAAACTAGGTACCGCAAAAAGTTCTCAACACCTGCTCATGATCCTGCGGGGGCTGTTGATAATGGGCATGGTCTGGCTGATCGGCAAAAGGCTGACTCAGTACTTTGCACAAGACTGAGAAAGGTTCGTAGTTCTGCTCTTGCTCAGCCGCTCGAATCACTTCGGCCACCCGATGATTACGAGGGATAAAGGCAGGGTTCACATTACGCATACGCTGCGTGATGGCTGGATCAACATCGGCTTCAAAGCTAAGGCGCTGCTGCCAGCGTGGAGCCCATTGGTGCCAAAGTACAGACTTACTGAACAACGCCTCCACCGCTTTGAATGAAAGAGAACGAGAGTCAGCCGGGTTGGCTGCACAGTCACAAAGTCGACGAAAAAATAAAGTGTAATCCACTCCTCCTTGATGCAGCGCTGTGAGCAGACTGTCGACGAGCGATGCATCCTCTTCATGGTCAGTTATAAGACCCAATTTACTGCGCATATACCCCAACCAATAAGTTTCATATTGACTGGGATAACGTTCCAGAATATCGCTCAACTCCTTGATGGCAGCCTCCCTGTGGTCACCAAAGACCGGCAACAGAGCCTCCGCTAAACGAGCCAGATTCCATTGACCGATGGCGGGTTGATTTTGCCAGCCATAACGTCCATCCCGGTCGATCGAGCTAAATACTTTAGCGGGATCGAAGCGGTCGATAAACGCACAAGGTCCGTAATCAATGGTTTCACCGCTAATGGTCATATTATCAGTATTCATCACGCCATGAATAAAACCCAGTTGCATCCACTGGGCAATTAATTTTGCCTGGCGCTGAACAATCGCTGCAAACAACGCCAGATAGCGCTCATTCGGCTTAGCGACCACATCGGCCCCGGACCAATGGACTGACTCAGCTTGAAAGTGACGCTCAATAACATAATCAGCCAGGCGGCGTAATAAATCAGTATCTTTTTGCAAAGCGGCAAACTGAAACGTGCCCACCCGGACATGACTGGCAGCCACCCGGGTAAAAACAGCACCAGGTTCACGCTGCTGACGGTACACCCATTCACCACTGCTGACGGCGGCCAAAGCCCTGGTCGTCGGTACACCTAAAGCGTGCATGGCTTCACACATCACATATTCTCTGATTACCGGCCCCAATGGTGAACGACCATCCCCTCCCCTCGAAAAAGGTGTTCGCCCCGACCCTTTCAGTTGTATATCCCGGCGCTGACCCAGATTATCCAGCACTTCTCCCAGCAATAAAGCCCTGCCATCCCCCAGCCCTGGATTAAGATGGCCAAACTGATGCCCGCTATAGGCTAATGCTAAAGGTTGCGCACCATCAGGTAGCTGATTACCGGAAAAAACCTGAGTTAACTGTTGTTCTGAACAGGCGGCGGAGTTAACCCCCAGATCAACGGCCAACTCGTGATTAAAGGCAATCATTGCCGGCTTTGCCACCGGCAGAGGCAAGCTGGCCGCATAGAGTGACGCCGGTAGCGTGTTGTAACTATTATTAAAAGGTATGGATAACGCGACTTTAGCCGACAAAGAATATCTCCCGAACAAAAAAGAAATAGCCATGGAATATCAATAAGTTGCCTTGACTCCATACGAATTGAAGACGCCAGACTTTGTGCTCACTGTTTCTACCCTCTGTTTTCAATTTTCTACTCTCACCCACAAAATTTTCTACTCTCACCCACAACAAGGTAGGCAGAAAGACTACTATAAAGTCCACTGGTGAAACCATTTCTCTGGCTATAGTCTATAGTAAATCGAGGTTTGACTAGCAATTACAACATCGTATAGTTGTTAGGAAATAGTTTAAAGATTGAACAGACACTCATAGATGATGTCAATTTGAAACTTTTATTTCCTGTCAGGAAGTCATATGTTTTTTGAAATCGGTGTGTGTTACGGTAAATTGCATTGATTTAACGCAATATTTTTGCCAGTCCGGTTTGGAATTTTGCGATAATTCAGTAAGCTTTCCGCTTCATCAAACACCGTCAAACTCATACTAAAACCGTCAATAACCAGTTATAAATAGGAACCCATTATGACAATCAAAGTAGGTATCAACGGCTTTGGCCGCATCGGCCGTTTCGTTTTTCGTTTAGCTCAGGCCCGTGACGACATTGAAGTTTTAGGAATCAATGACTTAATCGATGTAGAGTATATGGCCTACATGCTGAAATATGACTCGACTCACGGTCGCTTTGATGGCTCGGTTGAAGTGGACAACGGCTCCTTGATCGTCAACGGCAATAAGGTCCGGGTGACGGCTGAACGGGATCCTGCCGATCTCAAGTGGGACGAATTGGGTGTCGATGTAGTCGCCGAGTGTACCGGTTTATTCCTCACCGATGAAACCGGTCGCAAGCATATCGCTGCTGGTGCTAAAAAGGTCGTGTTCTCTGCCCCCTCTAAAGACGACACCCCTATGTTCGTAATGGGTGTTAACCATACCGATTATGCAGGCCAGGAAATCGTCTCCAATGCTTCCTGTACAACTAACTGTCTTGCGCCCGTTGCCAAGGTACTTAACGACAACTGGGGCATAGCAGACGGTTTGATGACCACTGTTCATGCCACCACTGCCACGCAGAAAACTGTTGATGGACCCTCTGGAAAAGATTGGCGCGGTGGCCGCGGTGCCAGCCAGAACATTATCCCTTCTTCCACCGGTGCCGCCAAAGCGGTAGGTAAAGTCATTCCAGCACTAAACGGTAAATTGACCGGGATGGCATTCCGGGTTCCCACGCCCAATGTTTCCGTCGTTGATTTGACTGTTAACCTCAGCAAGCCAGCCTCTTACGATGACATTTGTGCTGCAATGAAAGCCGCCTCTGAAGGTGAACTTGCAGGCATACTGGGTTATACTGAAGATGCGGTCGTATCCACCGATTTTGTAGGCGAACTACAGACCTCTGTATTCGACGCCAAAGCCGGTATTGCGCTGACTGACACCTTTGTTAAGGTCGTGTCCTGGTATGACAATGAAATGGGTTACTCCTCCAAAGTTCTGGATTTGATTGCCCACATTTCCAAGTAGATCAGGCGACCGAAAACAATAGCCAATACAAGCAAAACCATAAAATGTATTACCATGGAAGCATAACCATGGGAGCACAAAAAAAGGCGGCTAACAGCCGCCTTTTTTGTTCCTGAGCTTTAATCATCGAATGAGTGCTAATTTGATGTCACCTGAAAACTGGCAGAGATTAATAAATTACCTAAATCATCCGTTACCCTGACCTGCCAATTCCCCCGCATAAAACGATCAATAAACTTACTACTGGACGCCGAAACTTCCGCACTTCTAACGGTGATAACCACTTCAGCCATCTCCTTCTCATCCAGATACCAGCGATGATAAAGGGTACGGCCAGCTAAACCGGACATTTCCGTATATAAGAATACCCGCAGTAATTCATCATTTTGCTGGTAAATAACCGAGCCTAGCCGATCCACCGGCTTTCTGCGCTCCACCCAACTGGTCAATTGTGCCGTGGTAATACCATCAGCATGGATGACCACATTATCCAATGAACCCGAAGACCTCAAACGATACTTCCCTGAGTCAGTCGGCGCAGCATCGGGCTCTCTGGTGCTAGTAGCCACTTGATCATTGGCCAAACCCTGTTCCGGGGATGTCCACTGTGGCTCTGTAACAGCTTCGCTGCTGATCGCTGAAGATGTTATCGCTTTAACCGTTGCTTGATTCAACTGATTTGCTGTTTGCTCTGCCCCGCTCGCTGACCGCGCAATAGGACTGGTCAATTGATCCACCGGATCAGCGGAGGCGACTTGAGCGTGCTGCTGTACCAGTTGAGGAATGTCCTCGGCAAATACCGACATTACCTGCTCACTGACGAACAATTCGGCTGCTTCCAGTGCGGCCAGTTGCTGATTTGAGCGTTGCGTTTGTGCAGTACCCAAGCCTTCGGCCATAGAGTCTGAAGAGTTTGAAGAGTTTGAAGAGCCCGTTGCACCCGCTCCTGATGATATCCCGGTTTGCCCAGAATCCATCGCCGACACCTTAGGAGGAGATATAGACACTGCCGCTGCTGCATCCGCTTTAAATACCTCAGCCTCCGCTATCTCTACTGTCCGCTGATTGCCAGCCACTGGCTGACTATCCAGTGTCGGCGCAGTGAGCTCATCCAATTCTTCAACGCCACTACTGAACACTAAATTTAATATCCACACCAACAGAAAAATCAGCAAGCCTAGCCCGACCAGAGCAGCGACAATGCGGTTCCAGTGGATGGTGGTCACCATATGCTGATCGTAGTTTTCTACTGGTTCCCGATCCTTGAGATTGTTTATTTTAATAACGAGTTTTTTCGACATAGAGTTCGGTTTATCTACGATTAGGTGGGTGACTCTTGACTTTAGCAACAATCTTTTATGAATTGTGTTGAAACGAACAAAGCTCGCAATGTCTCCAAGCCTGTACGCACTGATCAGAGTTAATGCTGCCAAAATAAGCAGCAAAGAATAATAGCCTCCCCTACTATTGTCCAGGTATAAGTCTATTGTCCAGCCATAAGTAAAGGTCTTGGAACATTGGCCGTTATGAAAAAAGCAATCCTTCGCATTTTTCAGGTTCTAGACCAAACATACTGACGCAAAGTGCCAAATGTACTTGAATTTTTGCTTCTGCCATTGGGTTTCAGCCAATCGGCAAGCCGCCCTTTGCTTGCATCCCGACCAACACTGATGAGTAGCAAAAACACCTCGACGTCAACGGCCGGGCTTGCACCCACCAATCGCCTGAGTTACTAAATTAGTGGTTTTCAGAATTTCCGCACTTAACAAAGGAATGCGTTCGTTGCGGATTCGCGCCGTTGGCCCGGAGATGGATATAGCCGCCAGCGCTTCACCAAACTCATCGTAGATATTGGCAGCTACACAACGCAAACCGATGCTTTGCTCCTCGTCATCAAGGGCATAGCCACGGGAGCGGATGTCGCTTAACTCGGAAACCAGATCAGCGGGCGAAGCAATCGTATTGTCGGTAAATTTCTCCATCCCCGTTGCACTCACAATAGCCATGACCTGACGCTCAGGCAGCGCCGATAACAACGCTTTGCCCACACCCGAAGCATAAGGGGCCCCGCGGCTGCCGATCTGCACGACCATTCTCATCACTTCACTGCATTCTACTTGCCCGACAAACACGTGATGAGTGTTTTCCAGAATGGCCAGATTTGAAGTCTCCCCGGTCGCCGCAACCAACGCCTTCATAAAAGGACGCGCCATCATGACGAAATCCCGTTTTTTCAAATATGCATTGCCAACACGAAAGGCTTCCAAACCCACTTGCCAGTGACCGGTCTGCTCGTCCGCCTCAACAAAACCGAATTCAAGGAGACTGTTTAATAAGCGATGAGTAGTCGAAGCCGCCAGGCCCAGACTGACCGCCAGATCGGTTAGGTTGAGACCCTGATCAGCCTCGGACAACTTATTTAGCAAGGTCAGCGCACGAGATATAGACTGGACCTGACCATGGCCACCTGAATTTCTTTTACTGCTTTGCATGGTGGCTAGTCTTCCCGAATAGAATGGTTAGCCATATGCTCAAGTGCTTTGATCAGACTGCTATGGTCCCACTCACCACCGCCCAGCGCCGCACAAGTCGCCAGGGTCTGTTGAGTGATCGCGGTACCCGGCAAATTCAGAGCCATCTCTTTGGCGCCACTTAATGCCAGATTCAGATCCTTGCGATGAAGATTGACGCTGAAACCGGGATTAAAAGTGCCTTTAATCATGCGCTCTCCATGCACCTCCAAAATCTTTGATGAAGCAAAACCACCCATCAGTGCGGTTCTGACTCTGGCTGGATCGGCCCCCGCCTTTGATGCAAACAATAAGGCTTCGCTGACCGCCTGAATGGTCAAGGCAACGATGATTTGATTGGCCACTTTGGTGGTTTGACCATCACCACTGTCGCCTGCCCGGTTAATATTTTTACCCATCGCTTCAAATAAGGGCAGGGCCCGCTCGAATGCAGTCTGCGAGCCACCCACCATTATGGTAAGGGTTGCCGCTTGAGCACCCACATCTCCACCGGAAACCGGGGCATCTAAATAGTCTGCCCCGATTGCGTTGATGCGCTCGGCAAAGGCCTTGGTTGCGGCAGGTGAAATGGAACTCATATCGATGACTGTTTTGCCAGCGGTCAGGCCAGCGGCCACACCCTCTTCAGCAAACAAAACCGCTTCCACTTGCGGCGTATCAGGAACGATCAGAATAATAAAATCCGCCTGTTGTGCAACCGCCATGGGGGAAGAGAGAACCACACCCTGGTCACCCACTAATTCCTCAGGTGGTGCTGAATGATGGCTGGAAAAAAAAAGCCGATGCCCTGCCTTCTGTAAATTCGCCGCCATGGGCCGCCCCATGATGCCGGTGCCGATAAAGCCAATCTTTGCCATACACAACCTCTGTGATTTAATCGAAATTTACTCTTATTTATAGTGGCTAACCCACTAGCTAGTGCTCATCCAGAAACGTCAGGTTTTGATGGGCACTAACGCAGTATAAGGAAGTGCTGCCGCGAAACGGCATGGAAGCCGTTTCAAGATGAAAATCAGCTAGCTTGCGACCCCATGGCTTTTGAGCCACTTTAACCCGGCCTCCGTGGTGGTGGCAGGCTTATACTCACAACCCATCCAACCTTCGTATCCCAGGCTATTTAAAAATTCGAAGATGAAGCGATAGTTGAGTTCTCCACTACCCGGTTCATGACGCCCTGGATTATCGGCCAACTGGATATGGGCAATCCGGCGCAGGTGAGAGCGCAGGGTGTTGCAAATATCACCTTCCATTATCTGCATGTGGTAAATATCGTATTGCAACTTAAGATTCCTGCTGCCTACCCGATTCAATATATCAACAGCCTGCTCCGTGCCTCTAAGGAAAAACCCAGGGATATCCCGTGTATTAATAGCTTCGGTCACCAGTTCGATGTCCACTTTCTCCAACTCATCCGCAGCAAACCTGAGATTGGCAACCAGGGTATCTTGCGCTAGTTTGTCACTCACACCCTTAGGAATAATGCCAGCCAGACAATTGAGCCTGGGCACTGCCAGTACTCGGGCATAATTGATGGCTAGAAAAACCCCATCACGAAATTCCTGCATACGATCAGGATCACAGGCGATGCCCCGGTCACCTGACGCCCAATCCCCCGCAGGTAAATTAAATAACACTTGAGTCAAGCCACTGGCATCTAAGCGGCTTTTAATTTCGGCGGCTGTATAGTCGTAAGGAAACAAATACTCAACAGCCTTAAAGCCAGCATTGGCGGCTGCCTCAAATCGCGCAAGGAATTCATGTTCGGTAAACAGCATGGACAAATTTGCAGCCAGTTTTGTCATTACTTCTCCTTATTCAGTCGTTCTTGTTTAATCGCTCTTGCCCAATATTAGTTCTGTGAAGCTTCATCCATGGCCGTCGCGCAGATGGCATTGCTTCGACACTAAAGCAGCACAACCATCGAAGCTTTGGCTGCCCTGCTGTGAACGAAATATCTTGGCGCTACTAAGTCAAGTGCGTATTCCATACAATGATGGGCGACTTTGCGAAGCGGCTTCGGTGAGTAAATTCGCAATCCACTATGGCCCGTCTACACCTGGAGCAAACAACATCATCCTTAGGCACTTTATGGAAGCTGCTTCCAATCCACAAAAATAACAATAGCACGCTTCGGTCCATGAAAGAACCGTTTGAACTGACTTATCAAAGCTCCCATTCAATCCAGAAAACAAACCATTGAATATAAAAATGGAATATTAAAGAGCTTTTGGCAGCGTACCAGCCGGATTAGCTCATGGCTTAAAAAGTGGCTCTCGAATAATTTTTCACATTATGGAATCGCTTTCCATTTATCTTGATCTACAGGCAGCCAAGAGGTAAGCTTGTTGTCACTGGTTTAAATAATCCGGCTGTACCAATTGTTGCGGTAAACGTTTTTGCGGTAAAAAAATTAGCGGTATCGAACATGACTTTATCCATTGCCATCAAGATAACAATTCAAAATCCTAATTTAATTAAGGAAGGTCAACCATGAGCGCCACCATTATCGAACAAGCAAGACCACGACTTCAACGCTCCCAACTCGCCGTACCCGGTTCAAACGCAGAATTTATTGAAAAAGCTGCAAAATCTCCAGCAGATGTTGTGTTCCTGGATTGTGAAGATGCGGTCGCTCCTAACGATAAAGAACTGGCCAGAAAGAACATTATTGCAGCTTTAAATGACTTAGATTGGGGCACCAAAACACTACAAGTTCGCATCAATGGGCTGGATACTCAATATATGTACAAAGATGTTGTGGATATCGTCGAGCAATGCCCACGGCTGGATATGATCCTTATTCCGAAAGTGGGCGTCCCCGCTGATGTTTACGCCGTGGATATGTTGGTCAGCCAAATTGAACTGGCCACTAAAAGGAAGAAAAAGCTGGGCTTTGATTTGCTAATTGAGACGGCTCTGGGCATGGCCAATGTGGAAGCCATTGCCCAATCCTCACCACGGCTGGAATCATTGTCTTTTGGGGTAGCGGACTATGCTGCTTCCACCCGGGCCAGAACGACGGTCATTGGAGGTGCCAGTGCCGATTACGGTGTTCTCACCGGCACCGGAGAAGATAGCGAACGTCATTTTCATTGGAATGATATGTACCATTTTGCGCAAGCACGCATCAATGTGGCTTGCCGTGCCTATGGTCTGCGTCCTATTGATGGGCCGTTTGGCGACTTTTCCGATAAAGAAGGATTTACCGCCTCAGCTAAGCGGGCTGCAGTACTGGGATTCGAAGGTAAATGGGCCATACACCCATCGCAGGTGGAACTGGCCAATGCCGTATTCAGCCCCTCAGAACAGGAAGTGAATCAAGCCAAACGTATATTGGAAGCGATGGAACAGGCAGCCACAGAGGGTAAAGGTGCGGTCAGTCTAGATGGTCGGCTTATCGACATTGCCAGCATCAAGATGGCCGAAAATCTGGTACTCAAGGCCAAACAGATCGCTGGGGTTTAGCGGTTTTTCGATCAGCACATGATTCAAATAGACAGGTCCGGATGTGTCCTATAACTATTTCACATACCCAGCTCATGACAATTCATTCCTCTGAGTTGGCCAAGGAACTGCGCTCCTTCGTGGCAGCAGACTATGTGATCGAAGACGAGGAAACCAAGCGCCCTTACGCTTGCGATGGTTTGTCTACCTACTGCGAAATGCCCGGGCTAGTGGTACTTCCGGAAACCGTTGAGCAGGTGCGCCAAGTGCTACAGACCTGTCACCGCTTACAGGTGCCTGTGGTGGCCCGGGGAGCAGGAACCGGATTAAGCGCGGGTGCGATGCCACACCGGGATGGTGTGGTGTTGTCCATGGCTAAATTCAATCAGATCCTTGAAATTGATGCTGATGCTTGCACGGCAAGAGTTCAACCCGGTGTCCGCAATATCGTCATCAGCGAACAAGCCACAGATTATGGACTTTATTACGCTCCCGACCCCTCATCCCAAATTGCCTGCACCATCGGTGGCAACATCGCTGAAAATTCCGGGGGGGTCCACTGTCTGAAATATGGCCTGACCGTACACAATGTGCTGAGCCTTGAGTTGCTGACCATGGAAGGTGAGTTATTAACCATTGGTAGTGAAGCCTTTGACTCTCCCGGCTTCGACCTGCTCGCCCTGGTCATTGGCTCTGAGGGGCTGTTAGGAATTGTGACCGAGATCACCGTGCGCCTGCTACCCACCCCTCCTCTAGCCCGCGTAGTGATGGCGGCCTTCGACCATGTGGAAAAGGCTGGCGATTCCGTTGGAGCCATTATTGAGGCAGGCATCATACCGGCCGGGCTTGAAATGATGGATAGTCATGCTATTAAAGCGGCCGAGGATTTTGCCAAAGTAGGTTATCCGACTGATGCGGAAGCACTGTTATTATGTGAAGTGGATGGCACTGTGGACGAGGTAGAAGAACACATCGCCACAGTAGCCAGGGTATTTGCAGAGGCCGGTGCCACCCACTGCCGGGTGTCTGCCGATGAAGCGGAGCGGTTGGCGTTGTGGAAGGGAAGGAAGTCGGCCTTCCCGGCGGTAGGCAGAATTTCTCCGGATTACTATTGCATGGATGGCACCATTCCCCGCCGCCACCTCGCCCACGTGCTAATGTCCATGCAAGCCATGTCCGAACGCTACGGTTTAAGGGTAGCCAACGTGTTTCACGCCGGCGACGGCAACTTACACCCGTTGATTTTGTTTGATGCCAATATTCCCGGTGAGTTTGAGCGCGCCGAAGCGTTCGGAGCTGAAATACTCAATCTTTGCGTAGCCGTGGGTGGATGCATCACTGGAGAACATGGTGTGGGTATGGAAAAAATCAGACAAATGACGGCTCAGTTTAACGACCATGAATTGGCGCAATTTCATGCCATCAAACGCGCTTTTGATGAGCTGGAACTACTCAATCCGGGCAAAGGTATCCCCCTGTTAAAATACTGCCAGGAATACAGGGCCTTGCAACCACGGCCACAACACACGCAAAACAAGGCGATGGACTGATGGCAGATCATAGCGCTGCCATAAAAGCCCAGGTCGAGTCCGCTTATCAGCAGCAGCGCCCCGTCAACATCATCGGTGGTGGTAGTAAATCTTTTATGGGGCGTGTCAGCGTTGGCGAACCGCTCAACCTGGCCCAGCATTCCGGCATTGTTGCCTATGAACCCACCGAATTGGTCTTGACTGCCCGAGCAGGTACCCCCATTACAGAGATCCAGCAAGTGCTGGCTGCCCATGATCAACAACTGGCATTTGAACCTCCTGCTTTTAAGGGCAAGGCGACCCTCGGTGGTACGCTGGCAGGTAATCAATCCGGCCCCTGTCGCCCTTGGCAAGGATCGGTAAGGGATGCAGTTCTCGGCGTTCGACTAATCAATGGTCGGGGCGAACACCTGAAATTTGGCGGTCAGGTGATGAAAAATGTGGCGGGATATGATCTGTCACGCCTACAAGCCGGAGCCATGGGCTGCCTTGGCGTCATCACCGAAATCAGCCTGAAAGTGATCCCCAAACCCGCCGTTAGCAGCAGTCTGATGGTGACCATGTCAGAGCAAGACGCGCTTGTCTTGATGACCTCTTTGCGCCGCCGTGCCATCCCTCTATCCGGAGCCTGTTGGTCTGCAGGGAAAATAAACCTGCGACTTGCAGGAGCTGAGTCAGCAGTAAACGCCGCGGCAAAAGAACTCGGCGCACATTTCGATGCAACCAGTGCCGATGCGGAGCAAGATTTCTGGAATAACCTCAGAGAGCAACAGCTCTCATTTTTCAGTTCGGATCAGCCGATTTGGCGACTCTCCGTTAACCCGGCATCCCCCCCATTACCGCTGCATTACAGCAAGAAAAGCCAACAGATTATTGACTGGGGTGGCGCTCAGCGCTGGCTAGCGGGAGATTTTAAATTTGAACAGGTCCAGCTTCTGGCGCAACAAGCCAAAGGTCATGCCAGTCTGTACCGGGGAAGAAATCTCAAGGGAGAGCAGAGAGAGCCGGCCAAAGGCGAAGTATTCCAGTCACTCCCAGCCCCGCTACAAGCACTTCATCGCCGCGTAAAAAAGGCGGTCGATCCAGCGGGCATACTCAACCCGGGACGCTTATACAGTTGGCTCTAACGCCCGGGGAATATGGTATTGATAACAATAGGGTGGTGCTAATGGTCCAGAGGCGAGAGTAGCGACAATGCAAACCAAGATTCATGCGAAGTATATTGATACCGATTTCGGTCGGGAAGCGGACGCCATCCTGCGCAGTTGCGTGCACTGTGGCTTTTGTACTGCTACCTGCCCCACTTATCAGCAACTCAATGACGAACGCGATGGACCACGGGGACGCATCTACCTGATCAAGCACCTGCTGGAGGCCGATAACGCTACCCGTAAAACCCAGACTCACTTAGATCGCTGCCTGAATTGCCGGGCCTGTGAAACCACTTGCCCATCTGGTGTGGAGTATGGTCGTCTCGCAGACATAGGTCGTGGTTTGCTGGAGTCAAAAAATCTTCGCTCACCTACGGATCGCCTGATTCGCTGGGTATTAAGAAAGGTTCTCCCTTTTCCCAGACGTTTCGCCGGCGTTTTGTTTTTTGGACGACTACTGCGCCCCCTATTACCAACCCAACTAAAAACTAAAATACCTCCGTTTCGCAACGGTGGCAAGCGTCCGCATCTGCGACACAGTCGCACCATGATTTTGCTGGGTGGCTGCACCCAACCCTCTGCCACCCCCAATACTAACGGAGCTACCGCCAGAGTACTGGATCGTTTGGGTGTTAGCGTGGTCGAATCATCCACCGCCCAATGTTGCGGTGCTCTTGATTATCATCTCGGCGCACATGGCGCTGGCAAGACCTTTATGCGTCGTAACATCGATGCCTGGTGGCCAGCGATAGAAGCCGGAGCTGAGGCCATTGTTTCAACCTCATCTGGTTGCGGCTCAATGTTGACAGAGTATAGCCATGTGCTGCGCAATGACCCTAATTATGCCGAAAAAGCGACGAAAGTATCAGCACTGGCCAAAGATATCAGCGAAGTTATTGCCGCAGAGGACATCAGCAGGTTGAAAGAAGCGGTCTCGCCAAGCGTCCTGTCAAATGGACACAAGCAAAGAAAGGTGGCGATTCACTGCCCCTGTAGTTTACAACACGGCTTACAACTGCCCGATCAAGTGAACCAAATCCTGCGACAACTGGGCTTTCAACTGGCCAAAACCAAAGACAAGCATTTGTGTTGCGGCTCATCCGGCACCTATTCCATCCTGCAGCCTAAAATGAGTCAACAACTGCTGCACAATAAACTGAAAGCACTAAGCAGGGACCATCCCCAGCTTATCGTGACCAGCAATATCGGCTGTCAGTTGCACCTGGAAAGCCGCGCCAGCGTGCCAGTCAAACACTGGATTGAACTATTAGATTGAACCACTAGATAGTGTTCATCCAGAAACGCTAGTTTTTGATGG
>JGI12048J13642_11578216_pt1 | contig 13071 bp, 4 predicted proteins | sample ElkSlonscriptome_16_FD_13642 | JGI IMG/M metagenome (IMG submission 13642) | reverse complement strand
TCAGCGGTTGCGGCCACCAGGTTTTCTTCTGTACCCGGCCTGTCAAGTGTATTCACCTGGATCCTGTCGGGTCCGATCTTCAGGATCACCTCCCGGATCGCCCGGATCTCCTGTTCGTGGTCGTTGATGCGCGGCAAGACAAATACTTCGAGCCACATCTCCCCGGTGAACTCCCTGCTGAAAGCCACCAGTCCGTCGGCATACTCCTCAGATGTGAGTCCCCCGGCCGGCCTGTTGATCTTCTCGAAAACTTCCTGTGTCGCTGCATCCAGTGAGGGCAGCAGCAGGTCAACATCCATCAACTCTTCCCTGAGCCCGGGGTCAGACAAAAGCGTCCCGTTGGTGATCAGCGCTACTTGCAGGTGCGGTTTCCTGTTTTTTATATGCTGAATAATATCGCCTATCCGGGAATTTAATGTGGGTTCCCCGGCTCCGGAAAATGTCAGATAATCGGGATCGGAATTCGTTGCAAACCAGTCATCCAGCTCGCGCGTGATATCATCATACCTGATGTATTCCTTTCGTTCAACCGTTTTTTTTGTTGTCTGCCCCGATTCACAGTACACGCAATCCAGTGTACACACCTTTCGCGGCACCAGGTCCACCCCGAGTGATTGACCCAATCGACGCGACGGCACCGGTCCGAACAGGTATTTATATTTCCTCTCTTTCATAAATTCAATAACGTCCATAGGTTTTCACGAACTTGCCCATGATCTTGCTGGTTTCCCCGTCGTTCCAGGCATCATAAGGCAATCTCCATTTCCAGTTACCCTCCACGGTAGATGGAAAATTCATCCTCGTTCTTTCGTCCAGTCCCAGCCAGTCCTGCATCGGGATGATCACCAACCTGGCATTTGAAGCATAAGCAATACGGATCATCTCCAGGTGCACATTCTTCTTTTTCAACTTCTTCCCCGAATATTCGCTGATGCGGGCACGGGTAGACTTGTCGGCTTCCTTCCTGAACCAGCCCAACAGGGTATTGTTGTCATGGGTGCCGGTATATGCGATCGAGTTCCACCCGATATTCAGGGGATGATGCTCGGCGAATGGTGCCTCCTTTCCAAATCCGAATTGCACAACCTTCATTCCCGGCAGCTTATAGCGGTCCCTGAGTGCATATACTTTGTCGTCGATCATGCCCAGGTCCTCTGCAACCAGGGGCAGACCAGGAAATTCTTCCCTGACCCTGTCGAAAAAGTCATTGCCCGGACCTTTGACCCATTTTCCCTCTTTTGCAGTCTCTGCACCGGCAGGGATCTGCCAGTAGGCCGAGAATCCCCGGAAGTGATCAAGCCTGACAATATCAAAGAGTTCTAAATTTTTCCTGATCCGGGCGATCCACCATGCATATTGATCCTTTTTCATGGCCGGCCAGTTGAACAACGGCATGCCCCAGTGCTGACCATCCTGGTTGAAGTAGTCGGGTGGAACCCCCGCTACGCCGGTCATTTCACCCTTCTTATCCAGTTGGAAAAGTCCGGGGTGAGACCATACATCCGCACTGTCAAAATCAATATATATGGGCACATCCCCTAAGATATCGATGCCGCGGTCATTGGCATACTGCTTCAGCTGATCCCACTGCAATGAGAAAAGAAACTGGGTAAACTTGATCAGGTCAATCTCCTGGTCATACAGGGAAGAAAACTGGTTCATTGTTGCTTCGCTTCGTTCCCGGTACTCCTCTGGCCATGCATTCCATGGCAAACCATTGAACTGATCCTTCAGGCAGGTAAACAAGGCATAATCATGAAGCCAGTGCTTTTCTCTTTCCTGGAACCTGAGAAACGCCTCCCTGAGCTGGTAGTGGTTCCCGCTTTGGAATTCCTCGTGCGCCTTTCCGATATAGTAGTTCTTTGCCTGCAGGGCCTTATTAAATCGTGCCTTCTTCTTTGGTTTGACCTTCATCTGGTCGGTATCACCCGGCTCGATCAGCCCCAGTTCAACCAGTCCGTATGGATCGATGAAAAGATGATTGCCTGCAAAGGCCGATGCAGAGCTGTATGGCGAATAACTTGTCCTTTTGTCCACCACGGTAAGTGGGAGCACCTGCCAGTATTTTTGTCCCGACTTCTGGAGGAAATCGATAAAATCTTTTGTACCCGGACCAAAGTCACCCAGGCCATAATCCCCGGGGAGCGAAGATACATGCATCAACACTCCCGCTTCTCTTGACGGCTCATTCGGGATGCCTTCCAACACAGAAAATGAGGCGTCTTCAAATGCCTCCTTCACCAGGTATTCCCCGATGATCTGCTTCCTCCGGCCACTGAAAGTATCTCTGAACTGATGAGGGATCCTTTCAGGGAGGATCACCCGCGTGTCGTCCCAGTCAGCTCCCAACCCCATGCCTGCTGTATTGAGTGGCAGCACAACCAATACAATATCATCACGGTATTGTCTGCAAAATGCAATGACATGTTCTTTCATTTTACCCTTCACATCGAGGGGGAGGTAGGCCCCTTTCTCAAATAGAGTTTTGTATTTGTTCCTGAGCTGCAGTGTTTTGTGATTGACCCATTGCTTGATCTTCCCGTCTCCAGGATGTTCAGTGAGCTTCCCGATCAGTCCCCTGGCATCCGATGTTTCCATTTTGATCATCCGGTTGAGATCCTTTGACAACTGACTGTAATCCACTGTTTTCCTGTTATCCGGATCGACAAAGTCGAGGTTCCAGGATTCACTGCCCTGGAAATGATCCGGGTTCCCGGGAACAGTGTTCCTGAGGATGAGCTGCGTCAGGGAATTGGCTATTCCATGGGGGATCGAGTCACCCACAATCTCGTATAGCGCTCCAAGAAATGGTGTATCCAGGGAGAGGATCGATTCGATGAACCTGATCGTATATTTCTCATAATCCTGGTCCGGCTCGCTCCAGGAGGAGTTGACCTTGGCTTCCCGAAGGGCCTTGACAATGAATTCCCTGAATCGCGCAATAAACGTGTCGTCAATCGACAATTCCATGGGGAGATGGGCAAACAATGACTGGTAAATGAAGTACTCATCGGCAGGGGAGGGAATTTCATTTCCCTGCGAAGATTCCTTGAATTTTTGGTTGATCTTACGCCAGTTCCGCGTCGCCTCTACCCATCTTTCCGGGATATCGCTCAGCACATTCAGCCTGGCCCTTGCATCAGCACCACGCTTGGTATCATGCGTGCTTGTGGCATTCATGGTCAGCGGCGATTCCTGCAGCCTCTCCTGCATCGCCCTGTGAAATTTGTCGGTCCGGATTCCAAAATACCCCGGCGAATCACCTACCTCGTTGTGCGCCAGGAAAGGATGGTAGGCATAGAACAAGGTGTCTTCGATGCCTTTTGCCATGACCGGACCGGTAAATTGCATGCAGCGCATAAAGAGATCGTCCACATCTTCAGTATACGCCTGTGCGTTTTGCTCTTTTATGCTGAATAATTCGCGCAGGTCCGCAAGGGCGGCCTTTTCCTGCTTTTGATCTTGCAAGGCCTCTTTAAAAATGCGATCGATAAGTTGTTTGTCAGCCGTTGTAAAAGCAGAAGGGGGATTGTAAATCTTATATACCGGACAATGAACCAGGAATTCACCAATGGCCTTTTTAAGCCCGATCGACCCCTTGTCATCGTCATATTCCGGTAGCAGCCTGACAGCTTTCTGCGCCAGGTAATCCAGTTCACCCTTCAGGCGGTGATTCAGGATGAATCTTTTCTTTTCCAGGGAGAGATCCTTGAACTTAACCTTCCCTGGATTCCATTCGCTGGTATATTCCCTGAAAAAGCTTTCATTGGTCTCGTTGGTCAGGAGGTTGTTGACCATCCCCAAAAAGTCATATCCCGTTGTCCCCTGGACCGGCCAGTTTCCGGGTATCTTTTCATCCTCTTCCAGGATCTTTTCAACCACGATATACAGTTCTGTTGTCCGTTGCCTTCGCAGCATTTCCAGGTAGGCACCTGGATCATACAATCCGTCAATATGGTCGATCCGGAGTCCGTCCACCCACCCCTTGTCGATCCATTCAAACAGCATGGCATGCCAGTCATTGAATACCTGCTCCCTGCGGATCCGCAGGCAGATCAACCCATTGATGGTAAAAAAACGCCTGTATCCTGCCCGCTCTTCGGTCTCCCGCCAGTGAACAGGCTCATAGTGCTGCAGATCCAGGAGGGCCTTCATCTGTTCCGGCCGTTCGTTTACAAAATCAGCACTGGCTTCAAGGAACTTCCCGACTTCGGGATTCTTCCTGATAAGTTCCTTCAGCCTGCCATTCTTTTCTATGGAATCCGCTGGTGAGTCTACTTCCATTACCTTATTAAGATCTGCCGGCTGATTTTTTTTTGTCCTGGAAAGCAGGAAAGGCCAGCTTTCATCAGACAGCGGGTAGTCTGTTTCGAAATAGCGGAGACGAAAACCGGATGGTGTCAATACAACTTTGAGCTCCCGGTCTTTCAGCAAATCTGCAGTTGATTTGCCGAAAAAGGGAAGCATCAGCTTATTCCCGGTGCCCTTTCCGGGCCGGTCGGAAAGAAGGTCAAAATATTTATAATACCGGCTTTTTTCTCCCTTCTGCAGCAGGTCATGGATCCAGGGGTTTTCTGTTGAAAAGGCCATATGGTTGGGTACAATGTCCTGCACCCATCCGATTCCCTTTTTGTGGAGTTTTCCAACAAGTGACGCAAACTCCTTTTCCGTTCCGATCTCCGGGTTGATCTGCGTCGGATCGGTCACATCATAGCCATGCATACTTCCACTTGTCGCCTTGAAGAGAGGCGATGCATATACAGTTTTGATCCCTGTTTTTTCCAGGTATGGAATGATCTTCTCAGCATCCTTCAGCCTGAACTCCTTGTTGAACTGGATCCGGTATGTGGACACCGGGTTGTATATCATCATATGCGCAATTATTGCCTGGTAAACATCACGACCGATAAGGGCGGGATCAGGATGTTGATCGAGTGGTCCTCCTCGTGATAGGGAACTGGATGGGACTCAACTTTACCCATGTTGCCCATTCCACTTCCACCATATTCGGATGCATCACTGTTGATGATCTCACTCCAGTCTCCATCTTCTGGTACCCCTATCCGGTAATTGTACCTTGGAACGGGTGTAAAATTAACAACTATTACCACCTGTTGATCTTTTTTTGCATTGTACCTTGTAAAACTGAGGATCGAATTCTGTGCATCATTGGCATCGATCCACCTAAAACCTTCATGATCGAAATCGACCTCGTGGAGGGCAGGATATTTTCTGTATACATGGTTCATATCACGGATAAACCGCTGAAGTCCCAGGTGGTTAAGGTTTTGCAACAGGTGCCAGTCGAGACTCGATTCATAATTCCATTCGTTCCACTGGCCAATTTCCATTCCCATGAAGTGGAGTTTCTTCCCGGGATGTCCGTACATATATCCAAACATCGCCCGCTGGCCTGCAAACTTCTGCCAGATATCTCCCGGCATCTTGTTGATCAGGCTTCCCTTGCCATGGACCACCTCATCGTGGGAGAGGGAGAGCATGAAATTCTCATTGAAAGCATACATGATGCTGAATGTGAGCTGGTTGTGATGATAGCTCCTGTGGATGGGCTCATGTGACATATAACTGAGGGTATCATGCATCCATCCCATGTTCCATTTCATCCCGAATCCGAGTCCGCCTGTATAGACCGGCCGCGTAACCATGGGCCAGGCAGTGGATTCCTCGGCGATGGTCTGTATACCGGGAAAGCGCGTGTAAACCGATTCATTGAAATCCCTCAGGAACTGGATGGCCTCCAGGTTTTCACGACCGCCATATTCATTGGGGATCCATTCGCCCTCCTTCCGGGAATAGTCCAGGTATAACATGGAGGCTACCGCATCCACCCTGATCCCGTCGATATGAAAATGGTCCATCCAGCTGTGGGCAGAGCTGATCAGGAAATTCCGGACTTCGTTCCGTCCATAATTGAAAATATAACTGTTCCAGTCGGGATGGTAACCCTTTCTCGGATCTTCGTGTTCATAAAGGTAGGTTCCGTCGAAGAAATGTAAACCGTGCAGATCATTCGGAAAGTGGGAGGGAACCCAGTCAATGATCACACCGATCTCGTTCTGGTGAAGTACATCGATGAATTCCATGAACTCATCCGGATTTCCAAACCTGCTGGTGGGGGCATAATAGCCGACAGCCTGGTAACCCCAGGAGCCGGAGAACGGATATTCCGTAACCGGCATCAGCTCTATATGGGTGTATCCCATCTCCTTTACATACTCCGTAAGCTGTTCGGCAAGTTCAAGATAGCTGAGGGGTCTCAGGCCATCCTCCACGGAGCGTCTCCATGACTCCAGCTGTACCTCGTATACCGACATTGGCTTGTTGAGGGAGTTGTACTCCTCACGTTTTTTCATCCACGCATCGTCTCTCCAGGTGTGTTCATATTCCCACACCACGGAGGCCGTTTTCGGGGGCTGCTCATTGTATTTTGACACCGGGTCGGCCTTCTCGACCGTATAGTTCCCGTGCTGCGAATGGATGAAGTATTTATATATCTCTCCTTTTCCCACTCCGGGAATAAATCCTTCCCAGATGCCCGATTCATCACCACGGACCGTGAGCGGATGGGAGCTCTTTGACCACCCGTTGAAATTTCCTATGACAGAAACTTCCTGAGCATTGGGCGCCCATACGGCAAAGAAGGTCCCTTTGGTGCCATTGTGCTCCATGATGGTAGCACCCAGTTTCTGGTAGAGAGAAAAGTGTTTGCCTTCCCTGAAAAGATAGATGTCATATTCGGTAATGAATTCCGGCACGCTGAGCACATTCTGTTCAACGCTGACCTCCTTCGGCTTTGCCGGTTTGGTACTTTTTGCAGGTGCTTTCTTCTTCGCAGCGGTCCTGGCTGATGCCGACTTTCCGGCAGGCTTGGCTGGTGCTGTTTTTGTTGCCTGTTTCACTTTTCCCGGTGCAGTCTTCTTAGTGGTACTTTTCTTTGTACCTTTTGCAGCTGCATCAGTTGTGGTATTGGGCTTTTTTTTCTGCTGTGCACTCATAATTTTTTATTTCTTGTGATTTTCCAACAGGTCATCCAGAATCTTGCTCAATCCGTTCAACGGGATATGCAACCAATCCGGCCTGTTGTTCAATTCATAATCTGCTTCGTAAATTGCTTTTTCAATGATATAGACCGACAGAAGTTCATTTAACTGTTTCCTGTCTGTAGGGATGAATGAAGCATCCCCGGCAGTTTCAAGGTAACTGTTCATGAAAATATCTCTTGTTTTGCGGTACCAGGCTTCAAGCCATGGTTGCAGGAACTCTGTCGATTCCGGGATCTTTTCATTATAGTCGATCTCTGCCATGTAGATGGCGTAATGGAACGAACGTAACATTCCGGCTACGTCCTTGAAGGGACAATATTTCAGACTCCTTGCGGTAAGTGAACGTGTTGGCTCACCTTCAAAATCGATGATGATGAAATCTTTCCCTGTAAATAGTACCTGGCCAAGGTGGTAATCACCGTGCACCCTGATCTTCGAGGTGTGGATCTTTTCCTTCTCCAGTGTTTTTTTGATCGTATCCAGCAACAGGTTCTCATTGCCGATGATTCCTTCGATCAATTCCTTTTGCTCCGGCTCCAGCTTTTTACGAGAGCTCTTCATCTGGCTGACAGTTCGTTTGATCAGCGTCCTGAACGACTGGTAGAGTGATTTCTGGTAAAGCAGGGAGAAGGGCTCTTCTGCGAAATCCTTCTTGCTTTTTATTGATGCCAGGGCCAGGTGCATTTCTGCGGTACGCTGACCAAGCCGTTCCAGCATTTCGATGTAGAACGGATCAAACAGCTCCTTTGCATCCTCCTTGTTCAGTGAATCCAGGATATCTCCCGATTCAGGGGTATAGCCTTTCATCAGTTCCTCCCGACGTGCGTGGATCTTATCAAAGTAGCGTTCGATGGCGTTTTGAGTAAACTCCCATGCATTGCCCTCGTTGGGAACGAAATCCACCAGGATCCCAAGGGATACTGAGTCACCTTTTTTGGGCCGGTATTCGAGCGAGCCTGTATATGTGGGGAACTGTGTGAACGAGTAGCTGGAATTTTCGGTCAGCCCCCTGAGGATATCCAGCTCCGGGTTTGCGCCCTCTTCGGGACCGCGGTACATCTTGAAAAAGAACCTGTTGTCATACAGGATAGAGGTGTTGGATTGCTCAGCGCTGAGCACTTTGCTTTGCAGCGGCAACTCGGTTTTCCTGATCTTCGTACTGATCTTTCGGCCGGGAACACCTGCCAGTTCACCTTTTTTATGCCTGATCTTGCCGCGGTGAACGATCAGTTTAAGGATTTGGTCCCGCACAACCGGGTTGTAGGATCCGTCATACAACATCGCCTCATGCTCATCGATAAGCACAGTTGAGATGACAGATTCTGGTCGGTTGGTTCGGAGGTTATGTGCCTCTTCCCCGAAGTTGATGGAAAGGGGAACCACGTAGTGTTCATTCTTGCCTTCGATATAATTTGTTTCGATGATCGTAAGGAAGGAATGAAGCTCCTCGTTGTTGAATGGGATGGTGTCCACGATGGAAATATCCTTTATCTTTTTTGCCTTGCCCCGGAACCACCTGTTCTTCTGGATATATTCAGTCAGGAGCAATTTCAGCGATTTCTGCGTGGCATCACTCATGTTGTTCCATTGGCGTGTGGTGAGTGAAAGCTGGTAATCCAGTTCAAGTGCTTTCTTCACATCAGCTTCTTCAGGTTTCCTGAGCTCAAACCAGAAATAGTTCTTGAACTGCAGGGGGAAGATATAGGGATGTTCACCTATTTCAGAAAAATCATTCCTGCTGAATATCTCCGTTGGTACATACCCTTCATAATCTGAAAGATCCATTTCGGCCTGCTGGGCATACCTTGAGAGGTTGATCACCACCAGGATGACCTCCTTTTCATATTTCCTGATAAAGGCCAGGATCCTTGAATTGTTTGTATCGATGAATTCGATCTCACCGCGACTGAATGCCTTGAATTGTTTTCGTACCGATATGATCCGTCGCATCCACCAGAGCAGTGAAGTGGGGTTCTTCTCGTAATTTTCAACATTGATGGTCTCGTAGTGGTAGTCGTGGTTGAAGATCACCGGGAGGAAAAGCTGTTGCGGTTCGGCACTGGAAAAACCTGCGTTCCTGTCGGCCGACCATTGCATGGGGGTTCGAACGCCATCCCTGTCACCCAGGTAGTAGTTGTCTCCCATCCCGATCTCGTCACCATAATAGATGATCGGTGTTCCGGGCAATGAGAATAGCAGCATGTTCATCAGCTCAATGCTCTTACGATCATTTTCAAGCAGCGGGGCCAGTCTTCTTCGGATCCCCACGTTGATCCTTTGTTTCGGATTTTTCGCAAAGGATTTGTACATGTAGTCACGCTCCTCGTCCGATACCATTTCCAGGGTCAGCTCGTCGTGGTTCCTTAAGAAGATCGCCCACTGGCAGTTTTCAGGGATGGCCGGGGTCTGGTCGAGAATATCGATCAGCGGGAACCGGTCTTCCATCCGCATGGACATGTAAAGTCGGGGCATCAGGGGGAAATGGAATGACATATGACACTCATCCCCATCCCCGAAATATGCCGAAGCATCTTCGGGCCACTGGTTGGCCTCTGCAAGAAGCATCTTGTCTTCGTACTTCTCATCGATGTAGCTCCTGAGTTTTTTAAGAAAATCATGGGTCTCCGGCAGGTTTTCACAATTAGTACCCTCTCGTTCATATAAATAGGGTACTGCATCCAACCTCAGACCGTCGATCCCGATATCAAACCAGAAGTCAAGTACTTTCATGACTGCCTTATGAACGCTTGGATTGTCGTAGTTGAGATCAGGCTGGTGTGAATAGAACCGGTGCCAGTAATAGGCTTGTGCCACCGGATCCCATGACCAGTTTGAGATCTCGAAATCCTGGAAGATGATCCGGGTGTCTTTATATTTTTCAGTGGTGTCGCTCCAGACGTAGAAATCCCTGTACACACTCCCCGGCTTCGCCCTGCGTGCCCTTTCAAACCATTTGTGCTCGTTTGAGGTATGATTCAGCACAAGCTCTGTGATCACACGGATGTCCCTTTTATGTGCCTCATTGATAAAGCGCTTAAAATCGGCCATGGTTCCGTAATCGGGATGGATGGCAGTGAAATCAGCAATGTCGTATCCACCATCCTTCAGGGGCGACTTGTAAAAAGGCAGGATCCACAATGCGTTGATCCCGAGTGATTTCAGGTAATCGAGTTTTTTGATCATTCCCCTGAAATCCCCGATGCCATCCCCGTTGCTGTCCAGGAAGGATCTGACATGTGCCTGGTAAATAATCGCATCCTTATACCAGTTCTTAGAATTGTTATTCTGAATCATAGCCATATTTGTCTGTTGAAATTTCTAAAGTCTTTTAATCTTGAATATGTGTGCCGGGACGACTCCGGGATTTAGCTCCACGAAATTATAGTCGCCTTTCCACTGGTATACTGAACCACTGAGCAGGTCCTTCACCTCGAACATATTTTCATGGTCCAGTCCGAAATCGTAAAGGGGCAGTCCCACCATTCCTGACTGTGTATGTTCCGTATCCAGATTCACCACTGTAAGGATGATGTTTTGTTTGTCGGGCGTCATCTTGCTGTATGCTATGATGGCCTCATTGTCAATGGGGTGGAATCTCAGTGATTCCATTCGCTGGAGGGATCTGTTATCGTGCCTGATCTTATTGACCCTGGCCATCAATTTTGCAAGACTTTTCGGATGATTGATATCCCAGTCCTTGATCTCGTATTTCTCCGAATCCAGGTATTCCTCTTTCCCGGGTTGTGCAGGTAGGTTCACCATCAGCTCGTATGCCGGACCGTATACCCCGTAATTCGATGAAAGGGTGGCTGCGAGAATTAGTCGCTGTACAAATGCAGGTTTTCCCGCACCCTGCAGCGGGAAGGGGAGGATGTCGGGTGTGTTCGGCCAGAAATTGGGCCGGAAATAATCCTTCATTTCAGTACCTACCAGCTCTTCGCAATAGGTGGTAAGTTCATATTTTGTATTTCTCCAGGTGAAATATGTGTAGGATTGATTGAATCCCGATTTGGCGAGATGGCCCATGATCTTGGGGCGTGTGAATGCCTCTGCAAGGAAGATGATGTCCTTATGATCCTTGTAGATCTCGCTGATCAGCCAGTTCCAGAACCTGAAAGATTTCGTATGTGGATTGTCAACCCTGAATATTTTTACTCCTGCTTCGATCCAGTGGATGAAAACGCTTTTCAGCTCCTGCCAGAGGTTTTCCCAGTCCTTCGATTCGAAATTGAGCGGATAGATATCTTCGTATCTCTTCGGTGGATTTTCGGCATATTGCAAGGTGCCGTCAGGCCTGATGTTGAACCAGTCGGGATGGTCTTTTACCCATGGATGATCAGGTGAGCACTGGAAGGCGATGTCCATGGCGATTTCGATGCCTTTTTTTTCCGCTGCACCAATCAGTTTTTTAAAGTCGGCAAGCGTCCCAAGTTGCTGGAGGATCGCCTTGTGGCCTCCCTCCTTGCCTCCAATGGCCCACGGAGATCCCGGTTCACCAGGTTTTGATTTAACATTGTTGTTTTTGCCTTTCCTGTTTGTCTCCCCGATGGGATGAATGGGGGGGAGGTACAATACATCAAATCCCAGCTCTTTCACACGGGGCAGGAAATTGATACAATCCATGAAGGTCCCGTGTTCCTTTCCTTTCCCGAGGGAACGGGGGAACACCTCATACCAGGTGCTGAAGGCAGCTTTTTCACGTTCAACATGAATGGAGAGCTCGCGGTCAAGCTTCGTCATATGAGTCTTTATGGGATATTTCACCATGGTTTCGAGGAGTGCATTCTCGAAAACAGTTTTGGCCTTTGTTTCGACCTTACCTTTCTTACTGCCCAGTTGTCCACTTGCTTTTTCCAGGAAGTCGGCATCCCTTTTTCCCATCGAGGGATATGCCTTCCGTGTCTCATCAATCAGTTTTTTTCCGATCAGCAGGTCGGTGTCATTTGCTGTGGCCGCTTCAAGCTTTTTAAGGGTGTCGCGGTGCCATGACTTGAATTTGTCCACCCATGCCTGTACTGTGAAACGGGTTTCACCTTGCTTATCCAGCAGGAATTCACCTGTCCAGCGATCATTTACATCCGGGATCATATGGATGGTTCTCCATTTGCGGCTGTTTTCATGGATGTATAATACCTCCGCGCTGATCAGGTCATGACTGTCGCAGAAAATATCAGCCTCAATGGTTACTGTATCGTTGACTACCCGCTTGGCAGGAAACTCACCCCCGTCAACTTGAGGTTGTACATTCTCTATGATTACACGTTGTTGTCCGTTTACTTTCATTGTTTTGAATAGATTATAATTGATGACTCAGGCATGGCGATCTGGTCATTTGCAGTGAGCTTATCCGGCGCGGTCTCGCCCGGACCATTCCATTTTTCTGCGGCTGAATCGATGATTTTTACAAAATCACCCTTGAGCCCTGCGGGTATCTTCGCGGCGCCGGGGCTGTCACCAAAATTCATGATGACCAGGAGAAATTCCTTGTCCTTCCACCGTTCGATCATCACTGAATTGTCAAAATCAGAGACCCGCATATTTTTTTTATCCGTGGTTTTCAGGGCCGCATGGTTGCGGCGCAGGCTGATCAACGCTTTATAATAGTCAAACATGGCCTGCTTTTCCGTGGAGTTACCGATGCGCCATGAGAGCCTGGAGTCGTTGTATGTTTTTTCTGAAGCAGGATCAGGAGCCTCCTTTCCATCTTTGAAGAAACTCTTGAACTCGCGGCGCCGGCCTTCCCTGACAGCTGTATTCAGGTTGGGATCCAGGTGACTGACGAAATAGAGGAACGGGTTACGTTCGGCATATTCTTCACCCATGAAAAGCATGGGGATGTTTGGGGTCATGAACATGGCGCCAGCTGCAACTTTCGCCATTTCGAAGCTGGTAAGGCTGATCAGGCGTTCGCCGTATTTCCGGTTACCCACCTGGTCGTGGTTCTGTGCGAATATGACAAATTGGTCACCATCTCTTTCAGAAGCATCCGTCCCGTATGTCTTTTTTC
>JGI12048J13642_10176528_pt1 | contig 13078 bp, 17 predicted proteins | sample ElkSlonscriptome_16_FD_13642 | JGI IMG/M metagenome (IMG submission 13642) | reverse complement strand
CCATGTTATTGATGAGTGTCTGTAACCTGTCTGAAAAGTAGCTTCCTCAATCGATTTGGCTTCTTGCTCTGGAGCCAAAGTCAGGATATGCCAGTGCTATGCTGAATGACCCTTTTCATGTTGGATCTCTTGAGATCCCAAACCGTGTATTACTTTCTCCTTTAGCGGGGGTGAGTGATGTGCCGTTCCGTCGGGTTTGCCAAGAGCTAGGGGCAGGGTTGACCTATATCGAAATGCTCTCAGCGGCGGGCATGCCGTATAACAATCATAAGATTGGAGAGCTGGTGGCGCGGGATGAGTCGGAGCCGATTTTGGGGGCGCAAATTACAGGGGCGAACACGGAAATTTTGGGAGAAGGCTGTCGAATTCTGATGAATAAGGATGTCAAAATTGACACCTTGGACCTGAATATGGGCTGTCCGGTGAAAAAAGTGGTCAAGCGCGGGTGCGGCAGTGCGATTGTGAAAGACCCGGTTTTGGCCGGGGATCAGGTTCGAGTCGCGCGGGATACGGTGGAGGTTCCGGTGACGGCCAAGATTCGTATCGGCTGGACTCAGAATTCGTTGACGGTGAAAGACGTTTGTCATCATCTGGCCGAGGCTGGAGCAGAGATGATCACCATTCATGGCCGGGTGCGGGATAATAGTTATTCGGATCCGGTGCAATACGATCAAATTAAAAACGGATTCGATGCGGCCAAAGCTGCTTCCGAGAACGTAGTATGTATTGGTAATGGAAACGTATTCGATCTGGCCTCGACGAAACGTATGGTGGAAGAGACCGGATGCGATGGTGTCCTGATCAGTCGGGGGGCGTTGGGAAATCCATGGATCTTCAAGCAGATCCTGAACGACACCGAAGAGCAACCCACAGCGAAGGAATGGATTGAGGTGGTGCTGCGTCATTTGCAGTACCACGAAGAGTTTTATGGGGAAGGGCACTACGCGGCAATTCGTTTTAGGAAACACCTTCTTTGGTACGTGAGTGGATTCCCTGGGAGCCGTCCTCTTCGCTCTGAGATCGGAGCCTTAAATACGGTGGCTGATGTACGGGATCGATTGCAGGCTTATGCGGACACACTGCCTCAGGACATTCCCAGATACGAAGATTTGCATCAATTTATGAAAGGCGATTATGATCCCAAGTATGAGATGGATCGAAAGCATGATCGTGGAGTTGAGTATTACGAAGAGGCATGAATCGGATTCTTTACGAGGCAGATGAAGTCAGTGGAGGTCGAATCGTCCTTACGGATGTCCGAGCTGCACATATTCGAAACGTACTGAAGTCCAAGGTGGGCGATAGGTTGAAAATGGGGGAGGTGGATGGTCCACTTTCCGAGGGGCGCGTGGGTGATCTTTCTGAGCAAAGTGTGACGATTGAGGTTTTGTCAGGTGAAGTCCCTAAACGCCCCCTTACGGATCTCATTCTGGCTTTGCCACGACCAAAGGTGTTGAACCGTTTACTTCCCCAGATTGCGGCCCTGGGCGTGGATCGGTTGGTGTTGTGCAATGCCTCAAAAGTGGAGCGCTTTTATTTTGATAGCCATGTGCTTGAACCTGAGCATCTGCGAAAACAACTGATCGAAGGTCTGATGCAATGTGGGGATACCTGTTTGCCTCAGGTTGAAATCAAAAAGAGCTTACGACATTTTCTGGAGGATGAAGCCGAAGAGTTCGCTGCAGAATCAGACCGATGGATTTTGCACCCAGGGGCGATGGTTGGCTTAGGGGATGTGTCATCTGTCTGCTCCCGAAGCGTGCTGGCGATTGGACCCGAAGGAGGGTGGCTGGAGAGTGAAGTAGAAGGGTTTGAGGCCTGTGGGTTTCAACGCGTGTCGCTCACGGATCGAATCCTGAGATCCGACACAGCCACCATCGCCGCACTTGCTTTGGTCACAACCATGAGGCCCGTCTTATGAAGTTTCTCACGCAGAGACGCGGAGACGCAGAGGTTGGGTGCTGGTGTTTGGAATCCTATTTTTGCTCTCTAATATATTCTGCAAAACATCATAACCAAATCGCCTCTGCGTCTCCGCGTCTCTGCGTGAGAAAAATCCAATTCGAGGTGCCCTATGGCTGCTGAGTGGCGATTGTTGGTGGAGAAGTTGAAGCGACTGGCCGTTCCTGCGGGTCGTGAGGCGTTGGGGGAGTTTGCTCTGGAAGGGTATCGCAGTATGGAGCGGGCCTTGCGGAACGATGCTCCGCTTTTGGAAGTATTGGTGTCTGAGACCTTTGCTCGATCAACCCTACAACGTGATCGATCGATTTTAGATAGGGTGGCGAAGAAAGAAATCCCGTTACGGGTATCTCCTGATGAAGAGTTCCACGAACTCTGTGGTGATCGCCGTATGGGCGAGGTGTTTGGGGTGATGGCCATTCCTGCTCAACCTTCCTGGGATTCTTTTTTTCAAGGCGAGGGTCGACATCTTCTTCTGGTGGGATGGAATATTTCCGATCCCGGTAATACCGGTGCCCTTATTCGCACCGCTCTGGCGTCTGGTGCTTCCGGATTTCTGGCGGTAGGAACTACGGATCCCTGGCATCCCAAAGCGGTGAGAACCAGCATGGGGAGTTTGTTTCAAATTCCGATTCGGCGGGTCTCGGTGGATGATCCATGGATGCAGAACCTTCAGGAGTTGGAGGTTGAGACCTTTGCCTCCTGCTTTGATAACGCTGAGACTTTACCGATGGTGCAGCCTTCTCGTTCGAAGCTTGCGTTGCTTCTGGGGTGTGAAGCCTTTGGTCTTCCTGATCAGGTTTCGGCCGCGTGTGACCGTCGGGTTTCCATTCCCATGCCGGAGGGCGTGAATTCTTTTTCGGTAAATGCCGCAGCCGCGATTCTTTCCTATACACTTTTGCAAGCAGGTAAGGAGGTTGAGACATCATGACCACCTGTTTTGCCCTTGGAGAAGGATGTTGGTGTTGGCGATTTGGCGATGCTCCTGATCCTGAGCTCTCCAACCGCGTTCTGGCTGCCTACCGGGAGCTGAAAAAGAATCCTGTAAACGGCGTACTGGATGTCGTTCCGGCTTACACCGAACTGGCCGTTCATTTTGATCCGTTGCGAGTCGATGCTTTTGAAGTGCGGGATGAAGTCGAGAAGAGATTTACGTTACAATCATCCACCGAACCAACGGATCAGAAACTCCACCGGTTCCAGGTCCGGTATGAGGGTGCGGATCTTGTTTCTGTAGCCGAGAGTCTTCAGCTCTCGGTGGAAGAAGTCATTCAGCGCCATACGGCACCCGTGTACACCATTGCCATGATTGGGTTTGTTCCCCATTTTCCCTACTGTCTGGGGTTGGATCCCTTGTTGCAGGTTCCGCGCAGGGCCAGTCCCCGGATCAAGGTTCCCGCCGGTTCTGTTGCTCTGGCTGGAGTTCAAACCGGAATTTATCCTCAGGAATCACCAGGGGGATGGAACGTGATTGGAACTACGGACCCCGTTGGATGTCAGCGTCTACGGCCCGGAGACCAGATTCAATTTGTGGCCACGGAGAATGCGGTATGTGGATAAATTGTGATATCGGGGAGCGGGGTGCGGATCATCCGGTTGACCGGGAATTGATGTCGGTGATTCACATTGCCAATGTGGCCTGTGGTGGTCACGCAGGGGATGCGGATTCTATGGCTGTGTTTCAGAATCTTGCCCAAAAAAACGGAGTGAAAGTTTCGGCGCATCTTTCTTATCCCGATCGGGAGGGGTTTGGCCGGCGGTCGATGAACCTCTCCCGGAAGGATTTGTATTCTGCGTTAGATCTTCAAGTCTCACGGGTTCCGGGGGTTGAGAGGATTAAATTTCATGGAGCCCTTTATACGGATAGTGCCCGTGATCCAAACTTGGCTGAGACGTTAGTGGCCTGGTTAGATTACCATCAGATAAAAACCCTATTATGTCCTCCACATTCCTGTTTGGCTAACCTGGCGGAACAATGCGGGATCGAGGTGCTGCCAGAGGCCTTTCTGGATCGACGCTATCAATGGTCAAAAACCCACGAGCTGAGTTTGGTTCCGCGTACATATCCGGATGCCTGTATCTCGGACATTTCGGTTGCGATGGAGCAGGCGAAACAGTTGTTGTGTAACCGGCAGGTCATCGCGCTGGATGGTGAGGCCTACCCGCTAGAGGCAAAGACCCTCTGCATTCACTCTGATTCGCCCATTGCTTTGGAACTGGCCAGAGAAGTTACCCGCTATCTGGAGGCCGAGCGATGATCCGGCCGAATTCTTCAGGACTCTATCGGGAGGTGTTTTCTCCTCGGTATGGGACCCAGGATATTGGCTGCTCACCGGAAGGTCCGCAGGATCGTTTCGCCTGGGAATCCGCGAAAATTCTATTGGGTGAGGGGCCTGATGTTCGTACCTGGGAATTGATTTCACCACCTTCTTTTACGGTTGAGCAGGATGTTCTGGGTATTTGCACCGGGGGACGGTTTGAGCAGATCATTTGCGGAAAACGATTGTTAGAGCATGCAACCGTTTTTCAGGCGAAGGCCGGAGAGCGAATTCAGTGGGGGATTCGAGAAAAGGGGTTTCGAACAGTTCTGGCACTTTGTCCCCTGACCCCGGAGAATCAACACCGTATCGGCCTTCAGCGTGGTGACTTTTCTACGGTTGCCCAGTGGATGGGGAAAGAAGGTACGCTTCGGGTAATCCCCGGACCGGAGGCGGAAGTAGTGGGGTGTCTCGAAACTTTTTTGGATACACTCTGGTCGACAACGGTGGACTCCAGTGATGTGGGCGTACGAATCAAAGGAGATGATGTTTCTCTGCCGGCTGATTCGCTACAGCATATGGTTTCCGGTCCGGTTGCGGATGGAACGGTTCAACTCACTCCGGATGGCCTTATTCTTTTTTTACGTAGCCGCCCTACCATGGGAGGGTATCCTCGAATTTGCACGGTGATTGATGCTGATGTTGATGTTGCGGCTCAATTCCCACCGCGAAGGCGGGTTCGATTTGAGCTGGTGAGGTATCACGAGGCCGTTCACGCCAGATACCAGCAACAGGAAGACCTTGATTATTTGCGGAAAACCATGAGTAAGCGAGCAAAAGAGATGTGAAAATCGTCATTGATGCCTTTTCCATGTTTCATTAAATCAACCTAGATGCCTTCCGAGCCTTCCAATTCTAAAATCCCCTCCAGGTCTGCTCCGGTTCCTGCCCAGGCGGGTGCGGCTCCTAAAGAGGTTACAGAAACTTCCAAAGAGGTCTCTGCAAGGATCTCGGAAAAAATGGCAGCTATCAGCACCATGCGTGACTCCACAACCCGAGGGGTGCAGAAGAAGGCAAAGAGTCAGCGGGAGAAGGCCATGAACTTTTCTTCCCTGCCCGACGCTCTGGCACGAATTGATCGACGATTGAATATAGAGAATTCACCTCAGCCATCCCTTAAAGAAGAGTCAGCTCATAACGATGCGACAAAAAAACAGGACGTTCTCGACGACCCGCCTCCAGGGTCGCTTCGGTCCTTAACTTGGTTGTTATTTCGCTTTGGCCGTTACGTTCATGGCCCCATGTTACGCCAAAGTCCGTTTACGGTGATTGGGGTGTGGTTTATTTTGTCGCTGTCTTTATGTGCTCAGGTAATCGATTGGGTTGGTCCCTCGCTGACCATGGCTACCTCTCTGTATGCCTCCCCGGAATTTTACCTTCGGCTACTTGCCTCTTTTGTAGCAGGGGCTCTTTTGTATCTGTTAACCGCAATAGGGTTCAAATTTCTTGCCTCCACGGATGAACTTCAGGTGGGGTTGCTTTACAGCCTACAAATCGTGGTAAATGCTTTTCTTCCACTTGCCGCAGCACAAAGCCTTTATATCCTTATTCATCATGCGTTTTTAGGAGAAGCTTTTTGGCGGGGAGCTATCTTAGGGATTAGTCCCTTTTGGGGCTTTTGGGTGTTTCCTCTGGCCTGGGCCTGGTCTGGATTGCGGCTTTCGCAAGCCATGTCTTCGCTGATCCCATTCACCTCCGGGCGGCATCATCCCGCGAAAACTGTGACTGCCGGTATTGTGTTATTCCTGGGGCTGGGGTTTCACCCTACGATAGAAGAGGCGGTTCGACACGATGCCCTGATCGAATGGTCTGCACGGCGTAAACAGCTTTTAGATCCCCAAAGAACTTTGAATGACTCGTTCTTTCTTCGGTTGGAGAAATCCTTACCCTTTCATGCAACTCAGGCTCGAACAGAACTCTACCTGTTTAGGTTGCAACAGCGGTTCCGTCAGGGAGAGATTTCTTTGGCTTTAGAAGATGCCATGAGACTTGAGCGCATTTCTCCCCGCGGTACGGCCATGGAAAACGTGGCTAAAGGATTAGGGCATTTCTTGCGTGGAGGGCAGGATGCGGCGATCCGGAGTTGGAATACGGCTCTGAACATAGACCCGGATCATCTACCTGCCCACCGCTGGTTGGCCCTGGCATCTGTAGGAAAAGATACGAAAAAAGCTGAAGAACATGCAGCGTTTCTCATGGAAAACGATCCTAATGTTTTTCATCTTTATCTTTTGGTTCGTATTCTGGAGTCCCAGGGGAAATGGGCTGAAATCTGGGAAGCGATGCTGCATGTGGACTCCCCACCGGAATCCTGGTATCCGTTGACGTTGTTGCAAGGGAGTGTTGCGGCAAGAGAGTTGGGTATGGTTCGTCGATCGGAGCAACTCCTTCGGGTGGCAAATCGTAAAGAGGCTACTCCTTGATCTCCAACGGATTCGAATTCGGAATAAGCTGGAAGCCATCCGGTTTCATCCTGTAGAACCCCAACGAATGAACCTATCTCACTCCCGAGCTTCAGAAATTTGTTCCAGATTCCCCTCCAGCGACTTGCTGGTGGTGGGGGACTTGATGTTGGACCGTTATGTATCCGGTGCGGTGGACCGGATCAGTCCCGAGGCACCGGTTCCTATTCTGCATGCGCATCAAGAACGTTCTGTTCCCGGAGGGTCCTGTAATGTGGCCTTGAACATTCAGGCCCTGGGGGGGAATTCCCGCTTGTGCGGGGTGGCAGGTGTCGATCGTGATGGGGATATTCTTATGGATCATCTTCACGAGGTTGGAATTGATACGACCCCTGTGATGCGAACAAAAGAGGTTCCTACAATTGTAAAAACCCGATACGTGTCAGGTCGGCATCAGTTATTGAGGGTGGATCAGGAAACACCTCTGGCCATGGAATCGCTTTCGCATGAGCCATTACGGGCTGTGTTGAAAGAAACCCTGGATTCCGTAAACGGAGTGATTCTTGAGGATTATGGCAAAGGAGTTCTTCGCCAGGAACTCGTAACCGATGTACTTACCTGGAGTAAGCAAAACAAACTTCCTTCCGGATACGATCCCAAGGATAATCATGAACTGAACGTAAAGGGAATTACCTTTGCTACCCCGAATCGGAAAGAAGCCTTTCACATGGCCAAGGTATCGGATCATACTCCGGACGCGGACCCCTTGGCAGACGAACATTTACTAAAGGCTTCAAATACTCTGGTCGATCAGTGGTCACCTCAACATTTGTTGATGACCCTGGGCGCGCAGGGAATGCTTCTTAATAGTTCGGATCACACAAATCTGCATCTTCCTACACGTGCCCGTGAAGTGTTTGATGTAAGTGGAGCCGGCGATACGGTGATCGCAACCGTCCTGCTGGCCTTGTCTGCAGGAGCCGAGTTTGTCGAAGCTGCGGAACTGGCGAATGTCGCTGCGGGGTTGGTGGTGGCAAAACTGGGCACCGCAACCACGACCTGTGAAGAAATTCTTAAGGCGATTGAGGCGAGCTCATGAGTGTCATCGCGGTCGTGCCTGCGCGAATGGCCAGCACCCGGTTCCCCAAAAAAATGCTTGCCCCCCTGGGTGGAGAACCTCTGATTATACGAACGGTTCGGCAGGCTCATAAACCCAAGCGGGTGGACAAAGTATTGGTGGCAACCGATGATCAACAGATCTACGATGTGGTGCACCAAGCCGGCTTTGAGGTCTGCCTGACCCGACGAGATCATCCCAGTGGAACTGATCGGATTGCCGAAGCGGTTACCGGGACTTCGGCTGAGCTGATTGTAAATCTTCAGGGTGATGAACCGTTTATTGACCCCAGGGTCGTGGACCAACTTGTGGAGAGAATGCATCAGGAGGATCAACCGGATATGGGATCAGCCTGTACACCGATTACCTCCTTGGCGGAGCTGGAGGATCCCTCGATTGTAAAAGTGGTGAAAGATGAAGGAAATCGCGCACTCTATTTTAGTAGAAGCGTTATTCCACACTGCCGGGACGAACCTCCTGAAACCTGGCTGGGTAAAAATATCTATTTTCGCCACCTCGGGCTTTATGCGTATCGGAGCTCATTTTTGGAGGCCTGGAAATCTCTGCCATCCCATCCTTTGGAAAACGTGGAAAAACTTGAGCAACTCCGGGCATTGGCACATGGATATCGTATTGCTATGATTGAAACGGAACAACTCGCTCCGGGAATTGATACACCCGAGGACTTAAAACAGGCAGAAACCTATCTCTCCGCACACACTTGATATTTTATGAAGGTTAAAAAAACACGAACGGTTGATCTTGGACCCTTTAGCATCGGAGGCGAAAGCGGTCTTTTTCTGATTTCGGGCCCTTGTGTAATCGAAAGCCGGGATGTGCTGATGGAAATCGGAGAAGCTTTGGCCGAGTGGTCCTCTGCCGAAGGCGTTCCTTTGGTATTTAAAGCCAGTTTCGATAAAGCGAATCGAACCTCTTTGCGATCCTTTCGTGGCCCGGGGCTTCAGGAAGGTCTGGCCATGCTGCAGGAAGTAAAAAGCACTTTTGGCTTTCCGATATTGACTGATATTCATCTTCCGGAACAAGCGGCACCCGTTTCGGAGGTGGCGGATATTTTGCAAATTCCCGCATTTCTTTGTCGTCAAACGGATCTCCTGTTGGCCGCAGCCGCAAGCAAAGCGGCTGTGAATGTGAAAAAAGCCCAGTTTTTAGCTCCTGGAGATATGAAACCTGTGGTGGAAAAACTTGTAGAAGCTGGGAATAAAAATCTGATGCTCACGGAGCGCGGGACTACCTTCGGCTACCAAAATCTTGTTGTGGATATGCGGGGACTGGTGGAGATGCGGGATCTAGGGTTTCCGGTACTGTTTGATGCCACGCACAGCGTTCAGCGACCCGGAGCGGGAGATGGGTTTACGGCGGGAGATGGAGCGTTAGCTCCTTATTTGGCTAGAGGAGCGGCTGCGGTAGGGGTGGATGGATTTTTCATCGAAACTCATATTCGACCTGAAGAAGCGATGTCTGACCGGGAAAATCTTATCCCATTTCAACACCTTCCACGGGTGTGGGAGCAACTGGTGAGCATTTCAGAGCTGCTCCAGAGCTGATTTATCTTGGAGCATGAAGAAGACCTGCGTAAGCTAAGCACTATGGAAGAACAGGACGCATTAAAACTGCAGGATGAAATGTACATGGCTCAGGCGATGGAAGTAGCCTGCCAAAACCTGAAAAGACCTTTCGGTGCATTGCTGGTAGATACCCGGGAAGGGGAGGTGATCGCCTCCGCAGTGAACCGATCCTATCGAAACCCGGTTGCCCACGGTGAGATGGAGGTGATTCAAGCCGCAGGTGAAAAAGCCAAAGGTGATGTGCGCTGGTCAGATTGTACCTTATACACGACGGCGGAACCCTGCTCCATGTGCATGAGCGGTATTTTATGGGCTGGAATCACCCGTGTGGTCTATGGGACGACCATCCCGACTCTGCATCGTTTAGGGTACCGTCAGATCGATATCCGCGCTCAGGAAGTGATCGATCGGTCAGGAGAAAATCTGGGATGCACCCTGACGGGCGGAATAAAAGAGACTGAATGTGATGCTTTATTTGCGGCAGCGATCAAGCTGGATAAAAAATCGATCGGTAAAAACACCTAGGTTGCTGTAAGCTTGGGTCATCAATTGCGTTATATGTTCAAACCCGGAGGAAGCATGAAGCACCTAATGATCTCTTTACTCACATTTTTCACAACCCAATCAATCTCTGTGGCCGAAGACTCTGTTCATGAGTTTACGGTGAATTCCATCACAGGAGATTCCGTAGAATTGTCTCAGTATGAAGGGAAAATTCTCCTGATCGTGAATACCGCTTCTCGCTGTGGATTCACCAAACAATATGCGGACTTGGTGATGTTGCAGAAAAAATATGCCGATCAGGATGTGGTAATTTTGGGGTTTCCAGCGAACAACTTCGGAGGTCAGGAGCCTGGTTCAGATCAACAGATCATGGAGTTTTGTTCGAGTACCTACGGAGTTGATTTTCCCATGTTTTCAAAAGTATCCGTGAAAGGGGAGGATCAGCATCCCCTGTTTACGTACCTTACCACGGCAGAAAATGAGACATTTACCGGAAATATCCGCTGGAATTTTGAGAAATTCCTCATTGGGCCGGATGGGAAAGTCAAACAACGCTTCCGTTCGAAGGCAAAACCAACCGGAGACAAAATTATTTCCGCGATTGATGCCTTGCTGGTAGATTCTAAATCGTAACCGATTCTTGTTGTCAGAGTTGGGCCTGCCTTGACAAAGAAGAGGCATGGAATCGGCAAAATATACGACATCTCGAACCACCCAATTCGCAGAAGGGGATTCTTCAGGAATTATTCATTTCTCAAATTTTGCCGTTTATATTGAGGAGGCAGAGCATCAAATTCTCGATTTCCTTGGATATGCCGTAGAGGTGAAAGACTCTTATTCCCTTCATTGGCCGAGATTGCAATTCAGCGCGACGTACACGGAACCGTTATTTCCCTTCGAAGAGATCGAGATCGAATTAACACCAAAAACAATAGGTAAAACATCTATCATCTGGGAATGGGAGATTTTGCGAAAAAGTGATGAAAAGCAAGTTGCCAATGGAGAGATGAAAGTGGTGTGCTGTCGCAAAGTTAAAGGCGTTCTTTCCTCAGTTCCGCTTGCGCAGGAACTGAAAGACAAACTCAACGACCTGACCTAAAGCAGGTTGAGTATACTTCCTGATAAAGGTCACGGAAGGTGATGAGGATATCGCCCAGCAGATTATCGGGTAGTTTTGGTGCATGTGCGGAAGCGTAAGGGGGAGGACTGGCGTTAAAATGTGCCTCACCCGCGCTAACCGAGCCTCCGCCAACTTGTTGCTCCCGGAGATGTTTCAGTTGCATCATGCGATATTCGGAACCAGCGGACATCATGATGAATAGACCCACCAAGGCTAAAGAAAGGTTTCCGGATGATAAGCCCAACACGATAAAGGCAATGGACATGTACTTTCCTATTTTTGCGGCTAGGCGCGTCGCTTCAAGTGCTCCCTTACTTCTTGTCAGGCAACCACGTAGAATTCGCCCGCCATCCATAGGGAAACTGGGAAGAAGGTTAAACAGAAACAACATGAGGTTGAGTCCGGCCAGCCATACAAAAAATAGAGGTTGAATCCCCAATTGAAGTTCGCCCAGCGTGACCAGAAAACCAACCACAGCTAAAAATAAGCTCACATAAGGTCCAGCCAAAGCAATACGGATTTCATGACGGGGGTCTTTCGGGATTCCTCTTAGACGGGCCATTCCTCCAATAGGCGTGAGGAGGATATCTTCGACTTCGACCCCGTATCGCTGTGACACCAAGGTGTGACCTAATTCATGCAAGGCAACAGAAGCGAGGATGAGGGCGCTAATGAGCAGCGTAGTCAATGGGTTACCTACTTGTCCATGGACCCAGGGGAGAAGGAAAAGAGCGGTGAAGTGAAGGCGAATGGGTACGCCTCTGATGGTGGTGATTAAAAAGGATCCTAACATGATGTTAAAATAGTAGGGGTTGGCTAAGGGTCCACTAGAAAAGATTTTGAAGACGTACTGTTACCTTTCCGCTACTGTAAGCAACAGGCAGGAGTGTCTATTTTACCGTCGATTCGCATGCGCCATTGCGCGCCTGGCTTCTCGGTCGGATTCTTTTTTCTTCAAGGTGTTTCGTTTGTCGGTAACGTTTTTTCCTTTGCCCAGGCCTAGCTGAACTTTTATTTTTCCTCTGCGGAGGTGGATGTCCAATGGAATTAAGGTGAGTCCCTGCTGTGAAATCTGAGCACTGAGTTTACGGATCTCCCGCTTGTGTAACAGCAACTTACGGATTCGCTGAGGCTCGTGGTTATGGATATTTCCATGCGAGTAGGTGCGGATGTGGAGATTGTGGAGAAACATCTCTCCTTTGTGTTCCACGGCAAAAGCATCCTCGATGCTCATCTCGCGATTGCGCAACGATTTGACCTCGGTTCCAGCCAATGCGATTCCGGCCTCGATGGTATCGAGGATCTGATAATTATGGCGGGCCTTTCGGTTGGTAGCCAGAACAGGATTAGAATCGGGAGTGGTCATAAACAAAAACACCGGGAGACGAAGCCCCCGGTGTGGAAAGTCAAATTCAGGGGAGGTCTACAGACTCAACAATTTTTCTGCAGCGGCTTCCTCATCCAACTCAGGAGTGTTGGCGATCATTTCAGCGTTCAAAAATCCTTCAGCAACTTCTTTCAACGCAATATCCAGATTTTCCTGATGAGGATGATCCGGTTTTACCATAGGGCGCATGCCCTGCGTGAGTTGTTTCACCCGACGTGAAACCATATTGATCAGGAGAGGGCGGTTTTTGATGCGTTCGTCAGCAGCAGTTAAATAGTCAAAATTCATAAGAGATACTCCGTAAAAAGGTCGCGCAACATGACGATAAAAGGCGATTTGTCAAGTAAAGAGTCGATGTGACATGCGCCCGAACCTCTTAGTCCCCCATCATCACACAAAAAGGTTCTTCGGCAAAAGGGTTCCCTGTGACAGCAAAGGCTCTGGAGCGGGATCCTCCACAGGTTTCTTTATACCCGCAGGTGGCGCAGCGACCTTCCAGTTTTGAGCTGTCGCGCAAATCGACGAAGAAATCATCTTTGCGGTAGATCTCTGAAATCGAATCCTGTTTCACATTGCCTCTGATCTCAGGAAGAAACCCGCTGGGTTGAATATTACCTACATGATCTACAAAGCAAAACCCCTTGCCTGCATTCACCACTTTGGTGGAGCGTCCAATCGACCCCGG
>JGI12048J13642_10278464_pt1 | contig 13080 bp, 9 predicted proteins | sample ElkSlonscriptome_16_FD_13642 | JGI IMG/M metagenome (IMG submission 13642) | reverse complement strand
CTCGGAAGTAGCGAAACTCGAGGTCTCGTTGTAGCTGCTCAACCTCGGGATCTGTCAGTTCTTCTTGCGATGGATTTAGAATCCAGTTTTCAGCACTGGCTATGGAAGCGATAGAGTTCAGCTGTTCAGAGAAATAATCATGGTAGCCTTCGTAAGTTAACAGACTAGTAATACCTTGCTCCGCGAGCCCATAGCCACTCGTCCTGGCGAATACCCTCTCGCCGCCCGCACCGGTGGCATCAATTAGCCGAAAAGGATTGCTGTCCACAGCGACGTAGTCACGCTTCATGCGACCATACAATAAGTCCGCTAGAGGCACCTGACTCAGATCCCGGCGCGCTGACGCGACTACACGATTGTCGATTACCGCAGTCTCGAACCCCAATTCCAACATGGATTGCAAATGTTCAGAAAACTGGCCCTGGATATCAGCCCTATTGGGGTACATATCACGCCAATTCAGTCCCACCCAGCTATTGATCTGTTCCGGTTCGCGCCTGTCTTCGTCAGCCAGCATCAGGTAGGTTTTTAACGCTTCATACTTAAGATCACTATCACTCCCGCTGGCCAGCAGATCCTGCTCCACTATAAAAACTACCGAAGGTAGTAAATACTGATCGAGATCGTCTCTATATAATTCCAGCGCTGATTGCTGCAATCGGTCTCCCTGATACAAACCGAAACCCATCCACATGGGTTTATCGATTTCGAACTCTCCGTTCACATCGACGATGGCGCGAGCAGCGTTCAGCCTCTGTAGGAGCTGGTCGAAACTTTCAATGCCTCCAGCCGTATCCTGCAGTCTGACAGTGTATTGATAGTCATCGAGAGCCTCCTCAAACCTGTTTTTGTAGGTATTATTAAAGCTGAAGCTATTCCACCACCCGAACAACATCGCGAGCAGCGCCCCTCCCGCAAAAGTATACGCCACACGGTGTAACCAGCGCCTTTGACTCTTAAAGCGTCGATTCTCTCCAACCAGTTCTGCTTCTTTGAAAATGACGTCCCTCAGCAAGCTTTTGACAAAAAAAGCTTGCCCCTCGCCACTGAAGGGCCTAATGGATTGGGGGCTAACATTGAACACCCTGGAAAGCGACCCAAGGACGCGATCAATAGGCGAGCCCTCTTGAGTGCTGCTGATAAAGTAGACGCCCCGGAGCATTAACATGTCGTCATAACGACTGCTGCCAAAAACATCATCAAGAAAACTACTTAACTGTTCCTTTATGGAGGCAAACTGAGGCGGAAAATTAAAAACTTTCTTGCGCCTGTCAAAATTTCTCTCGTGCTGAAGTTTCCATAGAAGGCGGCGATTAATACGGTCAATCAACAGGTCAAATTCACGCGTAAACTCAGCGGAGGGATGATGAGTTTTCTCGCTGATATCAGGTGAAAAAGTACATCCCCACACCTGTCCTCGATCCTCCGTACCAAGGTCATCGAAAAATTCTGTGAATCCCGACAACAGATCACACTTGGTGAGTATCAGGTACACTGGAAACCTGATCCCAAGCTCGTCATTCAATTCCTGAAGGCGCTGGCGAATCGATGCCACGTGCCGATTTCTTTCCGCATCCGATTGCGTCAATAAATCGTACAGACTGATAGTAACGAGCGCGCCATTGATAGGACGGCGGCGTCGATATTTATCCAGTAGCTTCAGGAAACCGCGCCAGGCAGCACTGTCGGAATCGGCGTCGCTGTCCTGGGTGGTGTATCTGCCGGCGGTGTCCAGAAGTATGGCTTCCTCGGCGAACCACCAGTCGCAGTTTCGCGTGCCACCCACGCCATGAATGGCGGCTTTGCCAAATTTGTCTTTTAGAGGAAATCTTAGCCCTGACTTCTGTAACGCGGTAGTCTTGCCGCTGCCCGGGGGACCGATGATGATGTACCAAGGTAATTCATAGATATTTTCCCCACCACGTTTTTGAGAACTCACTTTCAATGTTTTCAGTGCGTCATCGAACCTGGATTTCAGCAGCGCAATTTCTTCTCTAGCTTTAGAGTCATCGGGTTCAACAGAACCTGGAGAAATCCCGCCCACTTCCCCTACGAGATCAGCATTTGCCTTGTTGACCTTTGCCTGAGACCTGAGATAGCTGGCAAGCCAAACAACTAGACTGATTATTATCGCGGACAGGCGGGAGATTTGTGATTCCAGCGGTATCCAGCCGGCTAATGCGATGAGGGGACCAGCAAACCATATCAAGACAGATATCGACAGCAATCCAAGAATTGTCGTTACCCAGCGATTTGAAATAATTGCGAGAATTTTTTTCATGAAGGGTTACCTGACAATTGCCACATTGATCTTATTCATTAACGTAAGATTTCAGTTTGCCGTTCTTCCCTGATTTCTTCCAATTGTTCGTAGATGGAGGAATTCGATTGTGTGGCCTGCCACCTGAACAGGGAGTCAATTATCAGTAAACATAAACCGAAAACCGACAATTTGACCCAGAGCGGTATAATTCTGTCGAGGGCATTGCGATTGTCTTTGACTCCATGCCAATGGGGCGAGAGTTCACGTTCGAAGTCACCGCGTTGATTTCTAATCGTTCTGAACAAGGAATCCTGTATCTGTGTCAACTGATCGTTGCCACCACCAGACAAGCCGAATTTCCCCTTGAATCCCAAGGCCAGACAAAAGTAGATCAATTCCAATAAGTCTATACTCTGGGATGGCGTTCGTTGGTGTCGCTCCAGGATCTGGAAAAATTTTTCACCCCCCCAAGTTTCGTTATGAAAAATACTCAACAAGCTTTGATCCGCCCAGCCGCTCTCACTTCCCCAAGGCGTGCTCATGACCGCCGCATCCAAGTACGTACAGAGCACGTAACGCGCTGTCAGCACGCTATCCTTATCGAGACCTTTGGCATAGGATTGATGCTCGAACTCTTTGAGTTTTTGAAAGACCTGTTCTTTCAATTCACCAACACGCTCATGCACCAGGGTATTTCTCAACTCCGCCCCCAACACGAGCAAACTACTTGCGCACGCCACAAGGGGATTGAGACCGGTCCACACTACCCCTTCAACCGCCAGATGCTCACCGAACTTGTTTTCTGCCCTTGAGGGCATGGCATTAGAAGTTCCTGGTGATTCAAAAAATGAATCTTGGCGTGAAGAATACTCAGGACGTGGCTGCGGTTGAGGATCAGGTACCGAGTCTGCTCCAGAGCGCCGTCGCCCTCCAGGCATAGGTCTCAAAACAGTCCGATCGCTGTCGCCGTTGTCAAATGGATCGTCAGAGCTCAAAATTTATCCCCTTATGGCCCATAGCTCCAATTTCAAGCTGGGATAGTCACCACTGAGGTGAATTGCTAAACCGCCAGATTGCTTTAGCTTTTCCCACAACTCTCCGGTACGTTCTAATTCAAAATATACAAACCCCGAGTGATAGGGCACCTGACGTGGCGCGACTGGCATAGGGCGAACACGAATTCCCGGCATTTGTGCATTCACGAGTTGGCGAATTTCTTCCGTTGCCCCAATCGTAATCTGCCTCGGGAGGTGTTGCCGAATATCTTCTGAAGGAATATCCGCTGCTGCTGCGAGCACGAATTCGGCATTTTCCAGCAAAGACTTGTCAGCCAAGATTGCAACGCGAATGCCGAATCTACGTTCCTGTAGTGGTATTGAGACCGCATTTTGTTCAATCACCATACTCAAGGTCTGTCTCAACTGGTTAATCACGGGGTCGAAACATTCCCGTAGTTTGTCATGGTTGTAGACAGGCAATTCTTCGACTCGCTTATCGGGCTTCATGAAGGTGGCCATTTCTCCAAGCATCATGATAAGGAGCTGAAAAAGGGATTCCGGATGCAGCATCTTTAGCTGAGTGAAATGTCTAATTAGTGGAAGGTATCGGTTTACCGTCAGCAACAGCAGGAAATCCTGAATCTCAGCGGCACCTCCCCGGTCGGCAACGGTCAGTCGCGATGCGAGCGCCTGCGCTCGGTGTTCCAAGAGGCCGTATAGTTCAGTCAAGAAATCCGAAAGTCGCGGTGTTGCCCGAACTGTTGAAACGCTGGGTATGAAGCTCTCATCTAGAATGATCGAACCCTCTGCACGAACTTCGACGATTTTTGTGATCGGCAGGCAGACGTAGTCGTCCAGATGTTCTGATTCAAGTTTTATCCTGGTGCGAAGTGAACTGAGCTGAAGTGTAGCCGTCCCACCACCTATGGTACTGTCATCGTCAACGTCAACTTCTCTCGGAGTGTTCCTGGCAAGACCATCTGAACCCTGTTCACGGTCGAGCTCGGAGACGCCCACTCGGCGTAACGGGAGAGCCAGGTAGACAATACTATTCTTGACCGTGTCGGGGATATCCACTGCCAGAGGTTGCTCGTCATCTGCTGGGATATTGAATGGCGTTCCGTCAGGAAAATCGCCTCTAGCAGTCTGTATGGCGATTTTACCGAGTGCCAAAAGTTTCTGATCCAGAGTGATTTCAACAAAACCCCAAGAAAAGCCACCCAGGCACTCGAGCCTGCTATCTATGTAGTTCTCCCAGTACCTCGTGTACTGCTGATAGTGTTGTGGTCTGAGAAACATTCCCTCGGACCAGACCACACGGCTATTGCGTGACATCCCAATTACCTTAGTATTGTTGTCTGCTCTGCCTTTAACCTCAGTCGACACCAGAGGATCCGGGAAGCTTGCGGGTGTTATCCGATTAGCTTCAATCTCCCTTCATGGATTCAAGGTTTAGCAAATGTTCATTGTAAGCTTTTTCGAAATCCTCGGCACAAAGTATTTGAAAGGCGTCGCCTGGCTCGACAATAACTCGTTCGTAATAATTACGGAAGTTTTCCCACGCGCGAGACTTCTTACCAAGGGTGTTAAGCGCCGCCTTAAAAATTCCTTCAGCATCCTCTTTTTCAAAATGTCGAGGTTGAAACTTATCCATTAATCCCTGAATGCCTGCGTGCATCGCGGCAATCATTGCAATTTGGTGATTCCGTATATCTCTGATCGCTTCGTCAATGGCCTCTTCTCCATTCAGAAATCCGCGTCGATTGCTGTCAAACAGAATTCTAAGCGCTTCATCCGCGTTAGGAGTAAACTTAAGCGGATTGTTTTCCGTGGGCTTGATGGTGGTGGCGGACATACGAAATTCGTTCTTTAATTCAGCCCTGGATTGCAACAGGAGCATCAGTCCATCAACCAACTCTTTGAAAAGTTTGCCGGCCGTTTCCATGTTTTTAATTCTGTCGTTCCCCGCCCCCAAAGCCTCCGGATCCATACCTGCACCTTTCATGAACACCGAGTAAAGGTCTACTGCCGATGATGCTTCTGTCTGCGGTCCAGGATCAACTGACTTCAGTTCTGGTTCGAGCTCCTTTTCTGACGCTCGCTCCGGTTTTTGCCCAGGCAGTACAGTGGGTCGTGCAGAGCGTGAGCGATCTGTGGTGTCCGTTGCTTCCGTTTCGACCTTCGGATCATCTTGCAGATTGTAATCGTCAAGACCTTGGTCAGGCTTCTCGATCTCGTCCCAATCTTCGGGGATCAGACCCTGTTCATCCTGACTATCGGGTCCTGGAACGCTCTCCGGATCCATACCGGTTTTACGTGGCTCGAAGGCGGAACTCAGCGGTGAATTGTCAACTCTCGGTGGAGCTGAAGATCCTGCGGGCTGATTGGAAATGTCCGATCCCTCGGAAGCACCTTCGCCAGACCCGTGTGCATGTGCCGCCAAAGGATCGTAGAAGGGCTCACGCCCCTCGTCACTCCATGGTTCGTTTCCACCCGAGACGGAATCAGGTCCACTGGCCTCACTCTCCACATCAGGAAAGTCTGGACGGTCTTCTTTTGAACTTTGAACCTGTCCAAATAAATCAATATCGTTTTCAAATCCCTTGCGAAACTCACTGTCTGCAGGAGCCAATTCAACCTGCACTTGATAATCGGAAAATTCCAATGTGTCACCATTGCGCAATTCCTGGATCTGGCCCTTACCAAGAGGGGTCGCCTCGCTATTGATGAAGATTCCGTTCGTACTGAGATCCTCCAGATGAAACTTGCCGTCTTTGAAGAAAATCCTGCCGTGCTGTCCGGAAATCACACGTCTCTCATCAGGAATAACCCAAGCACTAGCATCACTGCGGCCGAAAGTCCCTCCACGCTCATCAAATGATTTGATGGCGGCACTTCCCAGTTCGTTGCTTTGGTGGCTGGTAACTCTCAGGGTAAGCTTCATTGCTCAGCTCTGTGGCTCAAGGCCAACTTCAATTTTGTTGTTTATGTAAAATTGTTGCAGAAAAGAAAATACATTCCCAGTGCGGGATTTCAGTAAGTGTAGGAATAAAGCCCCGAATACCACAATATTAGTGGGTTTTATGGCATGGGTTGACTGATTGTCAATTTAAAGACAACGTTGCTAGAATTTTTTTCAGGTGTTCGCAGGCTCCAGGCTCAAGAACATGCGGTTCGTTTAATCCCATACGGGTAGCAAAGAGGTAACCCAATGAAACTCGCCAAAATCAGCTTCAGGCTTACCTTTGCCTTGTTTTTTATTTCATTGTTGATTTCCGGATGCGCAGGAGAACGCCCCCCATCGGCCAGGATCAGCGTTTCCGCCAGCAACGAGCTCAATCCCAATGCCAACGGTCGCCCTTCACCAGTCGTACTGAAAATTTTCGCTCTGAGTTCCACAGGTATTTTTGATAACGCCCGGTTTTTTGAACTTTACGAAAATTCTGTCAGCACTCTGGGTGTCGATTTATTGGACCAGTTCGAGTACCAGATTTTGCCAGGCGAGGAGACTGTCCTCGACCCCCTGACCTTGGACCTGGGTGCCAACTATCTCGGACTTCTGGCCGCATACCGGGATTTGGATAACTCGAACTGGCGCACTTGGGTAGTGATAGAACCGGGCGAAACGGCCGACTTCGAAATCGTTCTCGACCGCCTCTCCCTGTCGACAAATGCACGAAGATAGCTATTGTTGTACCAACTCACAGGGAAATTGAATGATCGCTAGCGGTGATACAGGATTCGTCTGTACACCTCAAACCAACCTTAGTGAAAGAATCATAACAGTTGCCCAATGCCTTCCGGTGCAACACAGGCACAGGCCCACCCCATTGCGATCGCTCTATAACAATAGCCGTGTCCCGGGCTGCCACTCTGCACCAGTTAAAGAGTCGATATACCTAATATTGTTGATTTTGTTTACTGCATTAGCATGTCAAGGCTGTACGATTTCCCTGGAGAAGACCGCCTCGATCCTCTCCATGACGGCCGCTACTGTCGATGGCAATCCCTTCTTACATAGAGTTTTTACCCTCCCTCATACCGGGGAAAATCCCACCACAGTTAAAATATTCATCGTCGATGGCGATGGCCGAGCTTTTATCGATCGAACTAAGGTTGCCAGCGATCCCACAGCGAATTCCTCTTCATTGCTTGCCATGGCTACAGCCCTGGCCGACCTGGGCAATGTCGTTTATTTGGGGCGCCCCTGTTATCACCAACTGAATGACCCGAATTGCAATCCAACGTACTGGACACTGGCTCGTTTCAGCCCCGAGGTAGTACAAAGCAGCGTCGCTGCCACCCGGCGTCTGGTCCAGGAAGGCGACAGGGTATATCTACTGGGCTACAGTGGCGGCGGCGTAATCGCAATGCTTATGGCGCGGGAATTGAAGTCGCAAGTGTTCGGAGTTGTCACTTTCGGTTCACCATTGGACCACAGAGCCTGGACGCAGTTTCACGGCTACACTCCTCTTTCACTGTCACAGAATCCGGCACAGAACGTAGAGAGTTTTTTCGATTTCTGCCAAACGCATTTGATTGGAACTCGAGACAAGGTCGTGCCTGCAAGCCTGTCGAGAACTTGGGGCTGGCTCCCGTACAAAGACTCGAACTACCTGGATTCAGATCATTATTGCTGCTGGCAACAGTCGGCGCTTGAAGCTCTCGAGAAACAAATTAAGAATTGTGCTGGCGATTAATCAGCTCACCGTCTCGGTCCAGGATGGCGGATCGACGGACCGGGGTAGGACAATCCAATTACTGCGTTCGCGCTGGCAAACTTCAGATCACTAGTTCCTGCTATGGGTCTGTGAAGAACCGTTCCGACCCAACCCCCGGTGTTCCAACGCCAGCTGGAATCGATTCTCTCGAAAAAGCTCAGAAATTTTCAATCTGCCAATCGGCATCTGGTTAGCCGCACAATAGGCTGTATCCAGAGAAATATTTTGGGATGCTCTGGGAATTGCGGACAAGCCTAGCTTGTGTCCTTTAGCAGTTGCGTTTTATCCATCTCGAAATCATGAATTCTTATTACAATCTTCGGAGAATCATGAGACAGGTAAATTTCCGAATAGGCCGGTAATGCTGCTTTATTTATGAGTTCACCGTTAAGTTTTGTGCCATTGCGGCTACCGAGGTCTTGCAACATCCAGACCCCGTTCTCTAGAAAAACTCTTGCGTGTCTTCGACTCACAGATAGATTATTTATTTGTAGATCAGTGCCAGGGCTGCGCCCCATAGTAAAACTATTGTTGAAACCCGTTGTTTCCAATCGGCCATTGTTTTCAACGGAGACGGACAGGTGCGTCTGATTTCCAGAGAACAGAGTAATTGCTTCCTGGTCTTCAGAATTCCCGCGATCAATTTTGACTCCCTCGGTGTTCAACTCAAACAACCAGGCCAGGATTAGGGCGACTGGAAATCCCAAAAACAGAATTACCACGGTAAAGCGAACACCCCAGTCAGGGACTCCGAATGTCGGTAATAAATCTGCTGCAAGCGCTGAAAGCGTGGCTATTGTGATCAGATAGACGCTGCCGACTTTAAACACATTTCGACGCTTGAAATCACCGGCGGTTCTGCTGATCTTATTGATATCAAGCTTCATTATCTTGACCCCAAGGCCACTTTCCACTTTAGAGCTGCCACATTGGCGATTTTCGCCTTGAGCGCCGTATCTATCAATAGGTTTTTCGAAAGCCATGCCGAAGAATGCGATTATAGCAGGCCGCCGCAAGTCGAATAAAAGTACTGAGAATGATCTAAGGATGCTCTGAGAAACTACCTCTTCGGCACGTCAAGTATTCAGCCTACTATCATGCGTTCGTGTAGCGTCTTCTGCATCATGCCAGGCTGATAGCATCCTCAAAGTGCGCCTTCCTGCCTGAATCCCGGTGCAGCCGTATTGAAGTAAGGCCTGTCCGGCTGCATGAGCGCCAGTTCCAACGCAGCTGCGTTTCGTTGTCCCTGCATACCATTCTTCATAACGGCGACGCAGTGCTCAGAAGTAATTGGTTTGCCAGCGAGGTAACGCGTTCCACTGGCGAAATCGACTTTTATTTTTCTCCACCGCTCACTGATGAGTTCTTTGTCTGGCCAGGGTAGATCCTCATCAGCATCCATGTCCACGTTTTCATCTTCGGGATCGTCGTCAGGTCCGGACTCGAATCCTTCCGGCCAGTCGCCATCGAGGTCCTCGTATGCGAGGTCGATGCCGGTGATCATAGAAAATGCCCCTCCGGCCACGCGCGCCAGATCCGGATCATCCATGCACTTAATCAATGTCGGCACGTAAACCGGATCGCCGGTTATTCCCGCTCCGATCAGCATGTCGCGCATTGTATCCGGCTCCGCTACCAGTGACTTAAGCCAGGATTGAGAAGTTCGCAAATCCGCAGCACGCAGGGCTACCTTCATAGACGACACTCTAAACGGAGATTGCGCGAGAACAAACTGACCAATTGTGTCTAGCGCAGACTTGTCTCCGAGCAGCAGCATGGAAATGGCGGCAGCAAGCCGACAGCTATAATTTTCATGCTGCCTGTTCCTGCTCAGCTCACTTAATAGATCTTGACGCTTCAGTTCACCAACGGCTATCAGTGCCCGGCGACGCAAGAACAGATCCTCGCTGCCGACCGCTTGGGTCAAAGCGTCACCAGGGTCGAAGCGTCGAATTCCGCAGCCGGCTATCGCCAGACGAAGGTACTGATTGGAATTGGCCCGCAGGAATGAGGCCACGACCTCGGAAAACTGCTGGTCAGTCAGCCAGCCCAGAGCGGAAACCATCCCTTGGAAATTGGCCCGGGATCGGCTTCCTTGTGAAACAACGGTATCGATGCGCTCGCCGTCAAAGTTTTCAAATGCCAGCACGCCCGCAGCGAAAACCAGCCCCGGATCGTCCTCTTCCAGGGCAGCCTCGCACAGATCCCAACCCGGATCACCCGCCACGCGGAGTCCGTCGATATGAGCCTCCAGACGGTCGTCCAAGTCACTGAGATCTTTCAGCGAATAATAGGGCGCGTCAATCGCCCAATTGCGCTGCGTCCAAAGAAACGGCACCATGTCGATATACTGATCCACAATTTCAGTAATTATGTGGGCGTCGTTGGACATTCTGGTAAATTTCCGAGAACTAGTTTATCTGCACTGAACCGCCTCTGATGCGGTTGACACCAGTCGAGTGCGATGACAGGTACGCACCCTTGATAATTATCTTGCCGGCGTCGGTCAGTGTGATGCTGGCCTTGCCGCATTTCAAGACTATTTTCTTCTTTCCAGTCAGCGTAACCGACTCTCCGTCTACGTTAACGTTGACTGATTCATTCTGCTTGGCCCCCGCTACCCCATTAGACTCACAGTGATGCAGGAAACCCAGTATTATTGGCTTGGAGGGGTTTCCGCCGACGAAACTGAGGGCAAGTTCACGTCCGATATCCGTGGTTGAGACAGCCTGTGTCGCGAGCGCACTCAGAGCTTTATCTGCGGGCAATCCGGGATAAGTGATTTCTGGCGTCCCAGACACCGAGATGCTCGCCAGGGTGCCAATCACCACGCCATGGATAGCCTCCATTTCATCGTCATGGGAAGCAATGGAGCGGCTGGGTTGCGACAGCATGGTATCGAACAAGCCGTGGACTCCTTCTTCTATAGGGCTGTCTTTTTCAGGAATGGATTGATTAGAAACAAGTTCTTGTTTCGTAGCTTTGTTCATGTGGTGTTGTTCCCCGCTTTCTAAGTTGGAGTTTCAAAATGGAGGACTTTAACCTGGTGGAGGATCTCCCAGTTGGAGGATCTCACAATTCTAATCCCCGACTTGTCCCAGCTGACAGCGGACCGTTAATGTCAGGTTACTACCAGGCTCCTTGTCAACGACATAAGGAATTGATGCCACTGCGCCACAATAATCTTCGGCCCTCCCGTCCTGGCCCTGTCCTGTCCTGTCCTGTCCTGGACTCGATTGACTTCATGCTCCATTCTATGGCCCGGTCTATGCCAGGGGCCTGCAAACCCTATCGGCGCCGAAAAGAATTTTGATTGCGATCATACCGTTAACCTTACCCCTAAAATTCTTTACCGCAACCCAATTCGCAGTAGAGATCAGCAATCGCGCAGTATCCGGCATTTCTAAACTCACCGCATCAACGGCTTTCCAGCTTGTAGGGATCTTCTGCTCCAGAAGCTAGCACATTGGCGTCGAACGCCTCACCCGCTACCTTAAGGACGTCCCGAAAAGCGCAAACGGGCTTCTGCGGGGCTAGCAGTCGGCAGGCGCTACCATTCCTTGACGGGCTGTCGGCACGCCAGCGTAATGGCGGCTTGCCAGGCGCGCCGACTGAAAGCCACAGGCATGCCTGCAGTAATCAGTGCATCCCCAGTGTTTCGAGCGCTTCCTAATGGAGTAAGACAGGAAACAAGGCAATTCAGTACACTGCACCGGACTTCGGGGCCAATTAACTATGGGTTAACTCTGGGTTAACTATGGCCCTTGCACTAAACGGGGGCGGTCGGCGGTTAGCTTGTGTCGATGCAGTCAAGGACCTACGCTAAACGGCGAAAAATGAACGCTGTTCCGGGCATTTTTCACAGTGAAGGAACCCCGGAGGGGCGTGGTCTGCAGCGGTACAAGCTTACAGCCGGACGGACCGTTCGAAGCTGCTATTGCGCACTGCGAAAAAGATCTCTAGCTGTGGGACAGCAATGAAATTGCACCTTGAGGAAGTTTGGACACTATGGTCTGAAGTAGCTGCTACCAGACTTGACTTATGTAAATATGCCTCAAAGGATCATCTGTTGGCCAGAGGCAGATGGATTATCCACTCACAAGCCCGGACAATGATTCTGTAATTGCTGACTGATATTCCAGAGCACCAGAGCATTTTTTTGGAGCTAGTTACCTAAGTCGAGGACTCTGTTCTAATAAGCGCATTCAGTTACACTGATACTACTCTGTCAATTTCCTGTGAGGATTCATGGCAGGCAACCAGTTAGTCAAATAGCCTGAAAGTTCTCCGGCCCAGAGTTCCGTGTCTGGATAATCTTTCCTCGGTATTGATGGAAATTGGACGTAATATTGGAAATGGGCATGGCAAATATACTTACTAAACCCACAGATTCATCCCGCAAGGAGTCAAGTCAAGATGGCTTTCGAGAACATTATTTACGTCTCCAGCGCTAATTCGCAGGACGATTTACGCTCAACCGATGACCTGGCAGTAGGGTATGATAAATCTGTGAGTCGATTAGTCAATCCCAACAGGATTGATGCCGCTGAATTAATATTCAATACAGGAAGCTTGGCAGAGGTTTATTCACCTAGTTTCTTCGACAGCTCGAACCTCGTTGTGAATCAATCCAATGCATTTTTAGATGGGCCGATACCCGTAGTCTTAAGTGAAGGGGAACTCCCTCTATCCAGGTTGCTCGTGACTTTGACCTGGAGCCAGGATTTTTCAGATTTAGACCTCTACATCACCGAACCAGACGGTGAGACAATGTGGTATTCCAATCTTAAAACAGCTAACGGATTGGAACTTAGCTTCGAAGAACTGGATGGTTTTAGTGCTGAAGTTGGGACACTGCATGCGAGCTCGGGTTTTGTCGAGGAAGGATTTTACAGAGTAAGGGTTCATTACTACAGCGACAACGGTAATGAGGAATCAGCGACTGGCAACGTCGATATTATATTGAATGAAGGTTCTAGCGAAGAGCTGGAACGTAATTTCGACTTCTTCTTGCCTGCTTCGAATATCGAGGCTGATGGCCCGGGTGGTTCAGGACCGAGCTGGGCAGATATAGCACTAGTTAATGTCGAAAATGGCC
>JGI12048J13642_10694610_pt1 | contig 13081 bp, 9 predicted proteins | sample ElkSlonscriptome_16_FD_13642 | JGI IMG/M metagenome (IMG submission 13642) | reverse complement strand
AAAATGTCGATTTTACTTTGCTCGCAAAATCAATCGCTTAGGCGATCGATTTGGCAGTACTTCCTTGTACTGCGTTAGTGTCCATCAAAAACTAGCGTTTCTGGATGAACACTATCTAGTGGTTCAATCTAATAGTTCAATCCAGTGTTTGACTGGCACGCTGGCGCGGCTTTCCAGGTGCAACTGACAGCCGATATTGCTGGTCACGATAAGCTGGGGATGGTCCCTGCTTAGTGCTTTCAGTTTATTGTGCAGCAGTTGTTGACTCATTTTAGGCTGCAGGATGGAATAGGTGCCGGATGAGCCGCAACACAAATGCTTGTCTTTGGTTTTGGCCAGTTGAAAGCCCAGTTGTCGCAGGATTTGGTTCACTTGATCGGGCAGTTGTAAGCCGTGTTGTAAACTACAGGGGCAGTGAATCGCCACCTTTCTTTGCTTGTGTCCATTTGACAGGACGCTTGGCGAGACCGCTTCTTTCAACCTGCTGATGTCCTCTGCGGCAATAACTTCGCTGATATCTTTGGCCAGTGCTGATACTTTCGTCGCTTTTTCGGCATAATTAGGGTCATTGCGCAGCACATGGCTATACTCTGTCAACATTGAGCCGCAACCAGATGAGGTTGAAACAATGGCCTCAGCTCCGGCTTCTATCGCTGGCCACCAGGCATCGATGTTACGACGCATAAAGGTCTTGCCAGCGCCATGTGCGCCGAGATGATAATCAAGAGCACCGCAACATTGGGCGGTGGATGATTCGACCACGCTAACACCCAAACGATCCAGTACTCTGGCGGTAGCTCCGTTAGTATTGGGGGTGGCAGAGGGTTGGGTGCAGCCACCCAGCAAAATCATGGTGCGACTGTGTCGCAGATGCGGACGCTTGCCACCGTTGCGAAACGGAGGTATTTTAGTTTTTAGTTGGGTTGGTAATAGGGGGCGCAGTAGTCGTCCAAAAAACAAAACGCCGGCGAAACGTCTGGGAAAAGGGAGAACCTTTCTTAATACCCAGCGAATCAGGCGATCCGTAGGTGAGCGAAGATTTTTTGACTCCAGCAAACCACGACCTATGTCTGCGAGACGACCATACTCCACACCAGATGGGCAAGTGGTTTCACAGGCCCGGCAATTCAGGCAGCGATCTAAGTGAGTCTGGGTTTTACGGGTAGCGTTATCGGCCTCCAGCAGGTGCTTGATCAGGTAGATGCGTCCCCGTGGTCCATCGCGTTCGTCATTGAGTTGCTGATAAGTGGGGCAGGTAGCAGTACAAAAGCCACAGTGCACGCAACTGCGCAGGATGGCGTCCGCTTCCCGACCGAAATCGGTATCAATATACTTCGCATGAATCTTGGTTTGCATTGTCGCTACTCTCGCCTCTGGACCATTAGCACCACCCTATTGTTATCAATACCATATTCCCCGGGCGTTAGAGCCAACTGTATAAGCGTCCCGGGTTGAGTATGCCCGCTGGATCGACCGCCTTTTTTACGCGGCGATGAAGTGCTTGTAGCGGGGCTGGGAGTGACTGGAATACTTCGCCTTTGGCCGGCTCTCTCTGCTCTCCCTTGAGATTTCTTCCCCGGTACAGACTGGCATGACCTTTGGCTTGTTGCGCCAGAAGCTGGACCTGTTCAAATTTAAAATCTCCCGCTAGCCAGCGCTGAGCGCCACCCCAGTCAATAATCTGTTGGCTTTTCTTGCTGTAATGCAGCGGTAATGGGGGGGATGCCGGGTTAACGGAGAGTCGCCAAATCGGCTGATCCGAACTGAAAAATGAGAGCTGTTGCTCTCTGAGGTTATTCCAGAAATCTTGCTCCGCATCGGCACTGGTTGCATCGAAATGTGCGCCGAGTTCTTTTGCCGCGGCGTTTACTGCTGACTCAGCTCCTGCAAGTCGCAGGTTTATTTTCCCTGCAGACCAACAGGCTCCGGATAGAGGGATGGCACGGCGGCGCAAAGAGGTCATCAAGACAAGCGCGTCTTGCTCTGACATGGTCACCATCAGACTGCTGCTAACGGCGGGTTTGGGGATCACTTTCAGGCTGATTTCGGTGATGACGCCAAGGCAGCCCATGGCTCCGGCTTGTAGGCGTGACAGATCATATCCCGCCACATTTTTCATCACCTGACCGCCAAATTTCAGGTGTTCGCCCCGACCATTGATTAGTCGAACGCCGAGAACTGCATCCCTTACCGATCCTTGCCAAGGGCGACAGGGGCCGGATTGATTACCTGCCAGCGTACCACCGAGGGTCGCCTTGCCCTTAAAAGCAGGAGGTTCAAATGCCAGTTGTTGATCATGGGCAGCCAGCACTTGCTGGATCTCTGTAATGGGGGTACCTGCTCGGGCAGTCAAGACCAATTCGGTGGGTTCATAGGCAACAATGCCGGAATGCTGGGCCAGGTTGAGCGGTTCGCCAACGCTGACACGCCCCATAAAAGATTTACTACCACCACCGATGATGTTGACGGGGCGCTGCTGCTGATAAGCGGACTCGACCTGGGCTTTTATGGCAGCGCTATGATCTGCCATCAGTCCATCGCCTTGTTTTGCGTGTGTTGTGGCCGTGGTTGCAAGGCCCTGTATTCCTGGCAGTATTTTAACAGGGGGATACCTTTGCCCGGATTGAGTAGTTCCAGCTCATCAAAAGCGCGTTTGATGGCATGAAATTGCGCCAATTCATGGTCGTTAAACTGAGCCGTCATTTGTCTGATTTTTTCCATACCCACACCATGTTCTCCAGTGATGCATCCACCCACGGCTACGCAAAGATTGAGTATTTCAGCTCCGAACGCTTCGGCGCGCTCAAACTCACCGGGAATATTGGCATCAAACAAAATCAACGGGTGTAAGTTGCCGTCGCCGGCGTGAAACACGTTGGCTACCCTTAAACCGTAGCGTTCGGACATGGCTTGCATGGACATTAGCACGTGGGCGAGGTGGCGGCGGGGAATGGTGCCATCCATGCAATAGTAATCCGGAGAAATTCTGCCTACCGCCGGGAAGGCCGACTTCCTTCCCTTCCACAACGCCAACCGCTCCGCTTCATCGGCAGACACCCGGCAGTGGGTGGCACCGGCCTCTGCAAATACCCTGGCTACTGTGGCGATGTGTTCTTCTACCTCGTCCACAGTGCCATCCACTTCACATAATAACAGTGCTTCCGCATCAGTCGGATAACCTACTTTGGCAAAATCCTCGGCCGCTTTAATAGCATGACTATCCATCATTTCAAGCCCGGCCGGTATGATGCCTGCCTCAATAATGGCTCCAACGGAATCGCCAGCCTTTTCCACATGGTCGAAGGCCGCCATCACTACGCGGGCTAGAGGAGGGGTGGGTAGCAGGCGCACGGTGATCTCGGTCACAATTCCTAACAGCCCCTCAGAGCCAATGACCAGGGCGAGCAGGTCGAAGCCGGGAGAGTCAAAGGCTTCACTACCAATGGTTAATAACTCACCTTCCATGGTCAGCAACTCAAGGCTCAGCACATTGTGTACGGTCAGGCCATATTTCAGACAGTGGACCCCCCCGGAATTTTCAGCGATGTTGCCACCGATGGTGCAGGCAATTTGGGATGAGGGGTCGGGAGCGTAATAAAGTCCATAATCTGTGGCTTGTTCGCTGATGACGATATTGCGGACACCGGGTTGAACTCTTGCCGTGCAAGCATCAGCATCAATTTCAAGGATCTGATTGAATTTAGCCATGGACAACACCACACCATCCCGGTGTGGCATCGCACCCGCGCTTAATCCGGTTCCTGCTCCCCGGGCCACCACAGGCACCTGTAAGCGGTGACAGGTCTGTAGCACTTGGCGCACCTGCTCAACGGTTTCCGGAAGTACCACTAGCCCGGGCATTTCGCAGTAGGTAGACAAACCATCGCAAGCGTAAGGGCGCTTGGTTTCCTCGTCTTCGATCACATAGTCTGCTGCCACGAAGGAGCGCAGTTCCTTGGCCAACTCAGAGGAATGAATTGTCATGAGCTGGGTATGTGAAATAGTTATAGGACACATCCGGACCTGTCTATTTGAATCATGTGCTGATCGAAAAACCGCTAAACCCCAGCGATCTGTTTGGCCTTGAGTACCAGATTTTCGGCCATCTTGATGCTGGCAATGTCGATAAGCCGACCATCTAGACTGACCGCACCTTTACCCTCTGTGGCTGCCTGTTCCATCGCTTCCAATATACGTTTGGCTTGATTCACTTCCTGTTCTGAGGGGCTGAATACGGCATTGGCCAGTTCCACCTGCGATGGGTGTATGGCCCATTTACCTTCGAATCCCAGTACTGCAGCCCGCTTAGCTGAGGCGGTAAATCCTTCTTTATCGGAAAAGTCGCCAAACGGCCCATCAATAGGACGCAGACCATAGGCACGGCAAGCCACATTGATGCGTGCTTGCGCAAAATGGTACATATCATTCCAATGAAAATGACGTTCGCTATCTTCTCCGGTGCCGGTGAGAACACCGTAATCGGCACTGGCACCTCCAATGACCGTCGTTCTGGCCCGGGTGGAAGCAGCATAGTCCGCTACCCCAAAAGACAATGATTCCAGCCGTGGTGAGGATTGGGCAATGGCTTCCACATTGGCCATGCCCAGAGCCGTCTCAATTAGCAAATCAAAGCCCAGCTTTTTCTTCCTTTTAGTGGCCAGTTCAATTTGGCTGACCAACATATCCACGGCGTAAACATCAGCGGGGACGCCCACTTTCGGAATAAGGATCATATCCAGCCGTGGGCATTGCTCGACGATATCCACAACATCTTTGTACATATATTGAGTATCCAGCCCATTGATGCGAACTTGTAGTGTTTTGGTGCCCCAATCTAAGTCATTTAAAGCTGCAATAATGTTCTTTCTGGCCAGTTCTTTATCGTTAGGAGCGACCGCATCTTCACAATCCAGGAACACAACATCTGCTGGAGATTTTGCAGCTTTTTCAATAAATTCTGCGTTTGAACCGGGTACGGCGAGTTGGGAGCGTTGAAGTCGTGGTCTTGCTTGTTCGATAATGGTGGCGCTCATGGTTGACCTTCCTTAATTAAATTAGGATTTTGAATTGTTATCTTGATGGCAATGGATAAAGTCATGTTCGATACCGCTAATTTTTTTACCGCAAAAACGTTTACCGCAACAATTGGTACAGCCGGATTATTTAAACCAGTGACAACAAGCTTACCTCTTGGCTGCCTGTAGATCAAGATAAATGGAAAGCGATTCCATAATGTGAAAAATTATTCGAGAGCCACTTTTTAAGCCATGAGCTAATCCGGCTGGTACGCTGCCAAAAGCTCTTTAATATTCCATTTTTATATTCAATGGTTTGTTTTCTGGATTGAATGGGAGCTTTGATAAGTCAGTTCAAACGGTTCTTTCATGGACCGAAGCGTGCTATTGTTATTTTTGTGGATTGGAAGCAGCTTCCATAAAGTGCCTAAGGATGATGTTGTTTGCTCCAGGTGTAGACGGGCCATAGTGGATTGCGAATTTACTCACCGAAGCCGCTTCGCAAAGTCGCCCATCATTGTATGGAATACGCACTTGACTTAGTAGCGCCAAGATATTTCGTTCACAGCAGGGCAGCCAAAGCTTCGATGGTTGTGCTGCTTTAGTGTCGAAGCAATGCCATCTGCGCGACGGCCATGGATGAAGCTTCACAGAACTAATATTGGGCAAGAGCGATTAAACAAGAACGACTGAATAAGGAGAAGTAATGACAAAACTGGCTGCAAATTTGTCCATGCTGTTTACCGAACATGAATTCCTTGCGCGATTTGAGGCAGCCGCCAATGCTGGCTTTAAGGCTGTTGAGTATTTGTTTCCTTACGACTATACAGCCGCCGAAATTAAAAGCCGCTTAGATGCCAGTGGCTTGACTCAAGTGTTATTTAATTTACCTGCGGGGGATTGGGCGTCAGGTGACCGGGGCATCGCCTGTGATCCTGATCGTATGCAGGAATTTCGTGATGGGGTTTTTCTAGCCATCAATTATGCCCGAGTACTGGCAGTGCCCAGGCTCAATTGTCTGGCTGGCATTATTCCTAAGGGTGTGAGTGACAAACTAGCGCAAGATACCCTGGTTGCCAATCTCAGGTTTGCTGCGGATGAGTTGGAGAAAGTGGACATCGAACTGGTGACCGAAGCTATTAATACACGGGATATCCCTGGGTTTTTCCTTAGAGGCACGGAGCAGGCTGTTGATATATTGAATCGGGTAGGCAGCAGGAATCTTAAGTTGCAATACGATATTTACCACATGCAGATAATGGAAGGTGATATTTGCAACACCCTGCGCTCTCACCTGCGCCGGATTGCCCATATCCAGTTGGCCGATAATCCAGGGCGTCATGAACCGGGTAGTGGAGAACTCAACTATCGCTTCATCTTCGAATTTTTAAATAGCCTGGGATACGAAGGTTGGATGGGTTGTGAGTATAAGCCTGCCACCACCACGGAGGCCGGGTTAAAGTGGCTCAAAAGCCATGGGGTCGCAAGCTAGCTGATTTTCATCTTGAAACGGCTTCCATGCCGTTTCGCGGCAGCACTTCCTTATACTGCGTTAGTGCCCATCAAAACCTGACGTTTCTGGATGAGCACTAGCTAGTGGGTTAGCCACTATAAATAAGAGTAAATTTCGATTAAATCACAGAGGTTGTGTATGGCAAAGATTGGCTTTATCGGCACCGGCATCATGGGGCGGCCCATGGCGGCGAATTTACAGAAGGCAGGGCATCGGCTTTTTTTTTCCAGCCATCATTCAGCACCACCTGAGGAATTAGTGGGTGACCAGGGTGTGGTTCTCTCTTCCCCCATGGCGGTTGCACAACAGGCGGATTTTATTATTCTGATCGTTCCTGATACGCCGCAAGTGGAAGCGGTTTTGTTTGCTGAAGAGGGTGTGGCCGCTGGCCTGACCGCTGGCAAAACAGTCATCGATATGAGTTCCATTTCACCTGCCGCAACCAAGGCCTTTGCCGAGCGCATCAACGCAATCGGGGCAGACTATTTAGATGCCCCGGTTTCCGGTGGAGATGTGGGTGCTCAAGCGGCAACCCTTACCATAATGGTGGGTGGCTCGCAGACTGCATTCGAGCGGGCCCTGCCCTTATTTGAAGCGATGGGTAAAAATATTAACCGGGCAGGCGACAGTGGTGATGGTCAAACCACCAAAGTGGCCAATCAAATCATCGTTGCCTTGACCATTCAGGCGGTCAGCGAAGCCTTATTGTTTGCATCAAAGGCGGGGGCCGATCCAGCCAGAGTCAGAACCGCACTGATGGGTGGTTTTGCTTCATCAAAGATTTTGGAGGTGCATGGAGAGCGCATGATTAAAGGCACTTTTAATCCCGGTTTCAGCGTCAATCTTCATCGCAAGGATCTGAATCTGGCATTAAGTGGCGCCAAAGAGATGGCTCTGAATTTGCCGGGTACCGCGATCACTCAACAGACCCTGGCGACTTGTGCGGCGCTGGGCGGTGGTGAGTGGGACCATAGCAGTCTGATCAAAGCACTTGAGCATATGGCTAACCATTCTATTCGGGAAGACTAGCCACCATGCAAAGCAGTAAAAGAAATTCAGGTGGCCATGGTCAGGTCCAGTCTATATCTCGTGCGCTGACCTTGCTAAATAAGTTGTCCGAGGCTGATCAGGGTCTCAACCTAACCGATCTGGCGGTCAGTCTGGGCCTGGCGGCTTCGACTACTCATCGCTTATTAAACAGTCTCCTTGAATTCGGTTTTGTTGAGGCGGACGAGCAGACCGGTCACTGGCAAGTGGGTTTGGAAGCCTTTCGTGTTGGCAATGCATATTTGAAAAAACGGGATTTCGTCATGATGGCGCGTCCTTTTATGAAGGCGTTGGTTGCGGCGACCGGGGAGACTTCAAATCTGGCCATTCTGGAAAACACTCATCACGTGTTTGTCGGGCAAGTAGAATGCAGTGAAGTGATGAGAATGGTCGTGCAGATCGGCAGCCGCGGGGCCCCTTATGCTTCGGGTGTGGGCAAAGCGTTGTTATCGGCGCTGCCTGAGCGTCAGGTCATGGCTATTGTGAGTGCAACGGGGATGGAGAAATTTACCGACAATACGATTGCTTCGCCCGCTGATCTGGTTTCCGAGTTAAGCGACATCCGCTCCCGTGGCTATGCCCTTGATGACGAGGAGCAAAGCATCGGTTTGCGTTGTGTAGCTGCCAATATCTACGATGAGTTTGGTGAAGCGCTGGCGGCTATATCCATCTCCGGGCCAACGGCGCGAATCCGCAACGAACGCATTCCTTTGTTAAGTGCGGAAATTCTGAAAACCACTAATTTAGTAACTCAGGCGATTGGTGGGTGCAAGCCCGGCCGTTGACGTCGAGGTGTTTTTGCTACTCATCAGTGTTGGTCGGGATGCAAGCAAAGGGCGGCTTGCCGATTGGCTGAAACCCAATGGCAGAAGCAAAAATTCAAGTACATTTGGCACTTTGCGTCAGTATGTTTGGTCTAGAACCTGAAAAATGCGAAGGATTGCTTTTTTCATAACGGCCAATGTTCCAAGACCTTTACTTATGGCTGGACAATAGACTTATACCTGGACAATAGTAGGGGAGGCTATTATTCTTTGCTGCTTATTTTGGCAGCATTAACTCTGATCAGTGCGTACAGGCTTGGAGACATTGCGAGCTTTGTTCGTTTCAACACAATTCATAAAAGATTGTTGCTAAAGTCAAGAGTCACCCACCTAATCGTAGATAAACCGAACTCTATGTCGAAAAAACTCGTTATTAAAATAAACAATCTCAAGGATCGGGAACCAGTAGAAAACTACGATCAGCATATGGTGACCACCATCCACTGGAACCGCATTGTCGCTGCTCTGGTCGGGCTAGGCTTGCTGATTTTTCTGTTGGTGTGGATATTAAATTTAGTGTTCAGTAGTGGCGTTGAAGAATTGGATGAGCTCACTGCGCCGACACTGGATAGTCAGCCAGTGGCTGGCAATCAGCGGACAGTAGAGATAGCGGAGGCTGAGGTATTTAAAGCGGATGCAGCAGCGGCAGTGTCTATATCTCCTCCTAAGGTGTCGGCGATGGATTCTGGGCAAACCGGGATATCATCAGGAGCGGGTGCAACGGGCTCTTCAAACTCTTCAAACTCTTCAGACTCTATGGCCGAAGGCTTGGGTACTGCACAAACGCAACGCTCAAATCAGCAACTGGCCGCACTGGAAGCAGCCGAATTGTTCGTCAGTGAGCAGGTAATGTCGGTATTTGCCGAGGACATTCCTCAACTGGTACAGCAGCACGCTCAAGTCGCCTCCGCTGATCCGGTGGATCAATTGACCAGTCCTATTGCGCGGTCAGCGAGCGGGGCAGAGCAAACAGCAAATCAGTTGAATCAAGCAACGGTTAAAGCGATAACATCTTCAGCGATCAGCAGCGAAGCTGTTACAGAGCCACAGTGGACATCCCCGGAACAGGGTTTGGCCAATGATCAAGTGGCTACTAGCACCAGAGAGCCCGATGCTGCGCCGACTGACTCAGGGAAGTATCGTTTGAGGTCTTCGGGTTCATTGGATAATGTGGTCATCCATGCTGATGGTATTACCACGGCACAATTGACCAGTTGGGTGGAGCGCAGAAAGCCGGTGGATCGGCTAGGCTCGGTTATTTACCAGCAAAATGATGAATTACTGCGGGTATTCTTATATACGGAAATGTCCGGTTTAGCTGGCCGTACCCTTTATCATCGCTGGTATCTGGATGAGAAGGAGATGGCTGAAGTGGTTATCACCGTTAGAAGTGCGGAAGTTTCGGCGTCCAGTAGTAAGTTTATTGATCGTTTTATGCGGGGGAATTGGCAGGTCAGGGTAACGGATGATTTAGGTAATTTATTAATCTCTGCCAGTTTTCAGGTGACATCAAATTAGCACTCATTCGATGATTAAAGCTCAGGAACAAAAAAGGCGGCTGTTAGCCGCCTTTTTTTGTGCTCCCATGGTTATGCTTCCATGGTAATACATTTTATGGTTTTGCTTGTATTGGCTATTGTTTTCGGTCGCCTGATCTACTTGGAAATGTGGGCAATCAAATCCAGAACTTTGGAGGAGTAACCCATTTCATTGTCATACCAGGACACGACCTTAACAAAGGTGTCAGTCAGCGCAATACCGGCTTTGGCGTCGAATACAGAGGTCTGTAGTTCGCCTACAAAATCGGTGGATACGACCGCATCTTCAGTATAACCCAGTATGCCTGCAAGTTCACCTTCAGAGGCGGCTTTCATTGCAGCACAAATGTCATCGTAAGAGGCTGGCTTGCTGAGGTTAACAGTCAAATCAACGACGGAAACATTGGGCGTGGGAACCCGGAATGCCATCCCGGTCAATTTACCGTTTAGTGCTGGAATGACTTTACCTACCGCTTTGGCGGCACCGGTGGAAGAAGGGATAATGTTCTGGCTGGCACCGCGGCCACCGCGCCAATCTTTTCCAGAGGGTCCATCAACAGTTTTCTGCGTGGCAGTGGTGGCATGAACAGTGGTCATCAAACCGTCTGCTATGCCCCAGTTGTCGTTAAGTACCTTGGCAACGGGCGCAAGACAGTTAGTTGTACAGGAAGCATTGGAGACGATTTCCTGGCCTGCATAATCGGTATGGTTAACACCCATTACGAACATAGGGGTGTCGTCTTTAGAGGGGGCAGAGAACACGACCTTTTTAGCACCAGCAGCGATATGCTTGCGACCGGTTTCATCGGTGAGGAATAAACCGGTACACTCGGCGACTACATCGACACCCAATTCGTCCCACTTGAGATCGGCAGGATCCCGTTCAGCCGTCACCCGGACCTTATTGCCGTTGACGATCAAGGAGCCGTTGTCCACTTCAACCGAGCCATCAAAGCGACCGTGAGTCGAGTCATATTTCAGCATGTAGGCCATATACTCTACATCGATTAAGTCATTGATTCCTAAAACTTCAATGTCGTCACGGGCCTGAGCTAAACGAAAAACGAAACGGCCGATGCGGCCAAAGCCGTTGATACCTACTTTGATTGTCATAATGGGTTCCTATTTATAACTGGTTATTGACGGTTTTAGTATGAGTTTGACGGTGTTTGATGAAGCGGAAAGCTTACTGAATTATCGCAAAATTCCAAACCGGACTGGCAAAAATATTGCGTTAAATCAATGCAATTTACCGTAACACACACCGATTTCAAAAAACATATGACTTCCTGACAGGAAATAAAAGTTTCAAATTGACATCATCTATGAGTGTCTGTTCAATCTTTAAACTATTTCCTAACAACTATACGATGTTGTAATTGCTAGTCAAACCTCGATTTACTATAGACTATAGCCAGAGAAATGGTTTCACCAGTGGACTTTATAGTAGTCTTTCTGCCTACCTTGTTGTGGGTGAGAGTAGAAAATTTTGTGGGTGAGAGTAGAAAATTGAAAACAGAGGGTAGAAACAGTGAGCACAAAGTCTGGCGTCTTCAATTCGTATGGAGTCAAGGCAACTTATTGATATTCCATGGCTATTTCTTTTTTGTTCGGGAGATATTCTTTGTCGGCTAAAGTCGCGTTATCCATACCTTTTAATAATAGTTACAACACGCTACCGGCGTCACTCTATGCGGCCAGCTTGCCTCTGCCGGTGGCAAAGCCGGCAATGATTGCCTTTAATCACGAGTTGGCCGTTGATCTGGGGGTTAACTCCGCCGCCTGTTCAGAACAACAGTTAACTCAGGTTTTTTCCGGTAATCAGCTACCTGATGGTGCGCAACCTTTAGCATTAGCCTATAGCGGGCATCAGTTTGGCCATCTTAATCCAGGGCTGGGGGATGGCAGGGCTTTATTGCTGGGAGAAGTGCTGGATAATCTGGGTCAGCGCCGGGATATACAACTGAAAGGGTCGGGGCGAACACCTTTTTCGAGGGGAGGGGATGGTCGTTCACCATTGGGGCCGGTAATCAGAGAATATGTGATGTGTGAAGCCATGCACGCTTTAGGTGTACCGACGACCAGGGCTTTGGCCGCCGTCAGCAGTGGTGAATGGGTGTACCGTCAGCAGCGTGAACCTGGTGCTGTTTTTACCCGGGTGGCTGCCAGTCATGTCCGGGTGGGCACGTTTCAGTTTGCCGCTTTGCAAAAAGATACTGATTTATTACGCCGCCTGGCTGATTATGTTATTGAGCGTCACTTTCAAGCTGAGTCAGTCCATTGGTCCGGGGCCGATGTGGTCGCTAAGCCGAATGAGCGCTATCTGGCGTTGTTTGCAGCGATTGTTCAGCGCCAGGCAAAATTAATTGCCCAGTGGATGCAACTGGGTTTTATTCATGGCGTGATGAATACTGATAATATGACCATTAGCGGTGAAACCATTGATTACGGACCTTGTGCGTTTATCGACCGCTTCGATCCCGCTAAAGTATTTAGCTCGATCGACCGGGATGGACGTTATGGCTGGCAAAATCAACCCGCCATCGGTCAATGGAATCTGGCTCGTTTAGCGGAGGCTCTGTTGCCGGTCTTTGGTGACCACAGGGAGGCTGCCATCAAGGAGTTGAGCGATATTCTGGAACGTTATCCCAGTCAATATGAAACTTATTGGTTGGGGTATATGCGCAGTAAATTGGGTCTTATAACTGACCATGAAGAGGATGCATCGCTCGTCGACAGTCTGCTCACAGCGCTGCATCAAGGAGGAGTGGATTACACTTTATTTTTTCGTCGACTTTGTGACTGTGCAGCCAACCCGGCTGACTCTCGTTCTCTTTCATTCAAAGCGGTGGAGGCGTTGTTCAGTAAGTCTGTACTTTGGCACCAATGGGCTCCACGCTGGCAGCAGCGCCTTAGCTTTGAAGCCGATGTTGATCCAGCCATCACGCAGCGTATGCGTAATGTGAACCCTGCCTTTATCCCTCGTAATCATCGGGTGGCCGAAGTGATTCGAGCGGCTGAGCAAGAGCAGAACTACGAACCTTTCTCAGTCTTGTGCAAAGTACTGAGTCAGCCTTTTGCCGATCAGCCAGACCATGCCCATTATCAACAGCCCCCGCAGGATCATGAGCAGGTGTTGAGAAC
>JGI12048J13642_10018191_pt1 | contig 13085 bp, 11 predicted proteins | sample ElkSlonscriptome_16_FD_13642 | JGI IMG/M metagenome (IMG submission 13642) | reverse complement strand
GATGACACAAGCCGCAGGAGAAACCCAGCGGATACTGGGACGGTTTGAAGACCTAAATGCCGCCCAAGATAGACGGTTGGAAGCTACCTAGACTCAAGGGTTTGACTTGATGCTCGGTAACGGTCAAGTTCGTAAGATTGGCTTAAAGCCTCTTCTCATCGATTGTTTAGGGGAATTGCCTAAAGCGGCTCAAAGATTGCTTAGAAGTTACTAATGTCAGGAACGTCATGGCTAAGGACTCAATTCGAGCACGAGAAATACAGACTGGTTTGTGGCTGGTGCTGCCTGCTGTTTTAGTGTTGTTGCTCGTGTATGCCTATCCCATTGGTCGAGCTTTTGTATTGAGCTTCTTCACTGAAAACCTCAGTACAAATCTAGAAGCTGTCCCCACAGGGTTTAATAACTACGTCAGGATGTTCCTAGACAGTCGCTTTTGGAACAGCATCTGGAACACGACTATTTTTACTGCGGTGTCGCTAGCTCTTGAACTGGTGTTGGGAATGTCATTTGCTCTGGTGCTTGATCAAAGCTTCCGAGGACGTGGCCCCGTGCGAACGATTGCTATTTTGCCGTGGGCATTGCCAACCGCGCTGATTGCCTTGGCATGGCGCTGGATTTTCAACGGCGAGTTTGGAGTCTGGAACGACATGCTGATCAATTGGTTTCACATTATTGATGAGCCAGTGAATTGGCTGGGTCACCCGGTATGGGCGATGGTGTCGGCGATCGCCGCTGATGTTTGGAAAACAACGTCATTCGTGGCAATTCTCTTGCTGGCAGGGCTACAGTCGATTCCCCAAGAGCTATACGAAGCCCATGAAGTAGACGGAGCAACGCCCTGGCAAAGCTTTACTCAGATCACCATCCCTTTGGTAATGCCTCAAATCATCATCGCCATGCTGTTTCGATTTGCCCAGGCGTTCGGAATTTTCGATCTCTTGATTGTGATGACAGGAGGTGGGCCTGGAGGTGCAACAGAGATGGTCTCGCTGTATATCTACGACACCATCATGCGCTATCTCGACTTTGGCTATGGCGCGGCCTTAGTTGTCGTAACTTTCCTGATTTTGATTTCAGTGGTGGCGATCGCAGGCGTCTTTCTAAGTCGAGCGCGATCGGCCTCTGGCGTTGAGCAGTCTTGATCGATCGCTCTCATGTACTTAGGCTGATTTGCCCTTATCCATTTCATCTTCATCCCAAAGAAATTTCCTAGGCTACATCAAGGACAACGTCATGACTTCCGTTCAACCTCCAGCAACAAACCAATCGGCCAGCTCCTCGAAACCATCCGTTTCTGTAAAGAGCATCATACTGACCATTGGCGCGGTGGCGATCGTCATCTTCAGTCTTGCTCCTGTGCTGTGGGAACTGCTGACATCGATTAAAACCAACGCAGCTATCACTGCCGATCCGTTGGTTTACTTTCCGTCTTGGAATCAATACACGCTTCAACACTATATTGATCTGTTTCAAGACGGGTTCTACATCTACATTTTCAATAGCGCGTTGGTTGCCGTCGTGTCTACGGTGCTGTGTCTCTGCATTGGCTCTCCTGCCGCCTATGCTTTAGCGCGGCTTAAGCTTCCAGGGGAAAGAATTATTTTAGCCGTGGTGCTTGTGGTCACGCTGTTTCCTTACATTCTGCTATTTTTGGGTCTGCTGGAAATCGTTCGGGCACTCGGATTAGCAAATAATTATTTGGCCCTGATCATTCCATATACAGCGATCAACTTGCCGCTGACCATCCTAGCCATGCGTAGTTTCTTCCAGCAGCTGCCTCGTGACTTAGAAGACTCAGCTAAAATTGATGGCTATAGTACCCTCGGAATGCTGGTCAAAATTATCATCCCGCTCACTCTGCCAGCTTTAGTCACCACGGGCATTTTGGCGTTTATCTTTGCCTGGAATGAATACATTTTCGCTCTCACCTTTATTACCCGAGAGAGCATGAAAACAATTCCTGTCGCTGCGGCTCAGCTCGCCGGAACGACCCTCTTCGATATTCCCTATGGCCCCTTGGCGGCTGCTACCATCGTCGGCACTCTTCCCCTAATCTTCTTAGTGCTGTTCTTCCAGCGCAAGATTGTCCAGGGACTCACAGCTGGCTCTGTCAAAGGATAAGCTCTCGTTCAATCATCTCTTCGAGTCTTGAGATCACCGACATTTCGCTCACTCAACTTCTAGTAGATCCTACCTGTCATGTCTAATCTTGAAATTAAACATCTCAATAAAACCTATAGTTCTAAAATCGTGCCCGTACGCGATATGAGCCTTGCTGTAGAGGAAGGAGAATTTCTAACGCTAGTGGGGCCATCAGGCTGCGGAAAGTCTACGACTCTGCGGATGATTGCAGGACTAGAGCAACCCACCAAGGGTCAAGTCATCATTAACGACAAAGACGTCACCCATGTGCGGGCTGGCGATCGCGACATTGCGATGGTATTTCAAAGCTATGCGCTCTATCCCCATATGTCGGTTTACGAAAACATGGCCTCGGGGCTCAAGCTTCAGGGCATGAACGAGCGAGAAGTACGCGATCGCATCGAAGAAGCCAATCGTGTTTTGGGACTCGACGATTTTTTGAACCGCAAACCCGCCCAGCTCTCTGGTGGACAGCGCCAGCGAGTCGCTTTGGGAAGAGCCCTAGTGCGCCGCCCTGCGGTGTTTCTGCTAGACGAGCCATTGAGTAATCTTGATGCCCTGCTGCGAGAACAAGTCCGTGCAGATTTGAAGCAGATTTTCGAAAAACAGAGCGCCCCTGTGGTCTATGTCACCCACGACCAAACAGAGGCCATGACTCTTTCCACAAAAGTTGCCGTGCTCAACAAAGGAGACATCCAGCAACTCGATTCTCCAAGCACAATCTACAATCGCCCAGCCAATCAGTTTGTCGCAGGATTCATTGGGAGTCCTCAAATGAATCTGCTCAATCTCAACTGCGAGAACAACCAAGCTGTTTTGGGCAATAGCCGAATTCCCTTGCCTGATCGGTTCGTTCCTCCCCCAGAAGTGGTGTTGGGCATTCGTCCGGAGCACCTTCAAATCGCGACATCAGAAGATACCCAAACCGTGAGCGGGCAGGTTTTTCTGGTAGAAAACTTGGGAATGAGCAATCTTCTAAGTGTTCGAGTGAACGGCTCAGACCATTTGACGTTGCGAGCCTTGCTGCCTTCAGATCAAAGTTGGGATGAGCAAATCACGCTGACTCTTCCTACCGAGCGAATTCACTGGTTTAATATGCAGACTGGAGAACGCTTGCCAGACAGCACCACCGAACGTGAGATGACAACCACTCGATAAGGCAATTTCTGGGAACAAAATTACCGATCGATGGTGCGTTGCACTTCGCTCACGACACCCTACTGAAAGTATGTTCTTGCTCAGAGATTACCTCAAAAACAAAAGCATCGTGTTGATGCCAATCCGCTTTAGAGACTAATCTCAACAGCTACAAAGAAGGGGCAATGTTCACATGCGAACACTGCCCCTTCGTCCTACAACAGTTTCTCCAGAAACAATGGATCTATGCGTTGTAGCGTTCTTCTAACCAAATCCGTACTTCCTCTTCTGTCGCATTATAGAGAGTTCGTCCCGTGCGAGGATCGCGAACGCTGAGCAGTCCTTTTGTCGGGTCTGCTTCCCAGACTTGTGGCTCAGACGGCATGAACATATTTGAGGATAGCGACTGAGTGATGAACTGCCAGCAGTTTCTCAGGGTGCGACCCAAGCTTGAAGGCTGCTGCGACAGACTCAGATCTGCGTTCATAGCCGATCGCCAACCGAGTTCATACCAGCTTGTAGAGTCAGCGAGGTGATCTGAAGATTGCGAAGATTTGGCGTTAGATGAACCTGCTTGCCAACCAAATGTGTACCAGTCGTGAATTGTTTTCATCGCTTTCTCCTGTATCTCTACATCCCAATTGTAATTTTCTGTATTGAAATATACAAAACATAGTTTTCATCGTCACTATGAGAAACTTTCATGGAAAAGAGAGTTAGAAACGGCACGCGCAGGGACACCATCGAGCACTGACGCAAGTCGTCGGGTTCTCCAGCATCTGAATAGGGACTTTCTGAGCAGTCGTTCTTCCCAAAATGTCACGCGTTTGAGAGGAAGATTGCGTAAGATAACTCTGTGGTGTTAGAGCAGAGTGCATGAGTCGATTAACTGAACCCAATTCTTCCCGTTTGTCAACCACATCGAAGGGGCAAACGCTCTGGCAGCGCTGTACGTCTTGGTGTTACGCGCTTTGGAAATTCTCTCGGCCACACACCATTATTGGAACAACTCTGAGCGCTCTCAGTCTCTACACAATTGCGATCGCCTTCTCTTCTCTCCAGCCCCTTGAAGCGATTCGCATGACCCGTGCCGATCTCCTGATCGCGTGGTTCGTCTGTATTTGTGGGAACATCTATATTGTGGGCTTGAACCAGCTTCATGACGTAGAGATCGATCGCATCAACAAGCCGCATTTGCCGATTGCGTCAGGACAGTTTTCACCCCGAATGGGATGGCTTATCGTTCTCGCTACGGGAGCGATCGCCCTCATTGTGCCTCCGTTTCAAAGCCTCGCACTGACTGTAACTGTGTGGTTGAGCTTAGCCATTGGAACGGCTTATTCTCTGCCTCCAATTCGCCTCAAGCGATATCCATTGTGGGCGTCGCTTTGCATCTTCACCGTTCGAGGAGTGGTGGTCAATCTTGGGCTGTTCTTACACTTTTACGGTCGGATGAGTAAACCGTTGAGTGTCCCGACCGCCGTTTGGATTCTGACTCTCTTCGTCTTAGTTTTTACCTTCGCGATCGCCATCTTCAAAGATATTCCTGACCTGGAGGGCGATCGCCGCTACAACATCACGACATTTACCGTTCAGCTGGGAAAACAGGCCGTTTTCAACCTAGCTCGGTGGGTGCTGACAGCTTGCTATGTCGGCATGATTCTGACGAGCCTGGTTTTGCCGACGCTCAACTCTAGCATTGTTGTTCTCAGCCACGGTTTCATTCTTATCTTGTTGTGGCTCAGGAGTACCCAGGTAGATCTAGACGATACGGCGGCGATCGCCCGCTTTTACCAATTCATCTGGAAGCTGTTCTTTTTGGAATATCTGATTTTTCCGATCGCTTGCTTTGCCTTTGCATCGCCTTAAAGGATCTTCAAAGGATCTTCCAAACGGCTAATCACTCAAAGCTAATCACCTAATTCAGCAACGCGTCTTCGCTGACGAAGGAGGCTTGAGGATTGCGAATCACGGGCCAATCTGGATTTTCGCCACCAATAATAATTCGCTCGATGCTGACAAATTCTTTGCTGAGCTGTTTGAGCGCATTGATCAGCATATCGATGGCGATCGCATCAGAGGTGCCCAAGTCAAACCAGCAGCGTGCCCACAGCCCTTCGTACTCAAACTCGCCCATATTGTGCATGAGAGACATGAGCGTATCGTCGGCGGTGTCGTCTTGGTAGTTGAGGTAGCTAATTTCTAATCCGGTGTCTTGCACTTGCAGATTTTCAGCGTTAAATGCACCGAGCTTGCCCAAATAAAACCAGGAGTCAAAGGCTTCTTCGATATATTGCTGCTCGGCGGAAGATGGCACCGTGGCAAACTCTAGCCAAATCCACAAATCAAAAAAGTTACACTCTCGAAATTCAACGTTCATCGATTGTTCCTAGGGTTCAACGTTTCCAAAATGAGGTGGAGCGATCGGGGGCGATCGCCAAGCTCATCCAGCTTAGCGTGTCTAGTCGCGGGATAGAGGATGAAACTAACGATCCCGTTTGCCTGTAAGGAGACAGAAGACTTTTAGGGATAACGATCGCCCACCCGTTTCAGTATCTTTTTTCTTTTTATAGGATGAAGAAACAACATCCTCTAGGCGGAAAATCGAACCGATCGATGTCAGATATAAAAGGTCAAATTGTTGCTATGGGCGGTGGAGTATTCTCAGTAGAACCCGACAATTCTCTGCTAGACGACTTCATTTTGTCTTTGGCTCCACAGATTTCAGCGCGAGTTTGCTTCATTCCAACGGCAAGTGCCGATTCTGCACAACACCTTGTGAAGTTCTACCGCGCTTTTAACGGTCGGGCGATCGCCACTGACCTGACAATCATGGCGCAGCGCTTCACTTTCGCGGCAAGAATTTGGTGGAGGCAGTGGCTTCACGAAAGGCGGCGTCTGCCTACTGGGTCGGGTTGGTCAATGGTCGAGTTGAGGAAACCAAGCTGGCAACTTGTTTTCTAGGTTGTTCGGAAAACATGGTTAAAAAAGATGCCTAAAAAAACGTTTACGTTTGGCGATCGCCACCACTCTCTCTAACCTCGCGGTCACCTCAGACCAATGAGCCGCCACAGCTCGAACCGCTTCCTGCTGTGCAGCCGTAGCAAAATGGAGCAGTTTTCACGGTCTGAATCAGATCCAAATCGTTCGCTTCTAATATCGCCGCAATGGTCAGCGGTGTGCCGTCGGAAGTCGTCGCAGGCAATTGTTCCATCTGATTAAAGTCGCAGTCATATATATTGCCGAGATAGTCTACTGACAACTGATTGCGGCACATCAAGTTTGCTACCGTTGATGCATTGAACCCCTCTTCCAAAAACTTGAGGTAGGGCTGGTGCAACTCTTGTCGCTCTAGATACTGCTTTGTCCGACCGATGGGAAGGTTGGTAATGGTGAATAAGTGATTGAAGGCAATATCGAAATGGTCTGCCAAAAATTTTTGATAAGCCTGCTGAAGGGAAGCTTGAGCCGGAGGTAGGGAAAAGTCTGTGCTGGTGGGCAACACAGGATTGTAGACCAAATCCAATACCAAATTGGGGTCATGCCCGTAACCTAGCTGATTCAACCGCTGTATCGCCCGAATTGACTCATCGTAAACTCCTGCGCCCCTCTGCTTATCAACATTTTGTTCTAGGTAACAGGGCAAGGAAGCCACGACCCGCAGTTGGTTGCGAGCAAAATAGTCTGGCAAGTCCTCATAGCCTGGAACAAAAAAGATAGTCAGATTAGACCGAACAATCACCTCTTTGCCAAGCTTCCGCGCCGTCTCCACAAGGGGGCGAAAGCCATAGTTCATCTCTGGCGCGCCTCCGGTCAGATCCACCGTTTCAATCTGAGGAAACCGCCGAATCACTTCCAGAAGCTGGTCGCAAATTTCTGGAGATAGCTCCTCCGTGCGCTTAGGCCCTGCTTCAACGTGGCAATGAGTACAGGCTAGGTTGCATTTTCGGCCTAAATTGACTTGCAGTACCGTAATCTGTTGCTTGGTCAATGGGGCAGTCAGTTTTTTCTGAAATGGTGTAATGCTGCTCTGACCACTAGCCTGAACCATGCGATCGCTCCTCAACCCTCAACGATGTTTCTTTAGCCCTGACATTTTGACGTGTTTTGAATAAAAATGGGTGAGAAATTAAAGCAGTTTTGATCCATCATCAAGGCGATCGCCATCCTAAGGAGCAACTCATGACCCATTTTGGACTCCTTTGTCCCGCCGTCAGCGGTCATCTAAATCCTATGACAACTCTGGGATACGAGTTGAAGAAAAGAGGGCACCGAGTGACTTTGGTGAGTATCTTGGATGCACAGCCCAAAGTTTTGGCCGCAGGATTGGAGTTCCGTGCGGTTGGGGAAGCAGATTTTCCGGCTGGCTCCAATGCAGAGGCCATAGCGAAATTGGGCCAGCTGAGCGGGCTTGCTGCATTCCGCTACACCGTTGACTTGTTTAAGAAGATTACTTTAACGTTGCTACAAGAAGCTCCAGCAGCTTTTCAGGATGCTGGAGTAGAGGCTCTGCTCATCGATCAGACTTCATTTGGCGGGCCAACGATTGCCGAGTCAATGGATCTCCCTTTCATTAGCATTTGCTGCGCAATAATGCTCAACCAAGATCCCGATGTGCCTCCTTTCAACATGAATTGGAGCTATCATCCGGCTTGGTGGGCACGTTTGCGTAATCAATTGGGTTATCGGTTAGTTAATCAGCTCGCAAAACCAATCGTAGAGCTAGTTGCTGATTACCGTCAGCAGCGTGGTTTACCGCAATTCAGTCACCCAAATGATGTCTTTTCTCAGCTCGCTCAAATTTGTCAACAACCCGCTGAGTTTGAGTACCCAAGGCAATCATTGCCTGCCTGCTTTCACTTCACCGGCCCTTTCTCAAATTCTGCCAGTCGAGAGCCTACCTTTTTCCCGTTTGAGCAGTTAACAGGGCAGCCACTGATTTATGCATCTTTGGGAACGATACAAAATCAACTGCTAGGAACATTTCAGACGATTGCAGAGGCTTGTCAAGACTTGGATACTCAGTTGGTGATTGCTCTCGGCGGTGGGAGTACCCCAGAGTCATTGCCTGTTTTACCGGGATCACCTTTGGTCGTGGGATTTGCCCCTCAGTTAGAACTATTGCAACGAACGACCTTGACTATTACTCATGCAGGGCTGAACACCACACTGGAATCTTTGAGCAATGGCGTACCCATGGTGGCAATTCCTATTGCAAACGACCAGCCAGGAGTAGCAGCACGGATTGCATGGACTAGAACGGGGGAAGTCGTTTCGTTGAAAGATTTGAGCGTTTCTAAGCTTCGGAGTGCAATCGAGCAGGTGTTGAAAGAGGATTCTTATAAAAAGAATGCTCTCAGACTACAACACGCCATTGAGCAGGCTGGAGGCGTCAAGAAAGCCGCTGACATTGTTGAACAAGCGATCGCAACGGGAAAGCCAGTCATAAGGTGACCTGGATGATTCTCATCACATCACGTGGAAACAATGGATCTCAATTGGGTCTCAATAGTGGTCGAACTACTAATCCAGTGCGATCGCCACGATTGAGACTTCAGATGAAGGGCGATCGCCACCCAGACTTTTGCATCTCTCACAAGTCTGCACCGCATAGCTTCAATGTTTGAGAACCTAATCTCAGTTGAAGCGACGCGGTGCAATTTCAGAAGCGATCGTTCAGACTAGCGGACGTCGAAGCGGTCGAGCATCATCACCTTGTTCCAGGCTGCGGCGAAGTCCTTGACCATGCGCTCATGGCCGTCGTCAGAGCCGTAAATTTCCGCCACCTGTCGCAGTTCCGCATTGGAACCGAAGATCAGATCACAGCGGGTCGCCGTGAACTTTGTTTCTCCCGTTTGGCGATCGTCGATGTTGAATGTCATCTCGTGATCATCAGTCGGCTTCCACTCGTAGTCCATGCTGGTCAAAACGCGGAAGAAGTCGTTGGTCAAAACCCCTGGGCGATTGGTGAAGACACCATGATTCGAATGATCCCAGTTCTGATCGAGGGCGCGCAGTCCACCGACAAGAACAGTCCACTCAGGTGCAGTCAGCGTCAGGAGTTGAGCGCGATCGAGGAAGATGCGCTCTGGCTGAACCTTGTAGCCAATCGCATCATTGTGATAGTTGCGGAACCCATCGGAGACAGGCTTGAGCCATTCAAAGCTTTCAACGTCGGTCAGTTCCTGAGTCGTGTCCATCCGACCGGGAGTGAACGGAACAGTAACCTGAACTCCTGCATCCTGTGCCGCCTTCTCAACCGCAGCACAACCGCCCAGGACAATCAGGTCGGCGATTGAGACCTTCTTGTTCCCCGGCTGAGCATCGTTGAATCGGGATTGAATTTGCTCCAGAGTCGATAGCACCTCGTTCAGTTCCTGAGGACGGTTGATTGCCCAGTCCTTTTGCGGGTCTAGCCGAATCCGCGCACCATTCGCGCCACCGCGCTTGTCGGAGTCGCGATAGTTCGACGCTGATGCCCAAGCAGCAGACACAAGCGCCGAGATAGAAAGTCCGCTCGACAAAATGTCATTTTTGAGCGCACTGATATCGGCATCCCCCACAACATCGTGGTCAAGTGCCGGAATCGGATCTTGCCAGGGCAGATCTTCCTCCGCAACTTCCGGGCCAAGATAGCGCGGTTTTGGCCCCAAATCTCGATGGGTCAGCTTGTACCAGGCGCGGGAGAACGCATCACTGAAGTGCTCAAAGTCATCGAGATAGCGCTTGCAGATCTCGTGGTAAGCCGGATCGACCTTCAGCGCAATGTCAGAGGTCATCATCATCAGCGCGTGCTCAACTCCAGGACGGTGGGCATCTGGTGTTTTCGGTGCATCCCGATCAATCGGCTGCCATTGAATTGCGCCCGCTGGACTCTGAGACTTTTCCCACTCGTACCTAAACAGGTTTTCTAGGTAGCTGTTGTCCCACTGGATCGGGTTTGGTGTCCATGAGCCTTCAATACCATTTGTCATGGTGTATTCGGCAAACCCAGTGCCTTCTGGGTTCTGCCATCCCATGCCCATCGCCTGAATGGGTGCGGCTTCTGGGGCTGGGCCAATCTTATCTGGCGCAACCATGCCATGACTTTTGCCAAACGCATGTCCCCCTGCAATGAGCGCGACCGTTTCCTCATCGTTCATTGCCATGCGAGCAAAAGTCTCGCGGATGTCGCGGGCAGACGCCACAGGATCACCGTCACCGTTGGGGCCTTCTGGATCGACGTAGATCAGTGCTTGGTGCGAAGCTGCAACAGGATTCTCAAGATCGTAATGCTCATCCTTCGGCTCGCCGTCCCACCGAATCGTGCGGGTGACCATCTCGTCGGGATGGCCTGCGTGCTTCTTGCCATTTTCTCCAAACGGTTGGCCGTTCCAGAACTCAGGCCCCCAATAGGTCGCGCGATCGGCCTCCCACGCATCGATGCGACCGCCGCCAAAACCAAAGGTCTTCAGACCCATGACCTCAAGGGCACAGTTGCCAGTCAAAACCATCAGGTCAGCCCAGCCTAACGCTGCGCCGTACTTCTGTTTGATCGGCCAGAGTAGCCGCCGCGATTTGTCAGTGTTGCCGTTGTCCCACCAAGAATTGATGGGAGCGAAGCGCTGCATACCACGACTTGCTCCACCTCGACCGTCCGCAATCCGATAGGTACCTGCCGCGTGCCATGCCATCCGAACCATCTGAGGCCCGTAGTTGCCATAGTCCGCTGGCCACCAGTCTTTCGAGTCGATCAGCAGGGCTTTGATATCGTTTTTTAATTGTTGGAAGTCAAGTTTCTGGAACGCTTCCTGATAGTCAAAATCTTTGAGTGGATTAGCCTGGGGCGGATCTTGATGAAGCAGCTCAACCTGAAGTCGGTTGGGCCACCAGTCATCGGTTTGAGGCTTGGAGCCGAGGGCACCGCCAACGCGATCGCCCCGAAAAGGGCACTTGCCTGGAGTAGATTGTGGCGTGTTTGTGAGAGGATTGTTGACCATAAATCCGGTTCTTTCTAGTAGATCTTGTTTGTGTGTTGCATCGTTCTGTTGCCTCTGCCAGGATCTGAACAACGTCGAAGCACTGCTTCGGGGGCATTCAGATTTCTTCTCGTTGCAGAGTGAGTGGGGCTTGAGGAGGGAATTGCTTTCTCTAGCAACTGCAGGGGCGATCGCCATGATTACAAAGCGATAGGCGAGGGCAAATGCGGATCGCTTCAGCAATGAGTGCTGTAGTGAGATAGATACGAGAGCAACTAGGTTTCAGTCGTACATTCAATTCTGTCCACACGACTGAGACCTAGTTGAACGGTAGCGGAAGAGCGGCAAAAGAGCGCCGAAGCATAGACTTCCTTAATCATTTTTGCGAACGATAAAGCGGGGATTGAAAATTCCTAATTCAGGATTCAGCCCTTTTGACGTAGCCGCATATCCGGCATATCTTGTCGTGATAAAGGCGATATGGCTACGCCTAGGTCAACCAATGATGGACACGGGGGGTGGGCATACTTGCAATAGCTGAAGCCTAATAGGTGCCTAGCAGGTAAGTTTTGGATGCGATCGCCCTTGGGTTCTGCTCCCGATACGATGGCCTGAACTACGCCATATCAGCACTTAACGTCCACAACATATGGTTATAGAAGAATTCTCGATTCAACTGATTGCCCTAGGCAGTGTCATCAAATTTGGTGCTTGGGTTGCATTGCAATTCAGAAGTTTTACCATCCTAAAACAAAATCTGACCTGGCTTTTAGTGCTCCTTTCACTCTTGTTACTGGGTATCAGTGCCGTTCGCATTAGCTTGAACCCAGCAGTCGTGTCAGGGACGATGGGATAGATCGGTGGAAGTCTGGTGCTGCTTGGGGTTGTGCTGCAACTGATTCGTGCCCCTTCAGGCCAGAGCAACCTGCTTCAGAACGGCCTGCGTTGGCTCTGGGAAACATGGGCAGTCTTGAGCGTGGTCTTTGTGCCGCTGCTTTTGTGGAGCAGCTTTATTTAGACTCGACAAACCCTGGGTTTAGTTGTAGGACAAGGCGCTGCCATCTTGATGTTGGCAGCCATCATCGCGGGAACTATCTTACTCCTCAACATCCTTGGAAAACGTGCCCCAGCCCTTGGTCTGGGGCTGGGGCTTTTTTTGTTCCTTTTGCCGCTGGCGGTTTGCTGCTAGCGTTTAATTTGGTACTCGGTTGGTTATATCTGGGTCAAACTCTAACCAGTTGACTAACGCCAACTGATTTGGACTACCTGGTTTGGTTCTTGATCTCAATACTGCTACCCCCGGTGGCTCAAGTCGGTGGGGCGATCGCCCATCTCAACTCAGCCCTGCTGTCCGCAGCCGTATCCCCGATTCAACTTGAGTCGCCCCCGGAACCATCTCTGAATAGTGCGATCGCCCCTATCAACAGCCCCCATCAGTCAGCCTCATCCGTCTTGACGATCAAAGGCCATGACTTCCGAGGGCAACAGTTAGAAGGACACGATTTTCGAGGCCATCGTTTAATCAACGTTGATTTCGAGGGCACAAACCTCACAGGAGCAAACTTTGCTGGGTTGGAGAAATGGGAGCCGCATCAGGTCGTTGATTGGGATGAAGCAGGCATTGATGATCCCGACGACTATGGCAATGGATAGGAGCCATGGGGCGATCGCCCTTCATCAAAACTCCAGTACTTCACAGTGTTAGCATCAAGACCAATGAGCATTTAGGTCATCGTAGTGACGATCACAAAAGAACAAATGGCTGTCTATCGAGCGTCTGCTCAGCAACGGCAACGGCAACAGCTAGAGCATTTGCGTCAACGTCATCAATTGGGTATGACTGTCGCT
>JGI12048J13642_10381308_pt1 | contig 13087 bp, 9 predicted proteins | sample ElkSlonscriptome_16_FD_13642 | JGI IMG/M metagenome (IMG submission 13642) | reverse complement strand
GGATTGCGCAGGTCCGGCTTGTCGGAGCCATATTTCAGCATGGCCTCGTCATACGGAATGCGCGGAAACGGCATGTCGTTGACCGTGCGGTCGCCCTTGAACTCGTCGAACACGCCGTGCAGCACCGGTTCGATGGCGGCGAACACGTCGTCTTGGGTGGCGAAGGCCATTTCGAAGTCGAGTTGATAGAACTCGCCGGGCGAACGGTCGGCCCGCGCGTCCTCGTCGCGGAAGCAGGGCGCGATCTGGAAATAGTTGTCGAACCCGGACGCCATCAGGAGTTGCTTGAACTGCTGCGGCGCCTGCGGCAGGGCATAGAACTTGCCCGGATGATGGCGGCTCGGCACGAGGTAGTCGCGCGCGCCCTCCGGCGAACTGGCGGTCAGGATCGGGGTCTGGAATTCCAGGAATCCGGAATCGGTCATCCGACGGCGGATGGACGAAATGACGTCGCTGCGGAGTTGGATGTTCCGGTGCAAGCGTTCGCGGCGGAGATCGAGAAAGCGGTAGCGGAGCCGCGTCTCCTCGCCGTAGTCGCCGTCGCCCGCCACCTGCATGGGCAGTACCTCGGCCGGCGATTCCAGCTGGAACTCGTCAATGACCAGCTCTACCTCGCCGGTGGGGCGGTTGGGGTTGATGGTTTCCGCTGAGCGCGGGACGACCTTGCCGGTGACGGTGATCACACTCTCCGGCCGCGCCGCCGTGGCGGCCTCGAACAACGGACTGTTCACCTCGATGACGCACTGGCTGACGCCGTAGTGGTCGCGAAGGTCGATAAACAGCAGATTGCCGTGGTCGCGCTTGCTGTGAATCCAGCCCGACAGCCGGACCCGTTGACCCTCGTTGTCGAGGCGCAGATCGTTGCAGGTGTGGGTGCGAAAGGGATGCATGGTCGTCCGCTCCAGTGCTCGGAATCAGAAATGTAGGTCCCCCGACCGTGAACGGTAAGGGGGCAAGGGCCACTTGCGGGTTGTGAAGGTGCGTTTCGCTATCGCAACCGTTTCCGGTGAATATTCGATGAACAACACGCGTCAAAAGCGCGCCACAGCACACCGAAGCCGGGCGTTTGTCAACCCGCCAGTTCGTCATGCCGCGACCAATGCTTTTGCACCAACCGCGGCCGACCGCCATGACTGGCAAGGCGATGCTTTGTGTGGCAGGCTGGCGATGATCACACAGGGGAAGCGGCGATGGGGATCTGCCGGGCAATTTTTTTCGATTTCGATGGTGTCATCGTCGAATCTTTGGACGTCAAAATCGAGGCGTTTCGCCAGATGTACGCACCCTATGGCGAGACCGTGGTGCGCCAGGCCGTCGACCACTATGTCCACCAGACCGGTGTGCCGCGGCTGTTCCGCTTCAAGCACTGCCATGAGCATTTCCTCGGACAGGACCTGAGCGATGCCGAAGCGCAGGCGCTCAGCGACCGGTTCGGCGAAATGGTCGAGGATCTGGTGGTGGCATGCGACGGCGTGCCCGGCGCCCGGGGTTTCCTCGAGGCATACGCGGACAGCATTCCGTGCTTCGTGGTCTCCGCCACGCCCGACGCGGAACTGAAGCGCATTTTGCGGCGTCGCGGATTGGCGCCCTTTTTCGCGGAGACGTACGGTTCGCCGCCCGACAAGCCCGAGGTTCTGTCCGGGGTCCTGGCCGCGCGTGGATGGCTGGGCGCCGAGACGGTCATGGTGGGTGACGGACTGGCCGATTACCGCGCCGCCACCGCCCACGGCATCCGCTTTATCGGACGTACCCATGCCTGGTTGGAAAGCCCGTTCCCGGACGGCACAACCACCATCGACGATCTCTCCGTGCTTGCGGAGCATCTATCGGTGCCGGGTACCGCTTGATGCATTCCAAGTCCTGACAGATGACCATCCTCAACGGGGTCCGGTTCGACAATCTGCGCGGCGATATCTTCGGCGGCGTGACGGCGGCGGTGGTGGCCTTGCCGCTGGCGCTGGCCTTCGGCGTGGCGTCGGGCGCGGGACCCATGGCGGGCCTCTACGGCGCCATCTTCGTCGGCTTCTTCGCCGCCCTGTTTGGCGGAACGCCGTCGCAGATCTCCGGTCCCACCGGGCCGATGACGGTCGTGATGGCGGGTCTGGTGACCCAGTACGCCCACGAGCCGGCCATGGCGTTCACCGTGGTGATCATGGGCGGCGGGTTCCAGATCCTGTTCGGCGCGCTCCGGTTCGGCGGCTACATTTCGCTGGTGCCCTACACGGTGGTGTCCGGTTTCATGAGCGGCATCGGCTGTATCATCATCATCCTGCAGGTGGCGCCGCTGCTCGGCGAACCGACGCCGGGGGGCGGAACGCTCGCCGTTTTGATGGCGATGCCCGATATCCTCGCCAATATTCGCCCGGAAGCCATGGCCGTTGGGCTCGGCTCGCTGGCGATCATGTATCTCACGCCCAAGAGGGTAACCCGGATCGTGCCGGGCGCGCTGATCGCCCTGGTGGCGGGGACCGCCGTGGTCTGGCTGGCGCTGCCGGGGGTGCCGGTGCTGGGCGACATTCCCACCGGCTTTCCCGAACCGCAGTTGCCCACGTTCTCCGTCGCGGCTCTGCCCGGAATGGTGGGCTCGGCGCTCATTTTGGCGCTGCTCGGGTCCATCGACAGCCTGCTCACGTCGCTGGTGGCCGACAACATGACCCGCACCCAGCACCGCTCGGACCGTGAATTGATCGGGCAGGGAATCGGCAACGTCGTCGCCGGCCTGTTCGGCGCGATTCCGGGAGCCGGCGCCACCATGCGCACCGTGGTGAACGTTCGCGCCGGCGGCGCCACGCCCATCTCCGGCGTGCTGCACGCGGCGGTGCTGGTGGCCATCGTGCTGGGGCTGGGACCGCTGGCGGGGCAAATCCCGCACGCGGTTCTGGCCGGTATCCTGTTCCGCGTGGGCATCGATATCGTCGACTGGGGGTTCATCCGCCGCGCCCCCCGGGCGCCGCGCTCGGCCGTCGGGATCATGCTGACGGTGCTCGGACTGACGGTGTTCGTGGATCTTATCGTCGCCGTGGCCGCCGGCATCGTCATGGCCAGTGTGTTGTTGGTCAAACGGATGGCCGATATGCAATTGGCCAATATCAAAGCCGCCGAAGGGCAGGCCCGCGATCCGGCGTGCGATCTGGGGATGACCCCCGACGAGGAAACGATTCTCGACGCACATTCCGGCGACATCTTGCTGTACCGCTTCAGCGGCCCGCTCAGCTTCGGCGCCGCCAAGGGCATGGCCCGGCGGGTGGTGGTGCAGGCATCATATAAAGTCCTGGTGGTTGACCTGACGGCGGTGACCTATGCCGATACCAGCTCCGCCCTGGCCGTCGAGGATATCCTCAACCGGGCCCGAGACCTGGGGCTGGCGGTAATCGTTGTCCGTCTCGCCCCGCCGGCTGACGATATCTTCACCCGCCTCGGCATCCTCGGCTGCGTATCCGAAGAACGGCAATGCGCGTCGCTAACGGAGGCGCTCCATCTGGCCGTGCGGCTCTCGGGCGGTGCCGACGGCGTCCCGGATGAAGCGGAACGGTACTAACTCGGGGGTCGTCTTTGCGCGAATTCCAACCTCTGCTCTTCCCGGCTTCCGGATTTGCCTGTATAGCGTCTGCCATGACTTTGATTACAACTTCCGAAGACCTCCAGACGTTTTGCGGGCGACTCAAAGGCGCTGAGTTCATTACCGTCGATACCGAATTCATGCGCGAGCGCACCTTTTGGCCGAAATTGTGCCTGGTGCAGGTGGCGGACATGAACGAGGCCGCCGCCATCGACCCCCTCGCCGACGGCATTGATCTGCAGCCCCTGTTCGATCTGCTGGATGCCCGAGAAACCGTCAAGGTGTTCCATGCCGCCCGCCAGGATCTGGAAATCTTTCACTACTTGATGGGTCACCTGCCGGTGCCCGTTTTCGACACGCAGGTGGCCGGCATGGTGTGCGGGTTTGGCGATCAGGTGGGATACGAGACGCTGGTGGCGCGCCTGACCCGCGCCCGCCTTGACAAGGGTTCGCGGTTCACCGACTGGTCGTTACGCCCGCTCAGCGCGCGACAGATCGACTATGCGCTCAGTGACGTGACCCACCTGCGCCAAGTCTACGCCAAGCTCAAGAAGCGGGTGGACGCATCGGGACGCAGCGGCTGGCTGGACGAGGAAATGGCCATTCTTTGCGATACCGCGACCTACGAGCCGGACCCCATGGAGATCTACCGCCGCATCAAGAGCCGCAACGGCAAGGGCCGGTTTCTCGCCGTCTTGCGTGAACTGGCGGCCTGGCGGGAGCTGGAAGCGCGGGAGCGCGACGTGCCCAGAAACCGGATTCTCCGCGACGAAGCGCTGCTCGAGATCGCCCATCACCTTCCGTCGAGTGCCGAGGATCTGGCGCGAACGCGGGGTTTGGGGCGGAAACTGGCCGAAGGTTCCTCCGGATCGCAAATCCTTCAGGCGGTGGCCCGGGGCCTGGCCATTCCCGACGACGAATGCCCCGAGCCCGATGCCAAGCGCGACGTGCCGCGCGGCGTCGCGCCGGTGGCCGATTTGCTCAAGGTCCTGCTCAAGATGAAGTGTGACAAGGAAGACGTGGCACAGAAACTGGTGGCGTCATCGGCCGATGTCGACATCATCGCCGCCGACGGCGAGGATGCCGACGTCCGTGCTCTGCATGGCTGGCGCCGCCAAGTCTTCGGCGAAGACGCGCTGCGGCTCCGCAACGGGGAGTTGTCGCTCGCCATCAACGGCCGGAAGGTGGTGTTGGTGGACCGCGCGGAGTGATGAGCGGTAACCGGCGTTAAGACAACTCGACGATTTCCGATTTTAGGCCCATCTTCTGCGACAGGCGTTTGAACCGGCGTTCCACCGCTTCGTTCAGGTAGATGTCGCTGCCGCTTAAGAGCTCCAGCACCAAACGCTCGTTCTTGACCGTAAGCTGTGTCTGCGACAACAGGCCCGGGGCGCCGCCGGAGAGGGTCTGCGCCAGCCGGAGCGCCATTCCGATGATCTGCGCGCGGACGAACTGCTCGTCGTTCAAAAGATTGCGATAGGCTGCGACCATCGGCGATTCCGGATCGCCGCTGTAGCGGACCAGAACGGCGAGGGCCATCTCGGCGCGTTCGGGATGGGTGAGGCCCGCATAGGGAACGCGCAGCACGCGGTGGTATGAGTGGATGGCCCGGTAGTCCGGGTGCTCGCTCCAGCCGATGTCGTTGATCAGGCAGGTGGCGTGGCGCAAACGTTTTTGCTCGTCGGTTTCGCCGGGGAATAGGGGGGTCATCCAATCGAGAATTTCATGGCCGTGCATGCCGAAGCGGCCGGTCCGCTCCGCTTGGCTTTCGCACGCGCTGATCAGCGGATCCTGATGGCGGAGCGCCGGCGGCAGCAGCTCGATCATCTGACCCTCACGCACGCCGAAGGCGGAGAACACCACCTCGCGCGGTTGGGCGGTTTCCAGCAGCACGGCCATGGCGGCGGCGGCATAGGGCAGTGTTTCCATCCGCCGGCGGTTGATTTCGGCGAACTGCTCCAGCGTCGGTGGGCTCAACCCGGCCACCAGGTTCGACAGCCGGAGTGCATCGAAAAACCCGATGGTGAAGTTGTCGATCACGTGAAGCGGCCGCTGGGTCTGATCGAGGAAGATGCGGGCCAACGCCCGCCACGAACCGCCGATGGCATAAAGCGAGCGGCCGTTCATCTCGGTGAGCCAGGGGATGTCCGACAATTGTTGCTGAAGGATTTCCCGCGCTTTCTTGCGATCGCCGTCAGAATCCTCGCCGAGACGGATATGGCCGAGCGGCAATGTCGAGAAACTGGATAATGCGCCTTTGTCCAGGCCGACGAGATCGAGGCTGCCGCCGCCGAGGTCGCCCAACACGCCGTCGGCGCGTGGCGTGCCGTTCAGCAAACCCACCGCCGCCAGCCGGGCTTCCTCGGCACCGCTGAGAACCTGAACCTGGAGTCCGCAAGTCTTTTCCACCTGCCCCAAGAAGGCCTGACCGTCGCTGGCGTCCCGAACAGCCGACGTGCCCAGCGCCTCGAGTCGCTGCACATCCATGGCTTCGGCGAGTTTGACGAACCGGGTAAGGCTGCGGAGCGCTTCCGAGACGCCGCTGGGGCTCAGCTTTCCGGTCTTGGACATGCCGCTTGCCAGCGCGCACTGAGCCTTTTCATTGAAAATGGGTATGGGCAGCCGTGTCGGGGTTTCGTAGACCACCAGACGAACGGTGTTGGAGCCGATATCGATGACGCCGACACGGCCTTTTGCCGACATGCTCTCGGCTTCAGGTTGGAGCCCGGGATCGACGGAGGATTTGGTCGCAGGACTTGGCATGAAACGGCTTCCCGGTCGTGTTTGCGAAAGGGCGGGGATTGTGCCCCAATGGTGTCAATCAGCGCGAAACAGTGATAACAATACCTAAGTCGTATTTCCGACTCATCGAGTACGGAAGAATTCAAAACGGAATAGGCGAACAGCGACGTCAAATCGCGGGTGGTTTAACATAAAAACCCGGGGAGCTTGCAGGTAAAATGTTCAGAACAGCCGAATTGGGCCGTACCGTTTCCAAGGATGATTTTCACGAGGCGGCGCCGCTGTTGCGGGCCGAGTTGCTGGAGATCCAACAGCAACTGCGCGATGCGCCGTTTCCGGTGATCATCGTGTTCGGCGGGGTCGACGGCGCTGGCAAAAGCGAAACGGTCAACTTGCTCAACGAGTGGTTGGATCCGCGCTGGCTTTCCACCCGTGCGTACGGGAAACCGTCCGACGAAATGGAGGAACGCCCGGAATACTGGCGGTACTGGCGGGACCTGCCGCCGAAGGGCCGCATCGGAATCTTCCTGAGTTGCTGGTATTCGCGGCCGCTTCTGGATCGTGTGTACGAAAAAACCACCGACGCCGAATTCGACGAGGCGTTGGATGAGGTGAACACGTTCGAAAAGGAGCTGGCCGATGACGGCGCGCTGATTTTGAAGTTTTGGATGCACCTTGGGAAGAAACAGCAGAAGGAACGGTTGCGTTCTCTCGAGAAGGATCCGTTAACCCGCTGGCGCGTGACCCAAGTGGACTGGGACCACTGGCATATGTACGACAAGTTCATCAGCGCCGCCGAGCGGAACATTATGCGCACCAGCAGCGCGCACTCCCAATGGCAGATCGTCGAAGGGCTGGACAAACGCTACCGAAGCCTGACCGTGGCCACGACGATCCTGGAGAGTATCCGCAAGCACCTCAAGCGGACCAAGGTGCAGAGGCGGATGATCAAGGCCCTGGAAAAAAGATCGCCGTCGGCATCGTCGTCCGCCTCTGAGCCGGGGCCGGGTTCCGTTTTGGTGTCTGCCGAGACCGGTGGCGACGACGCTCCGGACGGCGTGGTGATCCCGTTGTCCAAAGTCACCATTTTGAACCATCTTGATATGTCCTTGACGATCGCCACGAAGGACTATCGGAAGGAACTGGAAAAGTACCAGGGCAAGCTTAACCAAGCGCAGCGCAGGGCCCGGGAGCTTGGCATTTCCACCGTGCTGGTGTTCGAGGGGTGGGACGCCGCCGGCAAGGGCGGTGCCATTCGGAGGACGACGGCGGCGCTGGATGCCCGCGACTACCAGGTAATTCCCATCGCTGCGCCCACCGACGAAGAACGCGCGCAGCATTACTTGTGGCGGTTCTGGCGCCACTTGTCGCGTGCCGGGCGGGTCACGGTGTTCGATCGAAGCTGGTATGGCCGGGTGCTCGTCGAACGGGTCGAGGGCTTTGCCAGTGAAGCCGAGTGGAACCGCGCGTACGCCGAAATCAACGATTTCGAAGACCAGCTTGTCCGGCACGGGATTGTCCTTTGCAAATTCTGGGTCCACATAACCAAGGAAGAGCAGTTGGCCCGGTTCAAGGCGCGTGAAGGTGTCGTTTACAAGCGCTGGAAACTGACCGACGAAGACTGGCGCAATCGCGAACGCTGGGACGAGTACGAACTCGCCGTCAACGATATGGTCGAGCGCACCAGCACGTCGGTGGCGCCCTGGACCCTGGTGGAGGGCAACAGCAAGCGGTACTCGCGGATCAAGGTGATTTCGACCGTATGTGACAGCCTCACAACCGCTATTCAGCGGGTTGAGAAGGCCGCAGGCAAGACTTCCGGCGGCAAAAACCTCAAGAGGACGGGATGACAGACCCAGCCGATCAATTGACATCACCCGATGCGAACGCTGGTGATAGCGACACGCTGGCGCCGGCCAGTCCGAAGAAGAAGGCTGAACTTCGGGATGGTCGGGGAAGCGCCAAATCTTCTCCCAGCTCGGCGTCCGACCCCACCGCGCCGGAGGCGGCGCATCCGCTGGATCCGGCGGTCACGACGTCCACGAGGCTTGATCCACCCGGGTCATCGGTGCAGGTGAAGCCGGATGGGGATTATGACCTTCGGGCGCCGGAACTCTATCTAAACCGCGAACTTACCTGGTTCCAGTTCAACGCACGGGTCCTTAACGAAGCACGCGACCGGCGGACGCCTCTGCTTGAACGCGTGAAATTCCTCGCCATCGCGTCATCGAACACCGACGAATTCTTCATGAAGCGGATCGGTGGGCTCAAGCAGCAGATCGGCGCCGGTGTCCAGAGGTTGACAGTGGACGGCCGGACGCCAAGCCAACAGCTGGCGGAATGCCAGGCGGTTATCCGCGATTTTCAGGTGCACAAGCGCGGAGTTTACATGGATATCCTGGCGGATCTTCGTCGCCACGATATTCACATCCGGCCTTTTGCCAAGCTAACCGCCGAAGAGCAGAGCGCGGTTCGAGCGGATTATCACGAAAACATCTTTCCCTTGATCACGCCGTTGGCAATGGACCCGGCGCACCCCTTCCCCTTCATTTCCAATCTTTCGCTCAACCTGTTGGTCACCCTGACCTATCCGGACGAGCGAGAACTGACCATGGCGCGGATCAAGGTGCCGGTGGGCGCCGGCGTTCCGAGATTTCTCCGCGTCGGCACCCTCAATCATTTCGTCATGCTTGAAGATGTCATGGGGCATTGCCTCGAGGACCTGTTTCCGGGAATGCGAATTGTGTGCTGGGATATATTCCGGGTCACCCGGAACGCCAATACCGAGAGGGACGAAGAGCAGGCGGATGATTTGGTGGCAATGATCGAGGCGGAATTGCGCGATCGTAAATTCGCGCCGATCGTGCGGCTGCAGACCCAAAAAGGCATCGATGACCATCACAAGGGGATGCTCGCCGCCGAGCTTGGACTGGATGCCGAGCACGATGTTTATGAAGCGGCGGCGATGATCGGCAAACGCGACCTGATGGAGATCGCGCAGCTGGACATTCCGGACCTTCAGTATCCAAGCACGCGGCCGATCACCAACACCAAACTTCAGGACCGCCGCAACATCTTCCATGTCATACGCGAAAACGGCCCGATACTGCTTCATCATCCATACGAGTCGTTCGTCACTTCGGTGGTACGTTATGTCCGCGAGGCGGCGGAAGATCCCAAAGTCTTAGCCATCAAGATGACGCTCTACCGGACGTCCGCCGACACCAACATCATCGATCACCTGATCGAGGCGGCGCGCAACGGCAAGCAGGTCGCGGTGGTGGTGGAACTGAAGGCGCGGTTCGACGAGGCCGCCAACATTCAGTGGGCCTCACGGCTCGAGGAGGCGGGCATCCACGTGACCTATGGGGTGCTCGGCCTGAAAACCCACGCCAAACTCATCTTGGTGGTGCGGCGCGACTACAACGGATTGCGCCGTTATGTTCACATCGGCACCGGCAACTATCACGCCGGCACGGCTCGGTTGTATGCCGATCTCGGAATGTTGACGTCGGACCCGAAGGTTGGGCTCGATGTGGGCGATTTGTTCAATTACCTCACCACGGGTTGCCGGCCGGCCCGGAACTATCGGAAGCTATTGGCGGCGCCCAATACCTTGAAAAAGGCTCTGCTTGCCAAGATCGACCGGGAAATCGTGGTGCACGAAAAGAACGGATCCGGGTTGATCCGGTTCAAGACCAACGCCTTGGAGGATCCCGACATCGTCGAAGCGCTGTATCGCGCATCGAGGGCGGGCGTTAAGGTGCAATTGATCGTTCGTGATACGTGCCGTTTGCGGCCCGGCATTCCCGGTCTCTCCGAAAACATCACCGTGATCGGCATCGTCGGCCGGTTCCTGGAGCACACCCGGATTTATTATTTTTGCAACGGCGGCGCCGAAGAATTCTTCATCGGTTCCGCCGATTTGATGACCCGGAACCTCGAAAGCCGGGTGGAGACCGTTGCGCCGGTCGAGGAATCCGCACTGAAGGCGGAAGTTGCTGAAATCCTGAACGAACAGCTGAGGGATTCTCGCAGCGCATGGGATATGCAGCCGGATGGCACCTATATTCAGCGTCGTCCAAAACGCGGTGGCCGGGGCCGCGCCTGCCAGGACGCGATGGTTGCCGCCGCCGAAAAACGGGCGCAAAAGTCAAAGCGGCTGCGCAAGGTGAAGCCAAGAGCTTTCGCGCGGCGCGTGCCCAAATAGGTTCCCAACCCTGAATTTCCGACCCTTGAGGCTGTTTTCGTGAAGACGATCTATTTGCTGCGTCATGCCAAATCCAGTTGGAAGGACGCGACCCTTAACGACTTCGATCGTCCCCTCAACAAGCGCGGCCGGCGGGCTGCCGCTCGGATGGGCAAATACCTCGTCGCCAATGGAATCGAACCGGCGCAGATCCTGTGCTCGTCCGCGGAACGGACGCGCGAGACCCTAGGTTACCTGCAAAAGGCCATCGGCACGTCGATTCCTACCCGTTTCGAAAAAGGAATTTATGAGGCGGAGGCCTCTGATCTGCTGAGCCGGTTGCGCGGTTTGAGCGAAGTTCTCCCGTCGGTCATGGTGATCGGACACAATCCGGGAATGGAGCGGCTTGCGCTCATGCTCGTCGCCGACGGCGGCGCGGGGGCAACACACATGGCCGATAAGTTTCCGACGGGCGCCGTCGCTGTTTTGAGCGCGGATATTGATGCCTGGGAGCAACTCGCGCCCGAAATGGCGCGTCTGGATTCCTTCGTCCGGCCTCGCGATCTCGACGCCGGCAAAGACTGACGTCCCCAGGGACGTCTCCCGACAAACCGCCTGTCCGGTTTACTCTCCGGTTTACTCGGCGGCTTTGGCCTTTTGTTGCGCGTCCGTGTGGCGCTCCGCCACCACTTTCTGGTAGAGGTCGCCGAAAAACGTCTCCTTCCGCCAGGTAAACGAATCGCGGTCGCTGGCGAGAGTGGAGATTTCGCTATCCACCAAACCGTACGCAAAGGGCTCGAGCCAACGGAACACCACATGCATGATCGGGCGAAGCGGATGGGCGCGAACGGTCTTGTGATAGTCGACGAACACCACTTTTCCGCCCGGCGGCACGCTTGCCAGCAAAGCGTCCACGACTTCCACCTTCTTGTCGTCGGGAATCTCGTGAAGCAGGAAGAAGCAGCAGATGCCGTCATAGATATGTCCGCTGAGTGACGAAACGTCGCCAAGGATGGCGCGCGCCTGCGGGAAATCGACGAGTTTCTTGCCCACGTGCTCGACTTGCAAGGGCGCCACGTCGATCACGTCGAGGCGGCCCTCGGTCCCGACCGTCTTGGCAAGCTCAACGGACAGGTTACCATAAGCATTGGCTGCCTGCATGATCCGCTGGCCGGGTTCGAATTCCTCGCACGCAGTGCTCACCAGCCGAAGCATATTGCCCCAGAGGATAGTGGAGGTCACAAAAGGATTGTCGAAAACCCTCAGGCTGGTAGGCGTGAGGTAGGCCCAAGTGTATGTTTTGACTAGATATTCAGGGATCCGGTGAGGCTCGGTTTTTTTTGCCCCTGCCAGATCCAAATCAGCGCCGCCGTCCATCTCTCCCCCCTTTGTTCGCCACGAAGGTTATACTCCGAATACACTGATTTCCTTGGCTCTGCAAAACGTTATTGCAGTGCGGAAGCGGAACCGTGCAGTTGCCGGGGATGACGTGCCTCGATTGAGACACGGGAGTCGCGGCGAAAGCCGTGTCAGACGGGGCGGGTCAGACGGCGCGCGCGCAAGGTATCAAGCCGGCGCAAGACCGAGAGGATATTCCGCGTCCGCTCAATCAGGCCATGATCGTCGGCGTTGTATTTGCGTTCGAATTCGAGACGATCTGTCCATCGCCGGATATAGTCGCGCGGGCGATTGGGTTCGGCTGCTTCGCCGGTCAGCGCGCCGATGGTCCGGTCGTAATCCGGATGCAGTTCCGGCTGAAACGCGATCATCAGGTATTCGTCGCAGCTGATCATGGTGGCAAGAAACAGTTCACCGCACAGGGCCGACATCTGCCGGGGTGTCAAGTTACGAACGTCATTGCGCCGAACAAAGGGGTAAGCGTCATATTCTGGCGTTTCCGCCATATCCAGTCCATCGGCCGCATTCCAGGTTAGCGGTATGTCCGCATCGGCGGGCGGATCCGCCCATTGCGGAATTGGCGGCGGGATGGAGGCCGATGGCTCGGCCGTGGCGCTCTCATAGGGTTGAGACATGGGTACCATCGTTCAATCCAATCCACTAGGACGCCAATGCGTTGTTGTGCGGCGCGGTCCGGAGGCGCTTTTCGGTGTACATGGAGTAGTCGGCGCGCGAAATCACGGTCTCGGCACAACCTCCGGCCTCGCCGTCATAGGGTTCGATACCGAAACTGGCACCGACGCTGAGCGTGCCGCCTTTCCATCCGATCATGATCGGGTTCAACAGGCGGCTAAGGGCCTGGACCCGCCTCATCCCATTCTGGACGGACGTGCGCGAGAGCAAGACGGCGAATTCGTCGCCGCCGAGACGCCCGACAAAGTCGGTGGACCGCACGTTCTCGGTCAGCAACCGGGCCACTTGTTTCAGCACCGCATCGCCGGCGGCGTGACCGTAGGTGTCGTTCACCATTTTGAAGCCGTCGAGGTCCACGTAGATCAGCAATCCCGGTTCACCATGGCGGCGCGACAGCTCGAGGGCGCGGCTCAGCTGCGACTCGAACCCGCGGCGATTGAGCAGACCCGTCAGTTCGTCGGTTACCGCCAGCTTCTCGAGTTGGTCGATCCGCCGCTGCAGCTGAG
>JGI12048J13642_10198261_pt1 | contig 13090 bp, 8 predicted proteins | sample ElkSlonscriptome_16_FD_13642 | JGI IMG/M metagenome (IMG submission 13642) | reverse complement strand
AGAAATTGACCATCTTAGAAATAACCGACTAACACATTTTGTTTCAAGGTCCCAATCCAGGCAGAGTGACTCAAATCCCTGCAAAGGATTTTGATTCCAACCCGTCAAACGATCACCTGATAAACTGAATTTCGCAATATCTGTCTGGGATCGCTATGCTGACAGTCCAAGTCTATCCATAGCAGGTAAGGGGAATCACCATCCACTTAGCATCTCTCCGATCCGAAACACCAGGAAGCAGTAAGGTCATTCACTTGAATAATGCGGGTGCGGCGCTGATGCCGCAGCCCGTTTATAATTTCGTGTCCGCACATCTCCAATTAGAATTGGAATCAGGTGGCTATGAAGCTGCGGCTGCAGCTAGTCCGGCTATCGAAGATTTTTATTCCGCCATCGCCAGCCTACTCAATGCTCAGCCCGAGGAGATTGCCTATGTAGAAAATGCGACCCGGGCCTGGGATATGGCGTTTTACGCCATCCCTTTTCGGCGGGGTGAGCGGATTATTACGCATCGCTCTGAATACGCATCTAACTATCTCGCCCTGCTGCAAATCGCAAAAACTAAAGGCGTGGAAATTGATTTGGCTCCATCCAACGAGTGGGGGCAGGTGGATGTGAAAGGCTTAGAAAATCTGATAACGCCACAAACCCGGTTGATTGCCATCACCCATGTGCCGTCGACCTTTGGAGTCATCAACCCGGTAGCTGAAATTGGCCAGATAGCTAAACAGCATAGGCTGCTGTATTTATTGGATGCCTGCCAGTCCGTGGGCCAAATGCCGGTTGATGTGAAAGCTATTGGCTGTGACGTCCTCGCGGCGACCGGCAGAAAATTTCTCAGAGGACCGAGAGGTACTGGTTTTTTATACGTAAAACAGAAGGTTATCGAATCGCTTCATCCACCTTTTATCGACCTGCAAGCGGCCACTTGGCCTACCACCCATAATTATCGCTTGCGTCCTGATGCCCGCCGTTTTGAAAACTGGGAACGCTTTATTGCCGGGCAAATCGGTCTATCTGTGGCTGCAAAATATGCGGCTGCCATAGGGCTAAATCAGATTCGTGATCGTATCATTGGTTTGATACAGTATTTAAATCAACGGCTTAGCCAACTTGATGGGGTTTGCGTGCAAGAGCCCGTAGAGAAGAAGGTTCAAGTCTGTTCTGGAATCGTAACATTAAGCACACAGAATCATTCGGTGGAATCGTTGCAGCAAGCGTTGCGAAATCAGGATATCCACGTGTCGGCGGTGTTGGAGAGAAATGCGAAATTGTTTCTGGAATCGGGCAATATAGCTGGGTTGTTGAGAGTGTCTCCGCACTATTACAATACCAAAGAAGAAATTGATCAGTTTTGCGACAGCCTCAGTCACTTGCTATAGCAGTTAGGATTTCAACGGCGAATGACTGGCGTTCTGTCTTTAAAATCTGTCTTTACATTCGGTCTTTACACTATGGCTATTAAGTATCATAGCTATTAAGTATCTGCTATTAAATAAGCGGTAGAATGAACGGCAGGGCCTTAATATCGTCCTACCCTATTGCACGATTTGCTCATTTACTTCATCTTTTTTTACCCAATATTGGTGATTCTAAACGTATAAGCAGTAACATTTGCCAACACGACCTAATAAGATCAAAGATTTCCAAGAGAAGGTTTTATGTCCGCTAACAGAGCGCAATACACTGGCCATGGTTCTGGCTATGATTCTGACTACGCAGTTGATGATCAAGATAATAACGACTTTACCCAGCAAAAGCACAGGCGCGGAATTGATACAAACAGCGCCGCTCTTACATTCATAACTAAAACACCCCGGCTTGATCAAGGCGATCCCGAAGCCAAGCGTGAAGAAATCAGGCAGTATTTTCACCAGACATTTTCTCTTTATGAAAGCCTGTTTGAGTGTTTACGTGGTGACAATGCCTTTTTTACCCGAGCGAATTCACTGCGCCACCCCCTTATTTTTTACTACGGCCACACTTCGGTCTTTTTTATTAATAAGCTCAATGTGGCCAAGCTAATCGATCGTCGGGTGGACCCAAAGCTGGAGTCCATGCTTGCAATTGGCGTTGATGAAATGTCATGGGATGATTTGAATGAAGCCCATTACGATTGGCCTACACCAACACAGGTAAAAGCTCATCGGGATCGTACCCGTGAGGTGGTCGACCAGTTTATCCGGAATTGCGACGTCACCTTGCCCATAAGCTGGAATAGTCCATTGTGGGTGGTGATGATGGGAATTGAGCATGAGCGTATTCATCTGGAAACGTCCGCAGTGCTGATTCGCGAACTGCCTTTGGATAAAGTTCACCCCCATCCGTTGTGGGGTAAGCTTAGTAAAACGTTGGGAACTGCGCCCCAAAATGACTTATTGCCAGTATCAGGCGCTAAAATGGTGCTCGGTAAATCCAGGGACAATCCCTATTACGGTTGGGATAACGAGTACGGCCAGCAAGCCAGCGAAGTCAAACCATTTAAGGCGAGTCAATACCTGGTATCAAACCAAGAATTCTTGTCTTTTGTTGAATCCGGGGGCTACCAGCAGCAGCAATACTGGACCGAAGAGGGTTGGCAATGGGTGACCTTTCGAAACGCTGCTCATCCGGTCTACTGGGTCCCGGCGGAGGAAGGTAAATTCAAGTTGCGGACCATGCTGGACATTATTGAGATGCCCTGGGATTGGCCCGCCGAAGTCAATTATTTAGAAGCCAAAGCCTTTTGCAATTGGAAAGCTGAGCAGTCCCGCCAATCCATCAGGCTGCCAACTGAGGCGGAATGGTATGCTCTGAGAACCTTGGTGGATGCGGACCAACCCAACTGGGATCAGGCTCCTGGCAACATTAATCTGGAATATGGCATGTCTCCTTGTGCGGTTAATCAGCACCGCTTTGATGGAGGTTTTTACGATATCATTGGCAATGTCTGGCAGTGGACTGAAACGCCCATTGATGGGTTCGAAGGCTTTGAGGTGCACCCCCTTTATGATGATTTTTCAACCCCGACTTTTGATGGCAAACACAATCTTATAAAAGGCGGGTGCTGGATATCTACGGGTAACTATGCCATTAAAGATTCGCGTTATGCCTTTCGCCGTCACTTTTTTCAGTATTCCGGATTTCGTTATGTGGAGAGCAATGTGATTCCTGAACAGGAAGTAAACGTTTATGAGCAATCCGAAATGGTTGCCCAATATATCGAGTTCCATTATGGTGAAGCACGCTTCGGGGTGCCCAATTTTCCCGTCACCTGTGCTCGTATTTGTCTGGATTATATGAGGGATCGTAATAAAACCCGCGCTCTTGATCTGGGTTGCGCAACGGGTCGGTCTTCGTTCGAATTGGCCACTGGATTTGGTCATGTAGATGCGCTGGATTTTTCCGCTCGTTTGATCGAAACCCCAGTAAAATTAAAGTCAACCGGGAGGCAGCGCTATACCCTCCGGGATGAAGGAGAATTGCTTTCCTACAAAGAAGTGAAGCTTATTGATTATGAAGGCTATGAGCCGATTAAAAACAGAGTTAGTTTTATGCAGGGAGACGCCTGTAATCTGCCAGAGAAGTTTACCGGTTACGATCTGGTTTTTGCTGGTAATTTGATTGATCGCCTGTATGAGCCACAGAAGTTTCTGGCTGACATTAAAGGTCGTATCCGCGAGGGTGGGTTGTTGGTGCTTACTTCCCCCTACACATGGCTCGCTGAGTTTACAGAACGGGACAAGTGGCTGGGTGGGTTTAAAGCCAACACGGGGGAGAGTTACACCACACTGGATGGTCTCAAAGATCATTTACAGCCAGAGTTTAAGCTGCTCGATAGTCCCCAGGATGTAGAATTTGTTATCCGCGAAACGGCCCGCAAATTTCAGCATACGGTTGCCCAGTTAACGGTGTGGGAAAAGCTGACATCATAGGTTTGTTGACAAAGCCTGGGTCGTTAGCAGAAGGGATGGTTCAGTGATATAAAACAGGGCTACCCGGGCTTGGCAGTAATGTGCTGCCGCCCTTGGTTTCCCAGGTAATAAAAAGAAAAAATACTAAGTAACAGGGCGAATAACAGAAAATAACCCGGAAACCAGAGTAGAGACTCAGCAAAGGTCCAATCCGCGGTTTCAGCTTCACTCCATGCCATGGATTCCACGGCCTCGCTTCTTTCCAGACCGGCGATTAATGCGGCATAGAGCAGACCGAGGGTGCCGTAGGCCAGGTTGTAGGACAAACCTTTGAAGGATAGTACCGTAGCTCTTTGGTGGGATTCAGCGATCTTATTGAGGTGGTGGCTCAGCAAAAAGTTATTCATCATCATCACCACGACCACAAGCAATGCGGGTAATAAGCCCCAGCAGGGTATCAGTAGAGCCATCCCAATTAATGAAGCCAGGCAGAGCGCACACATCAGTATAAAACTAGTCACAATACTGTAGCGTTCAGTAGCCCTGCGAGCCAAGGCTGGAATGAACAGTCCAAGCAACGACATAGTGGCTCCAATCAGCCCAAAGGAAGCCTCGGGTAATTCAATCATTCGGTAGTATTGGCTGTTTAGTGTCAATACCATGCGGATCACGTGATCAAACATCAGCCCTGAGAGAATAAGGCAAAGGGCAAAGGGCGTGGTTAGAATCCATTTGCCCGCCTGTAAAGTGAGAGCACAGGCTTCAGTAACAGTGGGCCCGGTCCGTTCGGTTTGGGCTTGATCCTGATGGTGTTCAGTGTGAGATTGTTGAACATGTTGTTGACTGTCTGCTTCCCGCATACCCAAGGTGGTATATACAGCCAACACGGCCATCACCAGTGTCAGGTAGATGGGCAGACGCAGTGTGTCGTTTTGGTCAACCCGCTGGTCTATGGCCAGCGCTGACAGTACTGAGTTCACCAGATCAGGGTCGTAAACCATGGCACCCAGGCTCATGGCCACGATAAAGGCCAGTGACTGCGTGCGCATCTGCATTTCCAACACCCGCCCCCAGCTGGACTCCAGGCCCGCCGCCTTCAAACTATCATAGGCTAGTGCTTCATCTGCGCCGCTGGCGGCTGCCTCCGCAAGGCCGCTCAAGATTCGATTCAACAAAAAGAAGGCAAATAGCAAAGTGGGAATGCTCTGCGGTGCAAAAGCCAGCAGAAGTAACTCAATGACCATTAACACCGAAGCGGCAACGACCAGGTTGCGGCGACCAATGGTGTCTGCCAGCGTGCCAGAGGGTACTTCAAACAGCACGATGGTGGCGGCCCAGACCACATTCAACATGGCAAACTGAGCCAGGGTTAAGCCAAAATCCAAAAACAAAATGGTAAAAACAGGATAGTAAAAACGGCCATTAAAAAATATTCTAAACCAGATAAAACGCTTCACATTGGGGATCGAAAAGGGCGATGGCAAAGGGCTTTGCGCACCCTGACCATTGTCAGTATTGTTCATGTTTTTCTTGATTTCCCCTGTTCACGCTTTCTTCCCCACACAACAGCACATGGCCGTTCGCTTGGTATTTATAGTGCTGAGCAACTAATCTTATGGGCGAGAACCAGTTAGCTGGCAAACACTGGCTATCTGTTGGCTGCATTAAGAAAAGAGTGAAATGCCTTATGTCGAACATCCCTTTTGATAGCTACCGAAGCAAGTTACTCGATAAGACCACGGTGTCTCTCGACGAAATGCTCGAACAGTTCAGAGCCACCATGCCTCAGAGCTATTTTGAAACGAATGATGAAGCCACCATTATGCAGCATCTCGCTGCGGTACTTTTTGCCAAAATTGCGGGTAACCAGGAACGTATCGTATTGGCTAACCAAGATGCAACTGAGCAAACCTTTATCCACTTCGGCAGTTATCCCGGTTTGCTCAGTGATATTTTGGATCTGCTACCGGAAGAAAAAAGTATTCGGGCCGCAAGGGCCTACACGGCTGAAGACAATAGCTTGATTATTGATGTTTTTAATTTCGGCAAGCCGGATGATGACTCCGAGACGACCGACCAGCTAAGAAGGAAAAAATCTAAGGCATTGGCCGCTGCCTTGACATTGGCCGATCCTCACAATGCCTCCATTTTTATCAATAGCGTCAACAGCTTTTATCTCCAGCGTTTTAGTGTGGAGGAAATAGCCCAGCACTATCAGTTGATGTCGAAGGTAAGTGGAACCTTGGATGTAGCCACGGAGATGGTACCCCTTGATGACGGCGGCGATCACTTCCGGGTTGCCTTTGCTGCGGGACAAATCGAGCCAACCAACTTGTTCAAGCGCCTGGCTCGGTATTTCTCCACTTTAGGCATTGATATTCGTGAAACGTTCTTAGTGAATTTTGATCAGCCTGAGCAGCATCAAGCCGCATTAGTTGTCTTAGTCATCCAGGGAGAATTTTCAACGGAGGACAACCGCGAAGAGTTTTTGCGATCACTAAGTGATGATATGCAACGCCTGCCTTATCTGGATCAAGCGGTCTTGGATCTGAGTTTTTCGGGCTCACGATGGTCTCTTATTCATGCAGAGGTAATGGTAGGTCTTTGCTATATCGCGCACCAACTCCTGGCCAGTGACAAAACCACTTCTCTTTCCCGCATTGCTCTACTGCATATTGTACAGCAGTACGCTCACATTGCCCGCGATATATGTATGGCTTTCCTGCAAAAATTCACTACGGACAGCCATGATCATAACCGCAGCGATCAATTGCTGGCATCAATTGATAACGCCATTGCCAAGGATATCGAGAACCGGGAACACGAGGTTGTGTTGGGTTTATTGAAACGTATAGTCACAGCTACGCTAAAATCTAACGTGCATTCCACCCAACGTTATGGACTGGGTTTTCGTTTGGCGCCTGAACTGTTTTTAGCTGATCAACGTCCTGATCTGGCATTTGGTATTTTCTTTGTACACGGTAAAGCCTTTGATGGTTTTCATGTACGTTTTCAGGATATAGCCCGGGGCGGCGTGCGCATTGTTCAACCAGCGGGTATGGAACAATATGCTATTGATGTGATCCGTCTCTTTGACGAAGTCTATGGTCTATCCTACGCCCAGCAGTTAAAGAATAAAGACATACCCGAAGGAGGTTCAAAAGGGGTTATTCTGGTGAAGCCGGGGGCCAATAAGATCCGTTGTGGTAAAGCATTTGTTAATAGCCTGCTTGATCTTATTGTTGAACAAAGACACTTGAATTATCCACGTATGGATTACTACCAGAACCCGGAATGGCTGTTTCTGGGGCCGGATGAGAATGTCAGCAATGAGCTGATCGAGTGGATTATTAGCCGGGCGAGGCAAAGACAATATGGCCTGCCAGACGCATTTATGAGCTCTAAGCCTAACGCTGGAATTAACCACAAAGTCTATGGTGTGACCAGCGAAGGTGTTAATGTCTTTCTCGATGAAGGACTCAGATATTTAGGAGTTAATCCAAAACAACAAACCTTTACCGTGAAAATTACAGGTGGCCCAGATGGTGATGTGGCGGGTAATCTAATCAAAATATTGCACCGTGACTATGGCGACAACGCAAAGATCGCCGGTATTGCTGATGGTAGCGGCTGTGCTGAGGACCCTGAAGGTTTAGATCACACCGAGCTGTTAAGATTGGTGGACAGTGACCTGACCATTGCTCATTTTGATGCCTCAGTCCTTAGTGAGTCTGGCCGGATCATCAGTATTACTCATCCCGGTGGTGCTGAAGCCAGAAATACCCTGCATAATCGCATCGTTGCGGATGTTTTTATTCCCTCCGGTGGGCGTCCCGGGACGATCAATGAGCACAACTACGACAGTTTTTTGCAGGCAAATGGTTCGCCGTCGGCAAAATTGATAGTTGAAGGTGCGAATCTGTTTCTGACTCCCCATGCCCGTGAAAAATTGACCGAAAAAGGGGTGTTGATTGTAAAAGATAGCTCGGCTAATAAATGCGGTGTGATTTGCAGCAGCTACGAAATCATTGCCAGTATGATGTTGAGCGAAGAAGAGTTTTTGCTCATAAAAGAGGATTTTGTCAGAGAAGTCATCGACAACCTGAAAACCTTTGCCATGCTGGAAGCGAAAACTTTGTTTAGAGAACTTTATTTCAGGCCGGAGTTGAGCTTGACCCAACTAAGTCTGTCGCTATCTGCAGAAATTAATAAATTAACGGACGCAATAGCGGGCCTGATTGAAGTTGGAACAATACCTCAGCAAGGCTTTATACAAGCGATGCTGCTGGAATTTATTCCCCACTCTTTGAAGAAGCAAATGGGCGACCGCTTGCTGGAAACGCTACCCCATGCTTATATCATCCGTGCCATGGCTTCAATTTTAGCCAGCCGGATTATCTATCACGAAGGTATTGACTATCTCGCCACATTGGCGACGAAGAATGTCGCTAGACATGTGACGCAATATCTGGTGCGAGAGGAAAAAAACCGTGCGCTGATCCAACAGGTTGAAGGGGCTGATCTTGCTGATAAACAGGAGATTATTGAATTACTAAAAAGGGGTGGAACAGGCACCGCGCTGCGTTGGCGGCACTGATTTTTTGCGCAGTCCAGAATATCCTCAATAACCCAACTTATTGCAGTTGGTTCTGCTCCCGGCGCAGAGATGCCAGTTTGTTGTAGGCTTTTTCCCTTTCTGCCTTATATTCCCGACGGGCGGCCCTGAGTTGGTTTCTCAGATCCTGCTGGGTTTCGTAATACTCATCACGCAAGTAGCGATGGCTTTTCCAGTTGTTGTAGTATTTTTTTTGCCGGTGTTCCGCTAGTTCTCGTTCCAACCTGGCTTTTTCCAAGTTGTAATTATCCAGAATATCATTGATGTTTTGCTCGGCTCTGGTGATTTCCCTTGCCAGCTCTGCGGTGCGTCTCTCTTTGCCTAATTGGCTTCCCAATTCATCCATGGCTTGATTGGAAAACTGAGCCCCGGTTTTTTGTTTGGAGATACTAACATCCACCACTACTGCGCTGTCTCCACAAGGGGAATCAGAGAAAATCGTGCGCCCGTCTTCGATGCACTTGTAAACCTCCGCCCGGGAAATACTGGCGGTGGCAAACATGAGCAAAATGGAGAGTGGTTTAATCATAGGTCTTGCTCTGATGACGCTTTATTGCATTTTAGCAGTTTGATATGAGTTTGACCCAGTTTTCGATCCGATGGTTCAAAACTGCTCAACAATATTTCCGTGCTGAAATACAATGAGCGCAACAGTGAGTGCAATGAAGACCCATTGAAGAATTGTTCTCATCAACTAAGAGCGGAGTTTGGGCTAAATGGGCGTACTTTTTGTTTTGTTAGCGATCTTGGCTTGTGCAGGCTTGGCTGTACTTTTCTTTGGTTCGCTGGTGGCCATGTTAGCCAGCCTGGGTAACCGGAAATGGTTGTGGTTTCTGGCAATCGTTTTTACCATTCCCTTAGCCTCTACCTTTTACAGTACGAGACTAAGCGGTGATCAACGCTGGGTGTTGAAAATGCTGGTGGTGGGGTGGCTGATGTTGGTGCCTTTTTCAATACTGCTGCTGGTTATATTGGTGGATAATAATTTTGTTATACCCATAGCTCCACTCGAAGTTAACGGCTCTGGATAAGCAATTCTATTCTATACTTGAAAGCGCGCTTCCATGCGCCACTTTCCTGGTTTCCTGACCTACGTTGTCATCTCTCAGTTAAATTCAAAGTGTTTTTCTTTGCCTTGTTTTCTGATCGCCTCAGATAATGCATCGCTGACGGTGTTCGCTTCTGGCTTTTTTGTTTTTGCTTTCTGCTCGGCGATCCAGTTATCCCGTTGCTGATTCAAATCCGCAATCTGGTTTTTGAGGTCGTCTCTTTCGGAGGCTTTTTCTTCGATGAAGGCGACTTGTTCTTCTGCACTCATTGCCACCATAGGAGCGGGCAGGGCTTCTGCCTCAATATTATCCAAGCTAATCTCACCCTCTTTCACCGCGTCCACCAAGTCCCAGTTGGTAGCCTTGTAGGCGGCTGAGATTTTCGATTTTACTCTTTCTGCCAGCATACCAAGCGACACACTGCTGCTGTTGCTGTCCTGTACTTGCTGACGCTTTAACGCTGCGGCCCCTTGTTGGCCATAAGGAATATAAGTCTGATTGAGTCTGCTATTGAGTTCGGCTATTTCCCGGTCTTGAGGTGCCACCAGATGAGCAATTTTCTGGTTGTGGTCGATGCTCATATAATCTCCTCCCGCCACCAGAGCACCTTGTTGCCATCCCGCACGGGTGCCTTGCTGGTAATTGCCCGCGAAAATAGTATTGACTTTAATTCCTTTCGATCTGGCGGTCGCAATGGCTTCAGCAAAAGGCAGAGGCCCCTGGCTGAAAGACTCGTTTCCGGCAATAAAGATAGCCTTAATGTCCTGATCAGACCCGCTCCATTGTAACTGAGTCGCTGCAGCATCAATGGCATAACCACAAAATTCACTACCACCATTGGTGGTGAGGGAAAACAGTGCCTCGGATACCCGGTCCAGATCACTGGTAAGGCCCGTGACTTTGCGCACATAACCCTGTTTCGAAGCAAGCCGGTCATTGCCGTATTCGTACACGGCGACCTGGAGAACAGGGCGTATGCCCGCTCTTCTGGCCTTGGAAAACTCGTCCACTATTTGCCAAAGCTGAGTGCGGGCCTGGTCAATCAGTCCATCCATACTATTACTGGTGTCCAGCAAAATGGAAATCTGTATGCGTGGAGCGTAGTCCTGAGCTTGTTGATACACAGAGGGTTTTGAGTTGACGGAAGGGGCTCTCTGAGCAACTTCAAGGGCTGGTGCAGCCAACAGTTGATTGGCATTCATCAGGCCAAGCAATAGTAACATGGGTTTAAAGCGTGGCTTAAGGACAGTCGAGGATTGACTGCAGTGACTTGTGTGGCGAGAGCGATCAAATTTCATGGTTTTCTCCTGTGTTCTACTTAGTTTTAATCCTGAATCGGCTTCCATGCCGTTTCGAGGAGTCGCAAAGTAAAATGTCGATTTTACTTTGCTCGCAAAATCAATCGCTTAGGGGATCGATTTTGGCAGTACTTCCTTGTACTGCGGTAGAGCCCATCAAAAACTGGCGTTTCTTGATGAGCACTACTTAGCATCTCGTAGGGCCGATATCATCAGAGCCTGAGATATGGACTGTGGTGATGGGAAAACTATATGCCCTTGATGGTCTTGCCTGTAGACACAAGGTTGTAAAAGAAAGATGGGTGAATTTACTTTATGTTTACAAAAACTGTGCTGGTTTAAATGTGGTATCTTGCAACCAAGGCGGATTGATGATGAACACAGTTGATAGGAAACTCAGTGAAAAAAGACCTTGGATTATATGAAACCCGGATCATTGGTGTGCTAATCGAAAAATCACTCACCACACCGGATCAATACCCTTTATCTCTTAATGCCTTGGTGAACGGGTGTAACCAGAAAAGCAACCGTCACCCCGTGCTGGCGTTATCACAGGATTCAGTGGCTGAAGTGCTGGCCAAATTGAAAACCCGGGGCCTGGTGCGTGAAGATGGCTACCGGAGTCGGGTGGAGAAGTACAGTCATCGCTTTTGCAACACGGAATTTGGCGAACTGAAATTTTCAGCTGATGAAGTGGCTGTCCTTTGTGAACTGATGTTACGTGGCCCTCAGACTCCGGGTGAGTTGCGTTCCCGTGCTCACCGCATGCACCCCTTCGGTAAGGTGGATGAGGTGGATGCCACACTGAATAAACTGCAACAACATGAAAAAGGTCCCTTTGTGGTAATGTTGCTACGGGAACCCGGCAAGCGGGAATCTCGTTATGCTCATTTGTTAAATTCCGATGTAGAACCCGTTGAAAGCATGACCATGGACAGTGAAATAGTATCGGCAACGGTGGCGGAATTAACTGAACTAAGAGAAAAAGTGAATCGCTTGGAAACTGAAAACATGCAATTAAAACAAAGACTAAGACAGCTTGGTGAGGTGTACTAGTCGTCTGTTGAAATAGTGAATAAAAAATCCAAGCAAACGGGACTCAACGGGATAAAGCAATTATGGCTTCACAGCGTAAGAAAGTAAATTTTCGCAATTCACAGGATGAGTTGTTAGCGGGGCTGATGGAAATCCCGGTTGAACCACCCAAGGGGTATGTTTTGTTCGCCCATTGTTTCACCTGCGGTAAAGATATCGGGTCTGCCAGCCGTATATCCCGTGCCCTGGCTAAGCAGGGCTTCGCGGTATTGCGCTTCGATTTTACCGGCTTAGGTGGTAGTGACGGGGATTTTGCCAACACCAACTTTTCTTCCAACGTAGAAGACCTGGTCTCAGCATCGAAGTTTCTGCGGGAGGAGTTTGAAGCGCCTGATGTGTTGATCGGCCATAGTCTCGGCGGGGCTGCGGTGCTGGCAGCCGCACAGTTTGTGCCTGAGGCGAAAGCGGTGGTCACTATCGGCTCGCCCGCGACTCCTGATCATGTCACTCATCTTTTCACCGATCAGTTGGAGGCTATTGCAGCCCAGGGTCTGGCAGAAGTTCATTTGGGTGGCCGACCCTTTACCATTAAGCGGCAGTTCGTCAGTGACCTTCAAGAACAACAGCAGCGGCAACGCATCGGCAAGCTAAAGAAAGCGCTTTTGGTTTTTCATTCACCCATTGATGTTACGGTGGATGTTGAAGAAGCGGGAAAGATATTTACCTGGGCCAAACACCCGAAGAGCTTTATCTCATTAGACAATGCCGATCACTTGTTGAGTCGGCCGGCCGATGCCGAATATGTGGCGGACGGGATTGTCGCCTGGGTCAAGCGTTATGTGCGTCGGCCAGTCGATACTGATCCCCCTGCTTCCCTTGCTTCAGGCCATGTTCTGGTGACTGAGAGCAATCATAAATTCACCCGACGCATATGGACTGACGATCATCACTGGCTGGCGGACGAACCTAAACGGTTGGGTGGAGATAACACCGGCCCGGATCCCTATGAAATGTTGCTGGCTTCGCTTGGTGCTTGCACTTCTATGACCATGAGAATGTATGCCAATCGCAAACAATGGCCTGTAGAAGATATATATGTGAGCCTCGAACATAAACGCCTGCATAGCGAGGACTGCGAGGCATGTGATTATGAAGGCGCAGCCAAACAACTGGATGTGATTGAACGCACCATTCGTATCG
>JGI12048J13642_11508371_pt1 | contig 13108 bp, 9 predicted proteins | sample ElkSlonscriptome_16_FD_13642 | JGI IMG/M metagenome (IMG submission 13642) | reverse complement strand
AGTTACCTCACCAAGCATGGCGGCACGGTACGGATGGATTGGAAACCGAAATCGCCCGATCAATATGCCGTCTATTTTAAGTGTACCAGCAAATTGGTACCCACCTTTCGGGAAATATACCCTGACAGCTTCACATATGAGGGCAATCGTGCTATCGTTTTTTCACTCGATGAAGCAATCCCTAAAGAAGAGTTGAAGCACTGCGTGAAGGTGGCTTTGACCTATCACAAAGTGAAGCAGTTGCCGCTGTTGGGAATGTGATTTTTATCAATTGACATCAATCTTAAACTTGCTTTGGTATAGATTAGTAGACAACTATTTTTTGATAAAATCGGGTGTGGCCATTTTCAATTTGCAAATGATACACTCCGCGTGTTAGGCCCATATGGCTTGGGGTACGTATTGAATTTTCTGTGATTTCTTCAATGTACAGCTGTTTTCCCTCTTGGGAAAAAACCGTCAGTTGACCTGTTTGGACTTCTTCAGAGAACCGCAGGGATTGCGAGAGCGAAATGGGATTCGGATATGCGAAATGGGTGCCTTGAACTTCAACTTCAAAATCATCGCTTAATGTTGTCGGACAACAAACCTCCACAAATGGGTCTGTATATTCCGTGTCAGCGTTGCGTTCGAAGCAAGTCAGTACGGAAATAATATCGATGACGCAGACGGCTATCCCGTTAAACAGACCTTGATTTGAACCCACACCTTCTATCCACTGCAAAGCCGAGAAAGGCTGAAATGATATCACTCTTCTTTCCTCCCCGTCTATCAGAGTGGTGGAAACCTCCGATACTTCCAGGCTTGCTTGGGTGCCATCTAAGATTTGCACTTCATCATAAAATACACAAACAAGCGGGGTAAAAACCTCTCCTACTTCCAGATCGAAATCGTACAAAAGGTATTCCTGACCTTCAACTCTAACAAACACCTGACTTTCTTCTGAACGGAGGTGGCATACAAAGCTCTCTTCCACTCCTGTTAAGCAATTTACTCGATGGATGCTTCGATAAATGGTATCATTGATCGTTTCGTGAGAAAGGGTGGTGTACCCGATGGATTCGGTCAAACCAAAATTCATTTCACGCGTTTCTTTCCAAGTTAAGCTGTCGTTCATCCACGATTGAGCAGAGGAGTACCCTAAGGATGCGATAAAAATACAGGTGGTAAGGAAGTAAGAGACTCTCATCGTTATAGATTAATTGGCCGGAATGAATGTAGTGTTTTAAAAAATGACATTCGGCTAATCCGTTTAGGGTTTTTATCAATTATTGGATTCTTGTTTCTTTTACTCCTTTACCTTTGCCGCAAATAACATTCCCCATGTCAAAAACCATCATCCGCAACGCCCATATCGTAAACGAAGGAAAAGTAATTGAAGGAGATGTCCTCATCGACGGCCAAATCATCGCCAAAATCGGTAAAGTAGGGGAGGTGGCTGATGCCGAAGAGGTGGACGCGACGGGCAAAATCCTTTTTCCGGGAGTGATCGACGGACAGGTGCACTTTCGCGATCCGGGTCTGACCCACAAGGCCGATCTCTACACCGAGAGCAAGGCGGCCGTGGCGGGTGGTACAACCTCCTTTATCGACATGCCCAATACCGTACCCAATGTGTTGAGTATGGAGCTGCTCGAAGAGAAATACACCATTGCCAAAAAGAAGTCATTGGCCAATTACGGATTTTGGCTCGGTGTGAATGCGGACAATCTCGATGAAGTATTGGCCACGGACGTTTCGGGATTGCTGGCTGTGTCAGATGATGGGCTCTACTTTACTAAGAAGGGAAACCTTTTGGCTGATAGCCCCGAGATTATGGAGAAGCTTTTCGCCAATTGTCCCGCCATTATCACCATCCACTCTGAAAGGGAGGAGATCATTGAAAAGAACGAGGAGAAGTTTCGCGAAGAATACGGAGAGGACGTGCCCGTAAAATTTCATCCCGTAATTCGCAGTGTGGAGGCCTGCTATTCCAGCACGGTTCGCGCTTTGGAAATTGCGAAAAAGCACAATACGCGTTTGCACATACTTCACTTGAGTACCGCCAAGGAGACTGAGCTATTTCGAAACGATATTCCACTTGAAGAAAAACGTATTACGACGGAGGTCTGCGTGCACCATCTCTGGTTTTGTGATGAAGATTACGAGCGCTTAGGTAAGAAGATTAAATGGAATCCCGCGATCAAAGCGAAAGAGAATCGGGAGGGGCTGCTCGAAGCTTTGATCGATGGGCGAATAGACCTGATCACTACCGATCACGCTCCACATACTTGGGAAGAGAAAGACAAGCCCTATTTTCAATCGATGTCTGGCGCACCGCTGGTGCAACATGCGCTGGTAGCGATGTTGGAATTCGTCAAAAGAGGTAAGCTCACCCTCGAGTTGCTCGCAGAGAAGATGTGTCACAATCCCGCCACGCTTTATTCCATCGCCAAAAGAGGCTTCATTCGCGAAGGCTACTACGCCGATCTGACGCTGGTCGATATGAATCGACCGTGGATGGTTAAAAAATCAAATATTCTTTATAAATGTGGATGGTCGCCCCTGGAGGGTACCACCTTCAATTCCACCGTTACCAATACTTGGGTCAACGGGCACCCCGTTTACCAAGAGGGAAAATTTAATGAAGGCGAGAAAGGAATGAGGTTAGAGAAGAAGTAATTATCTGAATTTATCCGTTGACCAATTTTTCCGATTATCTTTATTCTAATAGGAGATGTTTTGAAGTGATTCTACATTTCTGATGATATGATCGTGAAAATGCCCTTGTCATCCCGTGGGTAACTACAATTGGTTGCAAAACCTCGTTACTGCAAATTTACAGGGTCCTACAATAAATGATATGGTATTTTTTCCCTGATTTTGGAATAGGTTGCGACCGGTGTTTGATTTGTTGTTTGGTTGCGGTAGAGAAAACGCATGCGTCGTCTCTAAATCATGTCTTGTCTCTAAATCATTCCTGTCAACCGCATCACCATCACCGTTTTCATTCAACATCAAAATAGCATGAACATAATTTGGCATCACCACGAATTCACTCAATTCAATATTTTTTGCGTGGTTTTTTATTTCAAACCAGAGAACATGGGCGATCTTGTTGGCGGGTGAAAAGATCATTTTGCTATTCTTTATTTCACCGAAATGGCATTTTTTGTTCCGTGTGCAGATGAGTATGAAATAGGATCCGTTATTGGCATAATCCCAATTTTGTAATCGAAAGGATTCGATACGGTATTTTCCTTTAAAATTTCTGACATGAAAATAGGTTTTGGTTAGGATGAAATATAAGTTCCTTCAAAAGGAATCTTCGAAGCGCAGAAATGCGCCGGGCGAAATTGGGGTTCAGCAATCATTTCCTAGAACCCAAATCTTCCAGATCCTCGACTCAAAGCCTGCTGTAGTTCGATTTGCGATCCTTTCTTCCGGCGTGATTCCCTATCTTCAATAGTCTCTCACGGCACTCATGCTGCCCCCACATAGTACGATTAGAACAAGATAGTTGAGGTGTTTGAGGGAAAGCGCGAATTGGATTCTGCCCTGCTCACTTATTATGACGATAAAAAATCGAGATAAGTTGAAGAGAAAATTACAGCTGAATTATTCCTTCTTTAACCGCACATATTACGAGTCCCACTCTGGTTTTAACTTTTAGCTTTTCAAAGACTCTGCTTCGATAGCCTTCGATGGTCTTTTCGCTGACGCACATCTTTTCTGCAATCATTCTATACGTTAGTTCAGATGATGCGAGTTTAATGAACCGAATTTCCTTTTCAGATAGGGATTTTACACGCTTTAACCCTGTATCATCGCCGCGCAGTACCAGCAGCATTCGTTCCAGTTGATCACCTTTAAAGTAATGTCCCGAGTTCATCAATCGGTCAATGGCTTCTTTTACTTCATCAGGTCCCGTATTCTTGCTTAGAAAACCGTCGATTCCCGCTCGCACTAAACGCATGAAATTAGTCCTGCCATCGAGCATGGTTAGGGCCAAAATCATAATTTCCGGATGCTTATCCTTCATTTCCGTCGTAGCTTCGGCGCCATCCATATTTGGCATCTCCGAATCCATGATGATCAGATGAGGCTTGTCTTCCATATCCTCAAGTTTTTTCAAGAGGTTCATTCCATCTTCAGCTTCCAAAACTACATCGTAGTCGGGTCCCCATTCTCGGATCATGCCTACAATTCCTTCGCGAAATAACCTGTGATCGTCTGTTACACCTATTCTAATCGTCATTCTTCAGTTTATTTTTTCTGATTTCAATTGATAAGTTCATGCCTCCCGTACTTCGTTCAGAAAGCGAAAAATCTGCCCCTAAGAGTGAAGCCCGTGCTTTCATGTTGGTCAACCCTATGCCGGTTCCGAAACCACTGTTTTCAGACAATCCCACACCATTGTCCGCTAATGTCAGTTTGGTCGTGGTTTCATTTTCAGTTGCCGAGATTATGAGCTCCGTTGCTCGGGCATGTTTCAACACATTGCTAAGCCCTTCTTGGAATATTCGATAGATCAGAATAGCCTGATCATTATTGATTTTAAGCGAGGGTGCCTCAATGATTGTTTTAACTGTGAAGCCTTCGATATTATTTAATCTCTTTGCCTCAAAATCGATTTGATCAAGGAGGTTGCGCTTTAACCGAATGCCATCATTTAACTGATGAGAAAGGTTTCGCATCTCTTCAATTAGGGTATCTAAAAGCGAGATGGAATGTTGTATTTTTTCCTGTCCGGGTGTACCGGAAAGCATTCCTGCTAAATTAATGCGGGTCAGGGCAGCGATTTGCCCCAAATTATCGTGTAGTTCTTTTCCTACGTCTTGCAAAGTGGTCTCACGAATTTCAATTTCAGCTTGTAGAATTTCCTGCTTAAAGCGTTGTTTTTCTATCGTAAACTTTAATTGCTCTTTTCGGTACTGCACAGCAAACAGGACAATGAAACCCGCCAAAAACAGAAAAAGTAGTGTGCCAAATGTCAGGATTAAATCTTCGCTCTGCATTTCCTCCTTTTGTCAATTGCGACCGCTCGAAGATAACAAGGCCCGGCGGAAATGCAGTTATTAAATACTCAAAGTTTCGGTTTGAACACGGGCCTGTTTATTAGAAGGCTTCAATGAGTTTAAAGGGTAAATTCCCTATTTAGATAGGGGTTTTTTCCTCAAAAAACTCAGTGTAAATCCTCTAAAAGAGCTTCTTTGAAAAAGTAACTTTGTAATGCAAACGATTTTTGAATACAAGTTGCTAACCTGACTAATCGCAGCTATGAAACCAGGGCTTCTAAATAAGCTCTAAAAGCCACACCGAGAGCGGTGTGGCTTTTTTTGGTTTCAACGTGGTTGTTTTTTTTGTATTTCTCAGGGGTTCTCTTTCTGTTTTTTTAAATCTAACCATATGGCTATCGAGTAAGAGATGTATAAATAATAGTTCAGTCCCTTGTTCAGATTTATGACCCAGTCAGGCATGAAGGTGCCAGATGGTTCGTAATAGTTTTCTAAATAATAGTTGTTTAATGCTGAGCGAAAAAAAGTTGTCGCATAGAAAATCAGAGTGGCTGTATTGAACCAAAACAGACCCTTCCTGGAAAGAGGAATTTTGTCGGGATGTTTCAACATGTCCAGAAACGTAAATAGCGAAGCGATCACTACGAACAGGCTAAAAACCACCGCTGCGTTGGTTGAGAATGCCGTAATATCTTCTACAAATAGGCTATTGAATATAGAGAGGGATGCCAGTACCATACCTGATATCATCATTGCACGCGCCGTCCTTTGATCTATCACATACTTTGAAAAGGTGTATCCAAAGGCAATGAAGTGCAGAATATATACTCCGTGTTGAGTAGGAGCATTGGTATTAATTAAGAATACCAACATGCGACCCGCAAGCTCCATAAAGAGACTGGCGCCGATAATTAGCCAAACGCCTGTGGCGGCTTTGCTCAGGTCTTTTCGTTTAATCAGGCCAAAGAGAAATCCACAGAGAAGTATCGCGAAATAGATACCCCACCCATTACGGACAAACGAATCTAAAAAAATATCGTAGCTCATTTACTCTCCACTTGGCTAAGGCACGGGATAAAATGGATCGAGACTGAACACTTCTGCTTCCATGCGAAGGAGGACCTATAAATTGATTACACCTCCGGGAGGGTGCCCGTTAAAATTATCTAAGACCGAACTATGGACGATTGCATCATCTTTAACGCCGGCTAATATAACGGTATAAGTCTGCTTGTTCGGGTCTGAGGGAAAGGTCAGGTTTCCATTCGAATCTCTTCCCTCAGGATTAATGGCAAAAAACATGCGGATAGAATCAAGATCTAAGCCTATAAATACTTGAAGAACGGCCTTTGGAAATGAAAGTTCATCGAGTTGTACCAAATTCCCGTTCCTATCTTCAGATCCTGAGATAGGGCGTGGATAGCGGCGGTATTCGCGAATCATTTGTGCGGCCTCATTATAGGGCAAAGAGTAAGGGTTAGTTGGCATCGTATAGTTGGTTTATTTCGCTTGAAGTTAGAGATATTTTAAAACTTATAACCTGCCGAATCCAAAAAGGGGCTTTTTCCTCAAAACTTCCGGGTATTTTCTGAAAAGGATAAACATCATTCCGAGCTTTTTTCTGAATATTACTTACATTGTCCGCATAACCAATACAATAACAACCATGTTAAACACCCGCTTTTCAGGACTCAGCTAGCACTTTATCGGTAGACCTTTTTTCCGCCGAACGTATTGAGATTAAGTTGGTTTCCACTTTAGAGTGAAAATTCCGGCTAGTCTAAATCCATAGTATCCATTACCATTTAACCCTTAAACGAATGAAAGTAATTTTTACTGCTGACGACTTTGGCGTATACGACCAAATTGATAACGCTGTGACAACGGCCGTAGAGGCCGGAAAGATTAATAGCGTTGCCATTTTCCCAAATGGTTTCGCGCTAAAAAATAAAATCGATCGACTGAAGGGCGCCGCAAAAAGAGCAGGAACCGATTTGGAGATCGGTTGTCATCTTACAACCTGTTCGGGTAGCCCGCTGACACAAATCACAAAGAACTTTACAAAAGGAAAGAGATTCAGGCCCTTCAATCAAGTTCGAAGAGCGGCCCGCGATGAAAAGGCGCGAGAGCTCGATAGCCTTTACAGGGAATTACACGCTCAAATAGAAGAACTCAAGCGATATGCGGACGTGGACCACCTAACGTGTCACAACAATACACTTTCTTGGTTTGAAGACTATTTTGAAGTGTACCTGAGAGTGGCAAAGGAGCATGGACTTCCAATACGGTCTCCGTTTTTTGTGCCCGAAGATCAATTTGACAGATATCAAAAGGCAATGGGCTTTTTGAATTATAAAATTTCAGGCAAAGAACGCACCAGACTGCTCTACAAGAATTGGCGCCAAAATTACCACCTCAAGTATCCTGAAATGGTAAAACGTTTTGGCGTTTCGCACCCTGCCATTCTCTTTTCTGATCACTACGGTCCGCCTCCCTTGGTGTCACTTAGTGAAAATGATCTTGAAGGTGAGTTGGTTAGGAAGAAGGAAGCCATGAAAGATGTTTTTCACAAACATGTAAAAGAGCATAGTGAAGTAGAGGTTGTTTTTCATTTGATAGAAAATGACATCAAAAAGAGAAAGAAACTTAAAGGTTTACTTAAAAAAGGCTGGTATTCCGGCGTGAATCATAAATACGTGGACGGGCGCATGACCGAAATGCGGTCATTAATGGCCTTGGAACTCCCATCCGGAGTGGAATTTACTTCATGGAAAAATCTAACCTAGAACGATGAGAAACAAAGTAAGAATATTGTCCATTGACGGCGGAGGGATAAGAGGTATTATTCCCGCCCAAGTACTGGTTTACATGGAAAAGCGTATTCAAGATACGAAAGGTCCTGATGCTCGCTTGGCTGATTATATCGATATGATTGTAGGAACCAGCACCGGAGCCATCTTGGCAGCGCTCCTTCTGGTTCCCGATGAAAACGGACGTCCGAAATACTCGGCACAGAATGCCTTGGATTTTTACGTGAAGCACGGCGAGACAATTTTCAACAAATCCATACGCCGCAAGTCCATGCTTAAAAGGCTTTTTAAGGCATCAAAGTTCAGTGCGGATAATTTAGAGAAGCTTTTTGAAGAGAAACTGGGTAATTTAAAGCTGAGCGAATTAACCAAGCCTTGTATCATTACCTCCTACAACCTTACCCATCGATCCTCTCTTTTTTTTAATAGCCGAGAACATAAAACTTCTACCGGAGACTTTTATGTAAAAGATGTTTTGCGCTCTACTTCGGCTGCTCCTACCTATTTTGACCCTGCTGAAATCTACCCTATCGGTGGTAGTAAAAAAGATATGCTCAAAAACGTAGATGGCGGTGTCTTTGCAAATAACCCATCGATGTGTGCCTATGCTGAGGGACGTAAAACCCATTTCAAAAACTGGCAAGATCAAAATGACCCGAGTAAACCCTTTCCCACCGCTAAAAACATGCTGCTACTGTCATTGGGAACAGGCGGGGGAAGACCTGAGTTGGGTTTTACCTCAGATTCACATAAATGGGGAATGCTTGACTGGGCAAAGAAAACACCCGAGATCATGATGGATGGAGGCCTCGATATGGTAAATCATCAAGTGGCGCTGCTATTTGACTCTCTCTCTACCTCAGAAGATCGAAAGAATTTCAAACGAGTGGATTATCCAAAGCTCGCATACGGTGAAAAGCCGCCCTATGACTCTGATATGTCAAATGCCGATCAGAATAACATCAGAAGTTTACTGGCAAGTGGAGCGAAGACCATCGACTCTGCTAATCAAGAAAGAGCGGATTGTCACACTTTGGATCAATACGTCGACCTACTTATGGCCGACAGTTAATTGTCTGAATACTAGTTAAAACCAAAAAAAAAGGGAATGAGAAAGCTTGCGACACCTGCAATGGTCATTTATGTCATCTTAGCCTTGGTAGTTGGCAGTTACCTTTATTATTCCCAATACTACATTCCTCACAAGGAAGATATTCTGATTAATAAAAGCGTCCGCACCCTGGCCAGCATAGAAGAAGGCATTTCCAATAAGGAAGGGTTTTTAGAGTCTTTTATGGAGCAGCGGCTCAAGGCTAATACCCTGCTGAGTCTGATTGAAATTAAAGAGAAGGAGAATGCGCTTAAGAAATTAGCTATGGGTGCTGCAGACGATTCTTCGGCATTCAAGCTGGAGCGAACGATAGCGCGACTTGGGGCACAAAAAGTGATTGTTTCCAACCATGTGAAACCTTTGACCATATCACCTGCTTTTTGGGAAAAGCCGGATCCGCGAATCGTATTTAATTCAGGTGAATTTTCGGATGAAGCCTACTTGGAAATCAAACATTTAAGGTCAAAGGTTAACGATTCACTAACGAAAGCACTGAACTTACAAAAAGACCTTACTGAAAGAATAAAGAATGACGAAGAGATCTTGGATCGCCTGAGAGAAGAAAAAGAACTGGCGGCTCTATTGGAAGAGGCTCAGAAGGCATTTTTTGTGATGGGAAGCGAAGTAAAAGGCTACGAGTCTTTTTACCCCACGCGCAAAGCAAAAGCTGTACGTCCCAAGAAATCAACGCCTAGCGAAAAAGTAGAGGAGGTGATGGTGGAAGAGCGCCTCGTGGCCACGGTGACCTTGGATACACTGCTCAGGGATGTGATGGAAAATGAGATCTTCCAATGCTTGGTTTTACATTCTGTAAAAGATGCGAAAGTTTTCTACAGCAGCAACCCCAGAGTGATTAATCCCATTCAAAAATTTGACAGCGACGGTGGGGACTCCGTAGCTACAAAATTCGGAGTTAATATTTTCGAAACCAAGGTCAATTCAAAACCTTATGTCGAATTCAGAAGGTACGTGAATTTAGGTGATCGAACCTTTTACTTATCGGGTTTTATCGATAAAGAAGAGTACAATGAATACTTGCGCGAAATCGATTATTTCCTGCTTATTTTAGTTTTGCTTTCTACATTTACCCTTATCGGGGCGGTTCCCTTGATCAAGGTGTTTGTAATAAACGAATGGGAACGCCTTCGTGACGGAGATGTCCTCTTCTCCGCTCTGTCCATGCTCTTCGTGGTTTTTCTGGGTTCGTTGATTTTTTCTACGGTTCACTATTATTCCGAGGTAGAGGGCGATTTGAAACAAGACCTCAGTAGCTATGGTAATAGATTGAAAAGCAATTTTGTCAATGAGGTAGACTCTCTCGTAACGTTTACTGAAGACTTTGACTTTCAGCAATCAAACTATTGGGCCAATGGTCACCAGATACTTTTTCACGAGTTTTTTCAGACCGATGAAGGAGTCATCGATAATATAATTCTCCCCTACGACGAATTTGGTATCAATTGGGATACCACCGAATACGTAGGTAAGTTCTTCCGTCGCTTCGTAGATTTGTCCGGGAGAGATTATATCCAGAAAATTATAAAAGATGATGCCTACACGATGGTGCATCCTAACCAAGACTCAATTCCGATGTTCTTGGAATCGGTTTTCTCCTACAGCAGAGCACAGAAAGAAGCAGTAATCTCCTTTCCCAAAGGGGATAAAATCAATGGGATCAGCGTTGATCTGAAATCTCTTATGTGGAGTATACCTCCCGAAGGTTTCGGATATGCCTTGATTGATCGCGACATGAATGTGCTTTTCAGTTCTAAAAAGGCTAAAAATAATTTTAAAAATTTACGAACCGATTTGGTCGGCATGGAATTTATAGCTCAATCCATTGCCTATTCCCAACCCATGACGGGACAATTTGATTTTGGCAGAGATAAGTTTCTCGGATCAGTTTTACCCATTGATAATATCCTTACGAAGCGTGGTGATAATCCGGCATTTTATATTCTCACTTTTGCCAACCATGACTTGGTAGAGTGGCATACGGGACTCACCTCTCTTTTATCAGCCATGGCTTGTTTCGGTATTTTACTGGCATCTTTTCTCCTGTTGGTATTACAAGGACTGTTTTATATAAATCGCAAGGAGTCGCGCTATTTCAGACAGTCTAATTTTTATGATACTGTTTTTCCCGAAAGGCAAGACGGTCTCACTTATGTATTCCTGATTTCTATTTCCTTGCTCGGCATAGTGATAGGTATCTTGCTCTATCGTTTCGGTCTCAGTGCCTTAATTCGTTACGGGGTGGTGCAGGTGCTCTTATTCGGCCTCTTGCGGCCACTGCTACTATCTTACAATGTTGATAAAAAGGGGCGCTTCCGACGAAGGGCTTACTTCGTGACGGTTTTTATTATCCTGATCGGCGCCATTCTCTTTCTTCCGGGGGGCGCTGATTCTACCCTGCTTTCTTCAGACAAAACCATCTTGATCGTTTATGTCAGCTTGGCATTAATTCTTGCTTTGATCGTCCATCGCTTGATGCTTCGCTCAAAGAACAAACCACTCGCCTTGAGGAGGAGTCTGCTGTTTAATAAGTTGAAGTTCATCCTGCAAAGCCGCACCGTGAAAAACCTATACATCTTTAGCATGTACGCCTGGATTTTAGCCATCCTGGTTTTTCCGTTCGTTTTGATATCCGATAAATGCGAGGTAATTGTAGAGAACTCTTTTAAAACCCTGTCAGGAACCCTTATTAATACTCAGTTGGAAGCTGAAAATGCTGAACTATTAAGTCTTTATTCCTCTTACAACAATATAGATTCCAAAGTAAATCAGCTTCATTTGGACGATGATTGGGCTGACTTTCTGAAGAAGCAACTGTATTTTGGTTCCGACTTAAATCAGAAGGTCGATGCATACCGATACGCTGATTTCTTTCAGCCCGTATTTGCACTCTTCGCGTCTCGCTATTCTTATGACCCACTTTATGTACCCGCCCAAGGTGAGGGGTTTTTCAAGAGAAGACGCAATCTGAGCAAATATCAAGCGCCCGATCGGGGACCTGAATCAGCTAATACGACGAAAATCGAAAAGGCGGATAGCCCGGCTGAAGGAAACGAGGAGAACTACTCATATGCTGATTTCAGCAATTGGTCCTTCATCAGAAATTTGAGCTTCTTTCTGTTTAGTTTGCTTTTAGTTTACGGTTTAGTGCGTCTCTTTCTGAATAGAATCGTTTTCAATATTTCCGAAGAGTTACAAGGTGGTCGAGTGCGTTCTTACAGCGTTATTGACGGGTTGGAAAAATACCAAGCTCATAAAATCGAAACGGGACTTCCGCTTCGTCTTTTTCTTGTCGGTATTCCACGATCCAGACGCACCACAATTTTAAAATCTTTGGCTTTAGAACGCGAAGATCTTGGATTTATCGATTTCGGTAGAAACACCTCTTTTTTAGACCAAGACTATAATCTCGCAAATATTCCATTAGAACTTCTTCAGGCCAAAGCCATAGTTATTCGATTCTGGTTTCCTGAAATTGTTGGCACCGAATACCTGGATCGATTGAGGAAATTGACGCGTTACATGGAAGAAACCGATCTCTATCAAAAGGGAAGCGTTATTCTCTCTGACCTGACCATCACACAGATAGAGGAGAAATGGTATGAGATGAACTCGGATGATGAAATAAACCCTACGGCCAATGAGGTAATGCTTTACTTAAAAGAATGGTTCCGAAGTTACCGCGAATTCCTGTTGCCGCTTGAAAAGGAGCGTTTTGGAGATAGCCATGCCGTCAATGGTCAAATTGGATTTAACGATGCCTACGACGATTATCTCAACAAGAGTTACTACTCACCGATCTATTTCAGTGTTTGGCATTCGCTTTCGGTTAAAGAGCGCTTCATCGTATATGACCTCGCTGAAGATGGATTGATGAATGCCCGAGATAGCTTTATGCTCATGAAGCTGAAGCGAAAAGGTATTCTGAGTTACAACCGCAATACCTATCGCATGGAACTCTTTCACCGCAGCTTCAAGCTCTTTGTGAAGCATGGCGTATCCATCAAGGAAATCATGAACATCGAGCGCTTTTCGAAAAAGAATGGCAGTTGGGGACAGATCAGGCTGGCTTTACTACTGTTGATTTTGGCTATGCTGCTCTTTATCTATGAGCTCATGCCCAATATGTTCAATGCTCTGGCCGGAGCCATTGGGGTCATTGCAAGCTTTTCAGG
>JGI12048J13642_10167165_pt1 | contig 13113 bp, 12 predicted proteins | sample ElkSlonscriptome_16_FD_13642 | JGI IMG/M metagenome (IMG submission 13642) | reverse complement strand
GCCTGCTTCCACCGCGGCGTCGTAGTCGTCGGCCCGCCCGAAGAATTCGTAGGCGGCCCGCACCGCCTCCATGGGCAGATCCATGAACGCGGCATAGGCACCGACAATGGTGGTGTTGATGATGACCAGCGCACTGGTGCCGATGCCGTGTTTCCTGGCTATGGCGGTGGCATCAACCACGGCCAGACGATAGCCGGGGTAGCGCTGGTGCAGCAACTCAGGGTCTTCACTGGAGTTGATGAGCATACTCGCTCCCGGCGAGACGCCTTCGAGCAGGTTCGAACCCAGCAGACCTGTGTCGAGAACCAGCAGATGATCCGGCCGGTAGACCTTGTTACGGTTTTTAATGTCCGTCCGGTCTACCCTGGCGAAGGCCCGAATAGGCGCCCCGGTCCGCTCGGCCCCGTAATCGCCGAAGGTCTGGACCTTGAGGCCCTGCTGGGCATAGGTGCCGGCGATGAGCTTGGCGCAGGTTACGCCGCCCTGCCCGCCTCTGCCATGGACGCGGATTTCCAAAGGCAAAGTGATTGTATCCGTAAGCGCCGTGGACGCCGGTGGTGGAGACTGGTTTCGGCTGGCAATCCGATTATCCATAAACGTCCCTCTAACACAGCGTGAAGTAGAATGGTACTCTCAGGGAATCAACAGGCGTGCAGTTTTTTGCAGCCGGCCGCAAAGAAAAGATCTATGACTGTAATCCCGGCATGTTGTCATCAAGCCGGCACCCCTGCCTGACATGAGTTAGAGCACCCGTTTGTTTCGTCACGCGAAACCTTGTTCCATATAAATAATATCACCGATGTCAATACCACTGCAAGCCTTTTCTCGCAGGCGCCTGGCGGTCCCTGGCAACAGCCGCCGCAAGGAGTGTGTCGGAGAATTGCACTTTTTCACTGACAGGCTCCTGATATCTAGCAGTACTTCTCGCAGAAAGCTTGTGTGATGTTCGAAAGATAGGATGGGAGCAGATCGGCAACCTTGGTGCGGATAGTTTCCGGTACTTCACCGTAGAAGGCTTCGGCGATGGCGCCGGTGATGCAGGCAAGCGTGTCGGCGTCTCCTCCCAGCGATACGGCGTTGCGCACACTATCTTCGTAGGAGTCGGAGTCGAGAAAGGCGATAACAGCCTCCGGCACTGTACCCTGGCAAGAGATATCGAAGGTATAGCTGGGACGGATTTCATCAATGCTGCGTACAAGATTGTAGCCGAACTCGGCGATTCGTGCTCTTATCTCCTCCTTGCCGCAGCCGGTTCTGGCCAGATAGACCGCCAGTGCCGCAGCTTGCGCGCCCTTGATGCCCTCGGGGTGATTGTGGCTGATCTCGGCTGTCAGCCGAGCCTGATGCAGCACCTCTTCTTCACTGGAAAAGGCGAAACCAACCGGACTGACCCGCATCGCCGAGCCGTTGCCCCAGCTGTTGTAGGGACTGGGATCCTCTCCCTGCAGCCAATGGTTGAACGAGCCACCGTACCCTGCGTAAGGGTAACGCCGGCCGATCCGGCGAATCGAGTCCCGGTAGCCGCTGCCCTCGAGAATAGCCTCGGCTACGGCCACGGTGAGCACCGTATCGTCGGTGAAACGGCAACCCTCGCTGAAAAGCGGAAAATCCTTGGTTTTGATCCCTCTCGCCTCGTAGATGGAACCGATAATGTCTCCGGCAATTGCCCCGATCATAACGACCTCCCATGTCGACCCGTATATTTATAGTGTAACCTCTCTTCCGTAACTGTCGCGGGGGCCGGCTGATTATTGTCCATTTTCAACGCCACATTCAGTATAACGACTCTGGAGGCTGTCAAGTCCCTGAAAGGTGATCTGGCTGCTCCTTTTCAGTATCCTCAGAAAATTTTTCTTTTTGTGTCTCGACATTGAGTGGTAAGATATTTTGAGGGGTACTCTACGTAACCGCCGCCGGCCGCCATGCCGCATGATCTCCTTAATAGCGGGAGTTTTTTATTGAAAACTACACCCCAGACAAAGCATCCCAGTAAGGAAGAACTCGATGAACTGTTGCTGGCGAGCAAGGCAGTTCTTTCGATGACCGACTTTCAGTCCTGCGCCAGAAAAATATTTGATTCCTGCTGCAGAGTCACGGGTGCGACGAGTGGCTACGTCGCTCTTTTAGACGATGCCGGCGAAGAGAACGAGGTGCTTTTTCTTGAATCCGGCGGCCGGTCCTGTACGGTGGATCCCGAGCTACCTATGGTTATCAGAGGTCTCCGGGCCCTGGCGTATTCCTCCGGGGCTTCAGTATATGACAATAATTTCAACAACAGCGAGTGGATGCAGCATATGCCTCAGGGACATGTGCAGCTTGACAATGTGCTGTTCGCCCCGTTAAATATCGACCAACAAACGGTCGGTATCATAGGCATTGCCAACAAAGACGGTAATTTTTCCGAACGTGATGCCAAACTCTCCACGACCTTTGGTGAATTCGCCGCTATCGCCCTCAAAAACAGTCAATATTTGGAGGGAATGAAGCAGTCGTTTGAAAAACAGCTCAGTCTTGAAAAACAGCTCCAGCACGCGACCAAGATGCAGGCCATGGGCGTGCTTTCAGCCTCGATAGCTCATGAATTCAATAATCCTCTGGCAGGGATCACTAATATTATTCATGGCATCAAAAACCGCGCAGTATATGACGAAGAGGACGCGGAACTCATCGACATGGCGATACGGGAGTGCGCCCGACTGAAAGATCTTATTGGCTCACTGCATGATTTTAACCGGCCGAGTTCAGGCACCTTCGCCCAGATGGATGTTCATTCGACGATACGAGGGCTGCTGGTGCTCTGCAACCATCTGTTCAATACCAAAAAACTCAGTGTTACGACACATTTTCAACCCGGCTTGCCGCATGTCCATGCGGTGGCCGATCAGATCAAGCAGGTCTTGCTCAATCTTCTCAACAATGCCGTGGATGCCTGTTCCTTTTACGGTACGATAATAATAAAGACGGGTACGACAGATGGCCATGTTTTCATCGACATAACCGACGACGGCAAAGGAATGGATGCCGAAACCGTACAACGGATTTTTGACCCGTTTTTCACCACCAGGGCAGAGGTCAAGGGAATTGGTTTGGGGCTGTCGGTCAGTTACGGGATAATACGCCGTCACCAGGGAAAAATAGTCGTTGAGAGTGAGCCCCAAAAGGGTTCGACTTTCAGAATTCTTCTTCCACGCAGGAGAACAAATGAAACTCAGAAAGAAGATACTGGTGGTCGATGATGAAGAGGTTATTCGTGCGTCATTATCCCGGGATCTTGAATGTCAGGGATTCTCGGTCGACAAAGCCGAAGATGGCCACCAGGCGATCACATTGCTGGAGAAGAATGAATACAACCTGGTGGTCACTGACTTGATCATGCCGCACCTCAATGGAATCGATGTCCTGCAGAAAGTGAAATGCGTCAATCAACATACCGGCGTTTTCATACTCACCGGTTACGGTGACATGGAATCGGCAATCGAATCTTTAAGACAGGGAGCCGATGATTATTTGCTCAAACCCTGCAGCCCCGAAGAGCTTTCTCTGAGAATTGCCCGCTTTATCGAAAAACAGGAGGCATTGCGAACCATACGACTGTATGAAGACATCCTGCCAATCTGTGCCTACTGCAAAAGCATACGGGATGATACGCATATGGTGCCGGGAAAAGGTGAATGGATGTCTGTTGAAACGTACATATCCAGAAAAAGCGGTGCCATGCTTTCCCACGGCATCTGCCCCACGTGTTTCGAGGAACACAAAGACGACTGAAAGTGACCGGCCCGAGCCGGTCGAGCCGCTACGCCAGATCATATACCTTAAGAGTCAATCACCGCATCCTGAAAATTCCATTCACTTTCTTCCTTTCATCGCAGTACAATACATAATTTTTGCGAAAGAACTCCTCCTTTCCGTCCATCCTGAATTTGCCTGCGGGATATCCCTGGCGGCGTCCGTCCAGAGCAAAACTACAGAGTGTCGCAAAGAGTGGTGCATGGTTCTCCGCTGAGTCCGCAGCAGAAACAAGAGAGAGTAACAGGCAGGGTATTGAAAATGCCGATCCATCCCCCCAGACCCATTCAGTTTTCCAATTTGACTAATAAAAATTATCTATGGTACCTAATGAATCCAATATGACATACGGTCTCGGCGGCATCCTCGATCGCCTGGCAAAAAAGAGCCGCCCCCTTCGAAACGAGAGGCTGCGGTGAGTGAATATATCATCATATGAATATCCTGGACGGAAGCTATATACTCTGTCGATGGGTCCTGGGCATCCTCTTTATCTATGCAGGTGCTACCAAGTTGCTGGATCCACTCATTTTCGCCATTCTGATCGAGGCCTACGGCATCGTCCCCGAGGTGCTGCTGATGCCTGTGGCAATCGTCTTACCGCTGCTGGAGATCATAGCCGGTATCGGCCTGCTAATGGACATCCGCGGAAGCCTGGCGCTGATCGCCGGCCTGCTGCTGCTCTTTCTGGTGATACTGGCCTACGCCATCGGCATGGGCCTGGATGTGGACTGCGGCTGTTTCGGGCCCGAAGACCCGGAAGCCGAGGCCTTCCACGGTCTGAGATTGGCCTTTTTTCGGGATCTGGTCATGATGGTCGGAGTTTTTTTCATGTATGGCTGGCGCCTGTATCGTCGCCAGGAGCCGCTCAGAGTTATGGACAGTGTTGCTCAAGTTACTCAACTGCTCAGTAAAAGGAGAAAAGAAGATGCGTATAGGTAAAACGTTGCTGAAAATGTCACTGGTTGTCTGTGTGCTTGCCGGGATGGCGGCTCCTGCCGGAGCCTTTCTTGACAACAAATTTGAACAGGAAGTGGAAAAGGAAGCGGCCGCAGTCAAACTGCTCCGCGAAGTCGAACGCGGCGGCTATGACGTGGTAACCACCGAAGAACTGAAAAAATGGATGGATTCCGGCAAAGAGATGCTGATCGTCGATACCATGCCCTACGAGGACAGCTACAAAAAGCAACATGTGCCCGGCGCGGTTCAGTTCCTGTTTCCCATTCCGGACATGAAGGAATGGAAGGTCGAGGAAACCGCCGGTAAAACCCGCGAAGATTACGCGACACTGCTGGGCGAGGACAAAGACAAAACCATCGTTATCTACTGCGGCTTCGTCAAATGCACTCGCAGCCACAACGGCGCCGCCTGGGCTGTCAAGCAAGGCTACGAAAACGTCTATCGTTATCCGGGCGGTATTTTTGCCTGGAAAGGGGCCGATTATCCCGTGGCCACGGTCGAGTAACGGAGCGCATATGATGCGCATTCCCATGATGACAAAGCAGGACAATATCCAGTCCACCGAGGCCGAGGCACTTATCGCCCAGATCAAACAGCGCGCGGAAAATCTGTACCTCACCCGCCAGCTGCTCTGTGCCGAGTCGGTCGTGGTCACCTTGAACAAGGCCCTTGGCGGCGGCCTGAGCGACGATCAGGCCGTTGCCGTGGCCGCTCCGTTCAGCGCCGCCATGGGAGACAGCGGCTGTATCTGCGGGGCCCTGAGCGGCGCCGTTTTAGCCTGCGGCCTGTTTGTCGGTGGCGATCAGCCCCACCGAAACCGCAAACGCATGCGCCACGGAGCCCGGCAACTGCACGATGCATTCAGGGCCGCCAACGGCGCTACCTGCTGCAGGGTACTGACCCGCAATATCCGCGATGAGGGCCAGAGCCATTTCCTGCAATGTGCCCGCTACACCGCAACAGGCGCGGAAATAGCCGCGAGATTGATTCTCTGCCAAAGAACCGATATTCGCTGCACCGAGAACGGGTTTCTGCAGACGGTGGATGGCCGGATCTCTGTCTTGATGACACGGCTGCGCCGGCTTGTCTGTCAAAAGGAGTAAACGGCCTTCAGCCGAAAACGAGTGCACGGGCGGGGTCAGGTCTTGCTTTTTGATCTCTGTTCTTTCTCCCTCTGCACTATTCTGCTCACTGTGGAATAATGCAGATTAACTGCGGCCGCTATTTCCGCCTGAGAATAGCCATAATGCAAATGGGCCGTGGCGATCGCCGTATTTCGCTCAGGCTTTGCCTGGCTGCCGGGAAAAAATTTGGAAAGCGGCGGACGGCCGGCAAACCGCGCTCTCCGGGGAATCTCCTTCTCACCACTTTTCCCCTCCAGATAGGGCGACAGCTTTTCTAGAAAGTCTTCACCGCCGAGAATACTTTGGCCTCTAAGATTTCTCCAGGGTGATTCCTTGCCGATACCTGCCATGACAAAATCTCGGTATTGGTCTTGAGCGGTCTCTCGGTTATTGCCGAACTGGGAGAGTATCCAATCGGTGCAGAGAAACGGGACCTTGTTCGTGAGACCTGCCGTTGCACCATAGCTCGACCAGGAATAATCGGCGGGAGACGCCACCAGTCTCGCTCGAACTGGATTCAAGACAATATACCTGCACAACTCAAGCAGGTAGTTGTACTTTTCTACAAGAATCGATTTATACCTCCCCTGAAACACATGACCGACCTGGTTGTGTCGGCGATTGAATTTCTGTGTATAAATGCCTCCAAGCTGTCGCATGCCGGCGGATAGATTGGCATCAGGGGTTTCAACCAGCACATGGTAATGATTGTCCATCAGGCAGTAACTGTGACAACACCAGTTATATTGCTCAACAATATTGCCGAGGACACCAAGAAACTCCAATCTGTCCGCGTCATCACAGAAAATCGCCGCACGTGCATTCCCTCGAGACGTCAGATGATACATCGCCCCCGGATATTCTATTCGTAATGGTCTTGCCATAGTGTTTCTTTAGCACAAAAATCAGCAAGATGCAAGACCTGACCCCTCTTTTTTGCTGCCAGCGCTCTCTCCTTGCTGTGCAGGCCCTAATCCCGCTTTCCTGCACAGCCGCTTTCCGCTAGCGCAGCCGTAGTAGTGGGCGACGACCAGGTTTCTTTCAAGAACGCACTATAGGGGAGCAGTGAGTCAGGGTCCGGGGTAGAGTAGAAACCGCCTCCTACCGTGATCTTTGGTTGTCCGTTCTTTATCGCTTTCAGCGATACCGTGTCAACGACCGCCCTCGATGCGCCATCCACCAGCCAGGCTCAGGTGCGTTTGGCACGATTAACGGTGGCGGCCACCAATGCCACATTGGCAATAAGGCTCAAAGCGAACAGAATTTTGACAATGGCAGGGCTCCCCCCGGGGTCCCCTGCACGACTGCCAGCCATCAGGCTCGCCTCACCTTCCTCGACAACCACTTCGATGCTGCCCTTATGACCCTGATTATCCTGAGCTTCCACCTGCCAGGAGCCTGGGCGATCCGGAACAAAGGCAAAAACGCCACGCGCATCGGTCCTTCCATTCTGAAACTCGAGATCGGGCGAACTTTGCGGCCCGAACACCTTTGCCTCGACATAGGACATGGGTTCACCCCCGGCATAGCCAAAGCGCACCGCCACGGCATGTTCCTCGAAAATGCCATAGTTTACGCCGTGGCCATGCGCGAAAGATGCCGTGAGAAGTATAAAAGCCACTACCCAGAAAGATACTTTGCGCATAGATCAGTTCACCGGAAAAGCAAGAATGGCGCGCATGGCATGCTGCTCATAATTGACGCCTTTTTCATCGGCAATGTATTGGACACGCACCATCCAGAAGCCCGGGGCAGAAATTTTAATTGCAGCTTTGCCTTCACCGTAAGGCTCGGTGAAGTAGGCGTAGGAATTCGGGCTGTCTGTGAAGCCGTCGTAGGTCGCAGTAACCGCATCCGGCGACACTGCTTTGCCCTTGTACAGAATCTGGACTTCCAGCTCGTCGCCAATCTTCACATCAAGCGGGTTGTTGAGGGGCACTATCTCCAGAGTGTCTCCAGTCTTCACATCCCAGCCCTGCGTCTTTCCATCCACGGGAATGAAGGTCTTGCAGAATTTTTCATATTTTCGCGACCACACCACACCTTTTAATGTAGTCCGATCGCCCTTCACCACTCCTCGAGGTGTCTTGCTCCATACCTCGCCAAGACGGTGGCCATGTAACAAAGCGGCGCCAGCACCGCCGATTTTCACCGTACCGGTATAGCTCTTATACGCCTCATTCGCTGTCACCGGAATGTCCTTGCCCATATATTCGGCTTTGACATTGGCAGGATTCTCCAATTCTTCACTTTTCATGAAAATATGGGAGGATACCAAGCTGAATGGGAGTTGCTGGCCTGATGAATATGATTTGAAGGGTTGCGGCACAAGAATGAATTCATGCGCCAGAGAAGGGAGCACAGACATCACCCCAAAAAGCATACAGCATAGGGCCAAAAAGAATTTCCGATTCATAAGGTTTTCCTCCAATTGGTTGATAATGTTTTTTTATGCACAAGCGAATCATGCCTGTCTTGTCGTCAATCCGTCTCGGTAATACATATTTTCAATACGTGTTACTACCATGGCAAAGAGAGAGGCGTCAAGAAAAAATAATATTTATTTTCTTTTCGTGTTACCAGCGTCGAACTTCGAAAGTGGCAGGTGAGTAAAACAAAAAAAACAATATTATATCAGATGGATAATTCGGGAAGATGTTCTAATGTTTCTCCATTCAGGATGGAGAATTGATGCCTTCCACTCATTAATACCATTTACCAATACTGTTGAATCTACTGGTAATTGTCATTGCACTTGTCAATAACCGTTCTGGACAGGTCAAAATTTGATAGGCGGGAGGACTTTCTCCAGAATAGTTTTTCTCTTGTTCATGGCTGGTTAAAACGGTAGATTCTTTGGACGTGACTAGCCGGAAAAAGAAAATGCGTATGCAGTTAACACTCTGTTTTCTTTTACTAATCAACATATATTAATCAATGTAAATATGTATAATTTCGACACTAAAGCACTACCAACAGAACTGCCGGTATTGGAAGTGGTGCAGTTGAAACCGTGGTTTTCGGAACCGACCCTTAACCAAGGATTGGACCTACTCCGCGAGGGCTTTGTCGGCGGCTTCGATTATCTCAGGAATGCCGTGGGGGCGGTGATCGATAACAAGGCTCTGGCGACAATGCAATTTGAAGCGAGCAAAAGATTGCATCAGGGTTTTGTCATCCGTAGCGGCTATTGCGGTTTGTGCCGGGGTAAATCGGAACGGGACGGCTGTGAACACCTGGCCGCTCTTGCCATACTCAGCCTCGATTCTTCTAGTAGCAAAAAGAAAGCACAGCCGCTACCCCTGGCCTTTGCGGGCGGCAGCTGGGAAAAAATCGGCCTTTTTTATCACGAATGGCTGGGCCAGAGCGGTTATACGGCAACCTGGAATATCACCGATGGTGGCGTTTTCTGGGAAGCGGTCACACAAGGCGGTTCTTTCCGGGTTGCCATACCAGGAGCATGGCGGCGACAGGCAGAGACGATATTGACCGGTGAATACCCAAAATCCAGAAGCCCACAAGAACAAAAGATTTTTACGCTGTTGCGTGATCAGCTCAAGGTCTTGACCATGAGTCCGGCAGAGCGTGACCTGCAAGAGGCGGGAAGTAACACCATCGGTTGGAGAAGGGATACTTCCTGTTGGATCTGGCTAGCCAAAATGTTCCATTGTCTTCATGGCGAGACCCTGCCCCGTTTCCATCACCTTCCGGGAACCTTTCAGTTTTCGCTTTTCCTTGAATCGGAAGACGGAGAAAACGGACTGAAAAGCATCCTTCCGGGAGCAAGAGCCTGGAGTCTCGTCCGGCAGCTTGATTTTACCGAAAAGGACGCGACAATACTGGCCAAGGCCAGGGAATGCTTTCGCGTCGGCATGAGCACCGGTGCCGAAATCGAGGTCACACCCTGTCTGCACCTGGAAGACGGCAGGGTACTGACTAGGCGGGAGCTGGCGAAAACCAGGTTTACCGGAGGTTATTATTTGCCGGGAGAAGGCTTTCTTCCCGTGCAACGCATTGCCAGGGAAGGAATATTGAGCAGGACACCGTTGCAGAGTTCCATGCCGCTTCTCGGATTTTTACAGGATGAAGCGCAGCGGGATATGCAATTTACCGTTCCCTTTGACGAAATGCCAGCCTTTCTCGAGGCAAGTCAGGCTGCTCTGCACCATCCGGATAATATAGTGGCAGCCGAAGTGCTGAACACCGAAATTCATCCGCTCCCCGAACGATTGATCATTGATGATTTCGAAGAACACGAAGGCTGGTGCTATCTCTCTTGCCGCTATGGTCTCGGCAATACCAGCATCAGCCTGGAAGACATTCTCGCCGCTCGAAAAAAGGGACTGTCCTGCCTGCCGGGGGAGGGCTGGCTGCAGATTGAAGGGACCCCGCTGACCTGGCTCTACGACCTTGCCGAAGACCGGCTCACAACCGACGGTTCTGGCAGGTTAAAGATACGATTCCAGGAGATACTGGCGCTGAGCGCCGTCATCGGTGAGGTTGAAGTAGCGCAGAAGCAGCAGCAGGTGCGGGAACGCCTCGCCGATCTCCTTGATGAGGACCGCTGGACTGAAACCGCTACGCTCAGCGAGAATCCAGAGCATCTTCGGGACTATCAGCGTAACGGCCTGGCCTGGTTGTTACACTTGTATAATCTGGGTATCGGCGGACTTCTTGCAGATGATATGGGTCTGGGAAAGACCCATCAGGCGCTGGCCCTGCTCCAGTCGGTAAGAGGCAGCGAACGGGAAAAAGTGCACCTGGTGGTTTGTCCCGCCTCGGTTGTCCTGAATTGGGCCGATAAAATCGATCGCTTTTATCCCGATTTGAGTTATGCAGTCCATTACGGTAATCAGCGTGACATTGAGGAAGCCCGGAGGAGCGGACTCATTCTCACCACCTACGGCATCGTCAGACAGGACCTGGCGCTGCTTCAGGAATACGCCTTTGATGTCATCATCCTTGATGAGATCCAGAATCTGAAAAATCGTAGCACGGCAACGCACCAGGCCATTGCCTCTTTGAGTGGCCGGATTGCCGTCGGTCTCACCGGAACACCGATCGAGAATTCCCTGGCAGATCTCCACGCTCTCTTCGATATCTGCCTGCCAGGATTGCTGGGCAGTGAACGTCAGTTCACCAGTCTTTATGCTCAACCGATAAGTGAAACCGGCAACCTGCAAGCTCGGGAGACCCTCAGCCGTTTGATCAAACCGTTTATCCTGCGGCGAAGCAGACGGCAGGTCCTTACAGAACTCCCCGAATTCATAGAGGATAATCGCATATGCGAGCTAAGTGACGATCAAGTCGGACTTTATCGCCAGGTCATAGGTGAGCGTGAAACGGTAATGGAGGCATTGGAGAACGAAAGTGCCGCAATTCCGTATATGAATATCCTTGCCATGATAACAAGACTCAAACAGATCTGCAATCACCCCAGCCTAGCCCATGGCAGCCTCGATATCGATAAATATACCAGCGGCAAGTGGGACCTTTTCGTGGAGCTGACCCGTGAGCTTACCGATGCCGGCATGAAATTCGTCGTGTTCAGTCAGTATACCGGCATGCTGGCATTGATTGAGAATTATCTCAAAAAGATGGGGATAGAGTACTGCAGCCTCAAGGGCAGCATGCCGGCAAAAAAACGGGCGGAGATGATCACCCGTTTCAATGATAATCCGGAGTGCCGCATCTTCTGCGCCAGTCTCTTGGCGGGAGGAGTCGGTATTGATTTGACCTCTGCCCAGGCGGTTATTCATTACGACCGCTGGTGGAACCCGGCCAAAGAAGAGCAGGCCACCGCCAGAGTGCACAGAATGGGACAGAAAAACGTGGTCCAGGTCTTCCGCTTGATTACCCGCGGCACTCTCGAAGAAAAAATACACAGTCTTCTCAGCCGCAAGAGTAAGTTGGCCGACATGGTCATCCAGGAGGACGAGGCAGGAATTATCAAACAGATGAACCGCCGGGAGCTTGCCGAACTCTTCCAGCTCTCACCTCAATTGCCTGCCTGATCATCTGGTATGAGGCATATATAGGACTCATCCCCTCATACCCCAAGATAATCCGGTCTCGGCGGGACAAAGCTTTGCTTTCTACCTGCATCAACAGCGTGGCCCCAAGGATGGGGTTATGGCGTTTCGGAAAAAGCGATTCTCACCCCAAAAAAAGAAGTAAAAATGGGTGACCCCTCTTTTTGCCTTCATAAAAGCTGCGGAAGAATAGACTTTTACGTCTAATAATGATAGTGGAGCTGGGCGATTTCAAGACTATCGTCTTTTTTACGATAAACCATCCGATGCTCAGAGTTTATTCGTCTTGACCACCACCCAGCGAGGGCATGTTTCAAAGGTTCAGGTTTGCCGATTCCTTTGAAAGGTTTGCGAGATGTTTGTTCGATAAGGCTGTTGATTCTATCAAGGATCTTCTTATCTGTGCTTTGCCAGTACAGATAATCTTCCCATGCTTGAGTTGAGAAAATAAGCCTCATTTGAGTAGCTTTCTCTCTACTCCACCACCACCATCTAATTCAGAAATTGCATCAAAAATCCTTACCGCATTCTTGGGAGATCGCAGTAAGTAAGCAGTTTCAGCTAGACTATTGTATTCATCTAACGACAACATAACGACAGATCTTTTGTTTTGTCTTGTAATGATAATTGGTGAATGATCATCACAAACGGAGTCCATTGTTGTTGCCATATTTTGTCTGGCAGCGCTATATGTAATTGCTTTCATAATGTTCACCTCCTGTACAAAAAATTGTACAACAGGCTAATTGTAGAGTCAATAGTAAAAAAATGATCCCTCAGTAGGACAGCACTTCCACTACACCGCTTATGAACTCCCGCGCACCCGTCCGCGCGGAGTTCGCTGTTAGTCTGCAGGGTGCAATGTGCGTTCCTTGCCTGGCAGACTGCTTGCGGTTAAAGAGAGAAAGCAATCAGTCTGCCAGCCACTCCACTCGCATAATGTCAGTTATGCAACATTGCACTTTGGTACGCAGACGGTCTGCTGGGTTAGGTGCAAGTCCCGCCCTGAATTTGGCTGACGCAGTCAAAAAGCGGAAAAAAGAAAACCGGGGGATTGCCTCGGCTTTGATTAAAAAGGGAAACGATCGACCCCTCTATTCTCTATTTAATAAAAACCTTCACTCATAACCCACAAAACAAGGCAAATTGGTATACAAAATGGCGTCAACAGATGAAAGACTGCAACCAATTTGTTGAGCAGCTCTTGT
>JGI12048J13642_10556964_pt1 | contig 13116 bp, 11 predicted proteins | sample ElkSlonscriptome_16_FD_13642 | JGI IMG/M metagenome (IMG submission 13642) | reverse complement strand
CTGAGCTAATCCCCCGGAAAAGACGGCTTTATACGTGTGGACTGGGTTTGAGTCAATCCGGTTTGTAAAAATTTCTCTTTTAGAAGACCTTCGCCCGCAGTTGGTATTTGTGTTGTTGGTATACAACATCTATATGGTCTTGTTGGATTTTTTCAATTGTTAGCCCATCAAGAGTTTCGCCTTCGTGCAGGGGGGTTTGGTTTATCATCACCATTGATCCTCTCGATCCGTGCGCGATTCCTTCGACTTTGTATAGCCGGTACAGTTCCTGAAGGCTGGTTTTGGGCGTTTCCGGAGGCTTGGGAATAGGGGCTCGCGTTGCTGCAGGAGGTTTCGCGGATTCAATTGGCGTGTCGGCGGCGTCGATGGTCGCTACAGCAACAGGGGTCACTGCTTCAGGGGTCACTGCTTCAGGTGATTTGCCCGAGGCAACCTGAGGAGGAGCAGTCTTGTTCTTATCAAGCAAGTTACTGATAAGTTTGTAACTGCCAAACCCAAGGCAGAATAGCATTATTCCTAAAAGTATTTTATCTGACATTCGGAAGAAATACCCTTATTCGATATACGGAGAAAGCAAATTATTGAAAAAGCCTATATCGATTTTTCTCGTAGGAGACTTCGACGTAGGTGTCGGTAATTTCCTCAACGATTATCCCTTTATCGAGTTCGTGTCCGACGAGGACAAGTTCACCGTTGATAAAGGCCATATTCTGATTTTTGGCTTTTCCGAAACCGTCGATTTTAAATCGTTTGGCTAGTTTATCAGGGGTGGGCAGGGCTTCGCCGGTGGCTTCGGACAGGCCGACGGGGTCGACCTCGCGTTTTTTCAGGCGGTCGGCGAGTCGTTTGTCGAGTTCGTTGAGGACATGCTGCGGACCGAGATATTTTTTTCCGGCGAAGCTGTCGGCCAGTACATGTCCTTTACGGTCGAGCAGCACGAGTTGGGGGATGCCGTTCCCGGCATACTGCAGTTTGACCAGCTTCCGGGCTTCGGAATGGTAGACGATGGCCGGCCAGGGCATGTTGGCGGAATGCATGTAGTTTTTCATTTCTGCGTCGGAATGGTCGGCGCTAACAAACAGCACCTGAAAGAGGTTGCCGCCCATGTTCTTTTTGTAGTAGTCGACCAGCACCGGTGTAAAGCTGCGGCAGGGGCCGCACCAATGTCCTGAAAAATAGAGCAGCAAATAGTCGGTGTTGAGCACATAGCCGGTCTCTACAGCCTCGCCCCGGCTGTCCACCACGGCGTCCTCGAGGGTGAGATCGAGTGATTTGGCCACTTTAACTCCGCAACCGGAAATCAGCAAAAGGGCACATCCAATGATTGAAAATGCAGTTTTCATACCTATAGTCCTTCTTCCTTTAAGAAATAGACAGCAGGTGGTGTACCATCTCTTAAATTTTCTTAAATAAGAGGGGGTGCAGGGCCTGCCGGCGAAGCGTGGTAAAAACCCGCGAATTTCGAAGCTGATTGGGGTTGACAGTTGCGGGGCGATTCCGTAGTTTCCGCCCCTTGATTTTTTGGGAAGAACGCCCTTTTAGGGGCATTGAGGTTATTTATGGAAGCATATGCAGTAATTGAAACCGGCGGTAAGCAGTACCGCGTTCAGCAGGGTGATGTCCTTGACGTTGAACTGCTTGCAACAGAAGAAGGTGCGAGCGTTGAATTCGCTGCTCTGGCCATTTCCAACGGTTCCGAGCTCTCTATCGGCACCCCGGTTGTTGACGGCGCGAAAGTTAAAGCATCGGTAGTTGAAAATCTGCGCGGCGAAAAGATTTATTCGTTCAAGAAGAAACGCCGTAAAGGATATCGTCGTAAAATCGGTCACCGTCAGGAACTGACCAAAATTAAAGTGGAAGCAATTAACGCATAATTTTTTGCGGGAGGTTCGTCATGGCTCATAAAAAAGGACAGGGTTCGTCCAGCAACGGTCGCGATTCTAATGCACAGCGTCGCGGTGTTAAACGTTTCGGTGGTGAGAAGGTTACAGCAGGAACCATTCTGGTTCGTCAGCTCGGTACCCGTTTTCATCCCGGTGTAAACGTCGGTTGCGGTAAGGACTACACACTCTTCGCTCTGAAAGACGGTGTTGTTGAATTCAACAAGGCCCAGCGTAAGATTCATATTCGCGAAGAAGTAACGGCTTAGTTTTTACTGAGTTCGTTTGCAAAGGCGTCCACGCTAAGCGGGACGCCTTTTCTTTTGCGCAGATGCTTGAAACTTAAACCTTAAGACTAAACACTCTATTCATGAAACACGTTGTATTTAAAGACCGCGTTAAACTCTACGCCCGTGCCGGCAATGGCGGCGACGGCAGCATTTCGTTCCGCCGCGAAAAAGGCATTCCGAAGGGTGGGCCCGACGGCGGCGACGGCGGTCATGGCGGTTCCGTGATTCTGCGGTGCGACGTGAATGAAGATTCGCTGCTGCCGATCTATTATCAGCCCCACGTGAAAGCCAAGCATGCGGGCGGTGGATCCGGGCAGCAGAAGCACGGGGCCAACTCCGACGACTGTATTGTTAAGGTCGCGCCGGGCACGGTTGTGACCGAAGAGGAAACCGGCGAATTTGTGGGTGAGCTGACCCGCGACGGTGAAGAACTCGTGATCTGTAAAGGTGGACACGGCGGACTCGGTAACGTCCGCTTTAAAAGCTCCACCAATCAGACGCCGCGTCAATTTACGGAAGGCACCAAAGGCGAAGAGAAGGTCTTCTGGCTGGAGCTTAAACTTATGGCCGATGTTGGCCTGGTGGGCTACCCCAATGCCGGCAAGTCAACGCTGCTGAGCCAGCTGACCCATGCGCACCCGAAAATTGCGCCTTATCCCTTTACGACGATCAACCCAATTGTCGGTACGCTGGAATATCCCAATTTCAGTCGGCTCAAGTTTGCCGACATTCCCGGCCTGATCGACGGCGCGCACGAAGGCGTGGGGCTGGGGCATCAGTTCCTGCGCCACATCGAGCGTTCCCGTTTCATCATCTTTGTTTTGGATATGGCCGGTACGGACGACCGGAATCCAACCGAGGATTTTCTGCATCTTCGGGAAGAGCTTCGTCTGCATATGGAAGAACTTTCGTGCACGCCTTATATGGTGGTGGCCAATAAAATGGATTCACCCGGAGCGGATGAAAAGCTTCAGGAATTCAAAGACCGCACAACTGAAAATATCTTTGAAATCTCGGCCGAGCTCGGCGAAGGCCTGGAGCCGATCAAAGAGTACCTCTACAAGCATTTCTTCGAAACCCGCAAGGTGATCGAAGAGACCGCCGAACTCGAGCATGAACGCTCCGCCGAAGATCCTGAGTAGCCCACCACGAAATACACTAAACACACGAAACATTTTCAGGTCTGCCCGGCTTTCGTGTATTTAGTGTATTTCGTGGTGATAAATTACTCATATAAGGATTAGCGGAATGCGGACGATTGACCTGAATGCGGATTTGGGGGAGCTGGAAGATGGCTCGTTTGATGCCGCAGTTATGCCGCACCTTTCGTCCTGCAATATTGCCTGCGGCGCCCACGCCGGAAATCCCGATTCCATGCGGCGCACCATACGACTCGCGAAGCAGCATGGCGTAGCCATTGGTGCTCACCCCGGATATCCAGATCCTGAAAATTTCGGTCGTCTTTCCATGAAGTTCCAAACCTTGGAACTATGCGATCTCATTCGTGATCAGATCCTGCTGCTGAAACGGATCGCCGCTGAAGAGGGCGCGGAGGTTGAGCACGTCAAACTGCATGGCGCGCTCTATAACGATTTGGCCTTCGACTACGACCGTTCGCTGGCCGTTTCAAAAACCATCGTTGAAATCGATCCAGAACTTCGCTTTATCGTCTTTTCTAATGCAGAAACCGCGCGCGCCGCCGAGGATGCCGGGCTCGTGGCGATTCATGAAGTATTTGCCGACCGCGCGTATACGGATGACGGCCGACTCAAACCCCGATCAGAACCCGGTGCGGTAATTTACGATGAGAGCGAATGTCTGAATCAGGCCGTACGACTGGTTCGTGGCGAGGCCGGGCTGCCAGTCGACTCCATTTGCGTGCATGGAGACAACCCATCGGCCATACAATTTGTTTCCAAGCTCCGGAACTTTTTTGAACAGCAAAAGATGTTGGTACAGCCCGCTGGAAAATTGGAGTTCAGTTTTTGGCCTTTGGGTGAACGGGCCCTGCTGGCCAAACTCCCGCCGCGAATCTCAACATCGACACACCGGAAAATCCGCGCGCTACAGCTGGTGCTCGATGAATTTGAAGGTATCCAGGAGCTTGTTCCCTGTTATGCCGAACTGAAGGTCGATTTTGATCCGGCGGTTGTTTCATTCGATCAACTGAAGGGGCATATCCAATCGTTGGAACTTTCATTGGCGGATCTGCCCGAGCCGCGATACATCGAGGTCCCGGTTGTTTATGACGGGGAAGATCTTGGGCGGGTCGCGGAGCTTAGCGGCTGTTCTAAAGAAGACGTCATTCGTTTGCATTCGGACCCAACGTATCGGGTTTATATGCTCGGCTTTTCACCGGGCTTTGCTTATTTAGGTGGGTTGAAGCCAACGCTCGCAACACCGCGCCTCGAAACACCGCGTGTCCGTGTTCCCGCCGGTTCGATCGGTATTGCGGGAAATCAAACCGGCATCTATCCCATCGCCAGCCCCGGCGGCTGGAATATCATCGGGCGAACGGATCTGAAGCTGTTTGATCCTGATGCCGAAAAGCCATTTCTATTCGAGGCGGGGGATGAGGTGCGGTTTGTGCCTGCGGGTAGGGCGCGATCGCCGAGCGCGCCTAGGACCGCCCGGCGGTCTGTCCCTACCGACAGCATCAAAGTCATCGAACCCGGCATGTACACCACGGTGCAGGATGCCGGGCGCCCTGGATTTCTTCGCTACGGTCTTCCGCCGGGCGGGGCCATGGATCGAAATGCGATGAAGACGGCGAATGCATTGCTGGGAAATGATACCAACTCCGCGGTACTGGAATGCACGGGAACGATGCCTGTGCTGGAATTCAGCGGCGCGGCGAAGCTTGCGGTGGTTTATGCTGACCATTTCCACACCTTGGACGTTTCGGCGGGGGAATCAGTGAAGTTCCAACCCTTGGAAAAAGGGTATCGCGCGTACGTCGCCGTAGCAGGCGGCTTTGATATTCCTGAGGTGATGGGCAGTCGGTCGACCTATGTGCCGAGTCAGCTGGGGGGTCTTGAGGGTCGACCGTTAAGGGTTGGGGATATATTAAAAGTAGAACAAGCGTCCCGCTTGTTGGCCGAAGATCGGCATGCTGCATGTATAAACAAGCGGGACGCTTGTTCTACCTTGCGCGTCATTCCCGGCCCGGAGGCCGATTGGTTTGACTGCGGTGGATTGAACGCGTTTTTAACCGAGGCATTTTCGGTTTCTTCAAAATCTGATCGAACCGGAATCCGACTGGATGGTGCACCGCTTTCGTTCCGCCATGCTAAACAGATGGTTTCGTCAGGAATTGCCATGGGCACCATTCAGGTTCCGCCCTCCGGCCTGCCGATCATTATGATGGCCGATCATCCGACGACTGGCGGATATCCAAGGATTGGAAATGTAGTCGAGAATGATCTGTCTATTCTTGCGCAACTAAAGCCGGGCGATGAAGTCTGGTTCGTTGAAATGCGGTAGGGTCAGATCGCCGGGCAGACCTTTGCGATCTTAGCTTACCGGTTTCTATTCTTTTTCTCGCGTTGGGATTCCGCGCTCGGATCGTAATCCGGATTTTTGGTGGGCATCTGAGCCTCGGTTTCTTCGAGGCGTGTTTCCATGGCCGCGACCATTTTTTTGAATACCTCAGGTTCTTTAGCGGAGAGGTCTGTTTTTTCGCCGATATCGGATTGCAGGTTATAGAGTTGGTCGGTTCCGGCATCCCAGTCTCGTAGCAGTTTCCAATGATTGGAAATCAGGGCGGTCTGGGGTTTCTGGGCCGGCCCCTTTCCATAGTGCGGATAGTGAAACAGAAGATCGTTTCGTCGTTCGAAGTCAGCATGATTTCCGGTCAGAAGGGGGATGATATTTTCTCCTTCGTCTGATTTCAGCTTTGATCCTGACCATGCTGAAAAAGTGGAAAACAGATCGGTGCCGCTGACCGGTTCAGCACAATATCCGCTTTTAATTCCGGGACCGCTGACGATGAACGGGATGCGAATGCCGCCTTCATAGAGCGTGCCTTTGCCGGCAAAGAGCGGGGTGTTGTTCGGTTTCCGCCGGTTTCCGCCCGCTCCGTTGTCGGACATGAAAACGACATAGGTGTTGTCGGTAATCTTCAGTTTTTCCAATGCCTGGAAAATTTGCGCGAGGCTTTCATCCAGGTCCCAGGTCATGCCGGCATACACCGCATCGGCGTGAACCTTTCCGGATTTTGCTTTTTCAAATGTACGGATGCTTTCCGGGCGACTTTGGAATTTGGAATGGACGGCATAATGTGAAATCTGGAGATAGAACGGTTTTCCGGCCTTTACATTCTGCTGCATGAATTCAATGCCGCGTTGTGTCAGGCTGAAGATTTCTTTGGGATCTTCGTCGGTTCCTTTATCCGCATTCTCCGTGGCTCCGTCATGAACATCAAAACCGTACAGGCCCGCATCATCGCGCCGACCGATATGCCATTTTCCCAGCAGGGCGGTAGCATAGCCTTCGGCCTTGAGCATAGTTCCAATCGTTGGAAGTTCTTCAGGCAGACGGTTGGCCGTTTGCGGCGAAGTCATTTTATGGGACGTGTCCTCACGTCCACCGCCCGGCGTGGTGATGTGGAGCTCGGCGGGCGTTTTGCCGGTCAGCACGGCCGCGCGGCTGGGTGTACACATCGGCCCGGGGGAATAGGCCTGCGAAAAAACCATGCCGTTGGCAGCCAGTTTTTCCAAATTCGGGGTTTGATAGAAATCGCTTTTCGTGGACGCATCGCCTTCGATCATTTCAACCGAGGTTCCGGTCCAGCCCATGTCGTCAGCATAGATGAAGACAATATTGGGTTTCGCGGCGAAGCAGATTGATGCGATAGAAATAGACGAGATGAATATTAGTTTTTTCATGGGTGATCTCCATTTGGAGTAGGGTCAGATCAGCCGAGCTGACCTAGGCGCGCTCAGCGATCGCGCCCTACCGATTTGGTCGGCGGGTCGGTGCTTCGTCGGATGAAATATATCCATCGCCATTTTTATCGAGACGGTTAAAATGATGGTCAGGACCTTTAAATTCATCTTTGGAAACTTTTCCATCACCATTTTGGTCTTCGCGATCCATGAAGGGATTACCGCCTTTTTGCGGTTCCTGATTTTTTTTGGGTTCCTGCTGTCGGCCTCCTTTGCGCTGACCGGATTCTTTAACCACCGGGGCATCGACTGTTTCTATATTTCCGCCGCGCACCAGACGGACCATATTATCGATGCCGATCACATCGCCCTGCGGGCCACGGCCATAGGGGAATTGGGACGCATCTCCCGTTTTCGGGTCCGACCGCTGAGCACCGGCGCCGTGCACATCCATCAGTTGTTTGTCACCGCTGCGTCGATCCTCCATCCAGCCGAGGGAGCGTCCGAAATTGACATAGGCGGCCGATTCATTGCTGCGGGAACTCAGATGCGTGGTGCTGGTCCAGTAGGCGGCATAATCTTTTTTGCCGCCGGCATTCGTGATTTCCGAACATTGGAACATCGGGTCGATCGCGGCGGAATCTGTAGAGTCGGGGGCGCGGGAATAATCAACGAGGCTCTGGAGTTCTTTGGCGGAGGGCAGGCGCCAGTCGGAATGGCCGGCAAACTCCATGCTTCCAGCATATTTTAGCGCGGTCGGCCAATCCATGCCCTTTCCGGCGTCGGCCTTCATCCACGTCAGGCCCGTCGCCGCGTCGGTGATGGTGCCGTCATCATTGTCGGTGAATTTATTTTGGCCGTATTCGGGGTTTCCGCGCACATAGAGCACGTGGAAGGTTTTGTTGCCGCGCGGGCTGGATACGGGATAGCCCTTGATACGGCCGTCGGCGAAGTTGACGCCGAACATGGTTTTATTTCCCCCCATGGTGGTGCTGGTGTAGATGGCGGTCGTGGCAAACTGCGAATCGATGATGCGCTCGCCTTTGGCTGGATCGCCGTACTTGAAATCAAAAACATCGTTGTCGATGAAAGGAATCAGGTTACCGGTTGATTCAGCCCTCGGATCGGGATCGAGTCCGTTGAAGTTGATCAGGGAATAGAGCTCTTTGATGGAGGGCAGACGCCAGTCGGAGTAACCGCCGACGTTGCAACTCGAGACATTCTCCACCGCCTGCTCCCAAGTCATTTTAGCGCCGGGGTCTTTGGTCCACATCAGGCCGGTGACCTGATCCGTAATGGTGCCGTCACCGTTGTCTTTATAGGAAGGGGCATTACCCAGATAATGGGCGTCCTGACCTTTATAGCTTCCAATGGCTGATGTCTGACCGGAGTCGACGATCGGGTAGGTGGCCGCTCCGAATGCGATCCCCGTTGCAAAGCTTAAAGTAGTGGTAAGCAATTTCATTTTTCCATCCTTTCAGTTGCGTTGTAACAGCTCAACGCGTGGTGGACGAAGAAAATTGCCCCTAATTCAATTACAGTTCTGTCATAATCGGGGGATAGACCGGCGCATTATTTTTTTGGTGTTTTGATCGGTAGAAATGAAATAACAATGGCGATGCAGGCGAACAGCGCCAATCCGATGATGAGGCCAATGAATCCGCCGCCCAGCACGCCTGCAATACCATCCCAATTGAGAAGCCCGAGCCAGATGCCGATTCCGATACAGGCGAATAGATAAAAATAGAACAGCAGCTTCATCGTTCAGAGATTCCTGTTGTTGAGGTTTCTTTCCGCGGGGCGCGCAGCACACTCAGGCCAATCAGAATAAAAAAGACACCCGGCAGAATGCCTACAATCCAGGGGCCCATGGCGCGCTGGGGAAAACGATACTGCGAGGGATCATCCGGGTTAATGAATACGGCGATGGCTGCGCCGGGGGCATAGGTGGTTTCGGCGAGTTTATCCATGTGGCCTTTCGCTCCGGCGTTGCGGAAGCAGGTGTAGGAATGGATGTTTCCGTCAACGGTCGCTCGGAACTGAATGCCGAGTTCATACTCGTTGTTTGCGCTGTCGAGCGAGACATCACTCGAAAGCACGGTCGCCTCCGCCTTGAACCACTTGGCCGTTTTGCGCTGATCCGCCAGCTGATCCCAGCCGAGGAACTTGATCAACGCAAAGCCGATCAAAAACCAGATGAGGGCATATTTTAGGTTTTGCCGCATTGATCGAAATCCAATCAGGCCTCAATAACCACCCATCGCGCGGTTGATCTGTTGGTTCAACTGCCGCCGATAGGTATCAGCCTTGTAGTCACCGCTTTGCTGCGAGCTCCAGCTGGAGCTTTGCGACGACCATACTTCGGCCTTGCCTGTCCAGGTATAGCCCCGCTGCCGGGGCTGATAACCGCGCGATACCTGTGCTGTCTGCTGCGCAGCCTGCTGTTGCTGTTGGGCAATGGCAGCGTTGTTCCAGCGCTCGAAGGATTCGGCCCGCTCTCTTGCCCGCGCGGCATTGCGACTCGCGATTGCTTTATTTTTTTCAATGATTTCACGGCGATAGGCTTCGCTTTCCACGTACCCATCAATCTTGCGTTTTACTTCAGAAAAACTATCGCCAGCTCTTGCGTAGCTGTGTGCCCAAGCGAACCACTTGCTCCCGGGAGGATATGTGGTGTAGATCTTAAGCACATCCGCTTTTTTTTCACCTTCATATCGATCAGTAAAAGTCGCTATTACCGAGGCACTGCCAGCGATCTTGAAGTCCGCTTTTTCCTCCGGACTGAAGGCTCTGGCATAATTCAAAAAAACCGTATTCAAGCTCTTGTTATAATAGGTGCTCATGGCATAGATAAGATTGACGACCTGCTGTCCGAACCCTTCCGAATGTTTGCGAATCAGCGGCAGTACTTTTTCCAGAATCTCGCGGTTGGCAACTTCGAAATCCCCGTTCCACTGCTTGTATGCCAGCAGCATTTCCTTCGCATATGTCAAACGTAGTTGCTCCCTTTCGCTCTGATCCGAAGCCTTGTCATAACGGTTGTCGAATACTTGATTGATGCGGTTTTTGTCGTAGGCCAGATAGGATGCGTCGATCTTCTGAATCGCCCGCTTAACCGACTCTTCTTTCTGTGTCCCATAGAGAATTTTTTCAATGGCGACGGGCGGGCGATCGACGGCGTACCCCATGTTCTTCGGCAGGTATGGGCTCTCCATCAAAACCCTTTCCAGCCGGTCTTTTCCCAGTACGATCATCGGGTCGTCGTAGGCGCTGTAAGGCGAATCAATCTTCCGCCGATCAATCGGGAATAGGATAACATCGTCTCGGCGCACGCCCCCATACTTCATCATTCCAAATCGATTATGTTCAACGTAAATACGATGGGCGAAAGCCCGGACGTGCGCCGGTATATGCGGCGCTGCAGCCACCCGCTGCAAATCATCAGCCTTAAACAGTTTTGTACCAAGACCAGCAAATCCAGCCTCTGAAGAAGCTATTTCCCATAGTTCTGCAACGAGTTGCTCTTCAGGATTTGCGGGATTAGGGTCGAAGGATGGTCCGCGCACCCGTCTACCTCCAAAGTCGATCCAATCCATGTCCTTCTGAAGTGGATGCGCATCCCCCAATTGCCGGCTTGCCCATTTTTCATAGCCCATCAGATTCCAGCTATATGCTGCCATGGCAAAGAAGTAAAGGTTCTCGGGGCTCTTCGGATCTTCTCTAAGCGCGGCCAGAGAAACTGACATCAGCAGTTCCCAATCTCCTACGGACAGAGCCGTATTCAGAGCCGGCAGATAGTCGAACTTTTGTTCCGGTTGGTTTGCCCAAAGAAAACGAAACGCTGCAGCGGCCAGGGTCATGTCCCCCGATTGTGAGGTGCTTTCGTACAGCAGCGTCATGGTCTGGGGATTGCCCGGATCGTAGGCCATGGCCTGAAGCAGCAGATCATTGGCTTCGGTGAACCGACGTTCAGCCATAAGGGTTTCGGCCTGCTCGACCAACGGTTTCGCCTTTGCATGGTAATCCGTAAGAAGCGCACTGGCCTCCTCCGAAACGGTATTGCCTTTATCAATCAACAGACTTTGTGCCACACAAACCAATCTGGAGATTTCAGTCAGAGCGGGTTCCTGCTCAAACAACCATAACCAGAGTGCAGGATCCGACGCCTTGGCCTGCTCTTTTCCACTCTGGTCCTTTTCATACTCCGTCCAACCGTAGCGCATACGGAGTATGCGTCCGTACTCATCTATTTCCCGCGCCATTCGATAGGCAGGCCCCTCCGGCAGCGGTTTGGAAATAAAGGTCCCATCGGGAAACCGATCTTCATACTCCTTAATGGTTTCCTTGTACCCAAGTGCCTGATGAACTAGGGCATCCAGCAATTTTTGGGCGTCATCCTCAAAGGAAGTATCAACATCCAGCGCACCTTCAGGATATGCGATCTGGAGTGCGCGCCATTCCATTTGCATGGACTGCAAAGAAACCGCGGCGGTAACGGCTTGCCACATGTAATCCCACGCCTTCAAACGGCCGCTTCTTAGACCGTCTTCTACCATGCCTTCAAACGGCAGTGCTTCGCCAAAATCAGAAGGAAATATTTCATTGTGACCCGCTTTTAAAGACGATACCGCCGCAGCGGCCTTCTCCAGTTCCACCGGAATTTCCTCCAATATTTCATTTATGCGCGCCAGCACGCGATCGATCTCTTCTGCAGAGGTTTCCGCGCCGCCGAAAGTTTCCGGCATTTCGGAAAGTTTCCGAATCCGGTCTCTGAAAACATCGGGGTTAACGGTTTCCCAGAGAATCACCCGCGCCCGTTCAACCGCCTGCTCGTCACCGGATCCATAAAGCCCAACACCGACCACCCGATCCGCAACTTCTGTCTTTAAACGGTTTCCGTGGGTCTCGATAAACGAATAAAGCCATGGTCTTGAGAATCCAGATACCTGTTCTTCGGCATGCGCATAAAAACCACACAGAAAGAACGTAAGCGCAGTGCTCAATAAGAATCTCCGGGTAAGCTTCGGGCGGGTTTTATAGGGGGCACGACGTAATTTCATACAATTTGCTCCAAACGGATTCTAATACTCAGCTAATGTGGTATTAGAATACTTATTGTGGGGTGGTGGAAAAATCACTAAATTTCAGAAAATATCCGAGTAATTTTTAAGCACTAAGAGACGCTATTTCTGCGACATGGCGGCCAGCGATTCAAGCTTCTTGAGCGCTGCGCCGGAGTCGATGGATGCCGCGGCGAGGGCGAGCCCTTCTCCGGGGTTGTCGGCTTTTCCTCCAGCCATGATGGCGAAGGCGGCGTTGAGCAGGACAATGTCCCGTTTGGGTCCTTTTTCGCCGCCGAGGATGGCGCGGGTGATGGCCGCGTTCTCAGCGGGTTCTCCGCCCACGAGATCGGCGGCGGTTGCCGTGGCCAGTCCAAGTCCGGTGGGCTGAACTTCGTAGGATTCCACTTTTCCGCGTCGAATTTCGGTGACCATGGTCGTGGTGGTGGTTGTGAATTCATCGAGGCCGTCGTTGCCGTGCACGATAAACTGATAGTGCATATCGAGCTGGGCACAGGCATCGGAAACAATCGGCACCAGCTCCGGTTTGAAAACGCCCATCACGCCGTTTTTCACTCCGGCCGGATTGCAGAGCGGGCCGAGAATATTGAAGATGCTCCAGATGCCCAGCTCCTTGCGCGGACCAACTGCGTGTTTCATGGAGGGATGCAAACCCGGAGCAAAAAGAAAGGCCACACCCAATTCATTTAAGCATTCTTCCATACGCTGTGGGGTGTACTTGATATTCACGCCGAGCGCTTCCAGTACATTCGCCGCACCGGATTTGCTGGAAACGCCGTACGATCCGTGTTTCGCCACGGTCACGCCGGCGCCGGCAATCACAAAGGTGGAGGTGGTGGAAATATTAAACGTATGCGCGCCGTCGCCGCCCGTTCCGACAATATCGACCGCGTTGGGATCATTGCATTTAATTTTCGTGGCATTGGCGCGCATGACTTCGGCACAACCGGCTATCACTTCCGGGGTTTCGCCGGTGCAG
>JGI12048J13642_10741173_pt1 | contig 13118 bp, 6 predicted proteins | sample ElkSlonscriptome_16_FD_13642 | JGI IMG/M metagenome (IMG submission 13642) | reverse complement strand
AGCCCGTAAACGAAGAAGCCCGTAAACGAAGAAGCCCGAAAACGAAGAAAGAAGATGTGGGGTACAGAGCCTCTACTCCCGGGCCGCGGGTGTCACCGTTAGCGGCACCTCTTGGCCGTCTCGCTGGACCACCATTTCAACCGCTTCGCCGATCTTCAATGCTTCGATGGCATACGTGTAGTCGTAAATATCTTCAATGGTGCGGCCGGCCAATTTGACGATCACGTCACCACCTTGGACGCCTGCCTTCGCAGCAGGCCCGTCACTGGCAACACCGCTCAGCTTCAATCCTTTGATGTCGCCGCCACCATAATCGGGAATGGTTCCGAGGTAGGCAGTCAAACGAGTTCGAGGCATCTCGTCACGGCTCTGACCTTCTTCGAGCTTGAACTGCGGCAGCTCGGAGGTCGTTAAAAAGCCGCGAGCCACCAATGCAAACAAGCGAGCGATCTGAGCCGCACCTTCGTAGTTCAGCTTGTCCGCCGTATCACGAGGCGTATGATAATCCTCATGTGCTCCCGTAAAAGCGGACAAGATCGGTACGTCCCGAGCCACGAACGCCGATGCATCGGTTGGTAACCGTGTACTTTGTTTGTCAAGTTGAAGTTGTAAACCAATGGGCACGTTCCGCCGTTGAACTTCACCCGCAAACCCAGGTGACGAGCCGATTCCCTGAATGGTCAACCGCTGGCGTAGTCGTCCGACCATATCCAAATTCAAATTGACAGCGATCGCTTCGGTCAACGGTTCGGCATCGGTGGCCATCCCATGCGAATGAGCCTGCCGCGAGGATTCATCGACATCGGTCGCGTCCGCACGGGTCGCATCCGCAGGGGGGGCGTCGGGATACAAATCGTGGAACGATTCAATGAACGCTTGTGACCCGAACAGCCCCAACTCTTCACCGCTCCAAGCAGCGACCAACAAATCTCGTTTTGGCTTCAACCGTCCCGCCTTCTTTTCGGCTGCCAAATACTGCGCAATCTCTAACATCACCGCAACACCACTCGCATTGTCATCGGCACCAAAGTGAACCCTTTCCTTCTCGTCACCACTGGCCAAACTACTGCTGCCGCCGCCGAGTCCCAGGTGATCGATGTGCGCACCGAGCACGACGACGGGATAGGTGTTCTCGTTCTCGGTAGCTGGCAAACGAGCGATCATGTTCCGCCCAACGCCCGTTTCTCTTTCAATACCGATCGTTGCCGAGACCGTAACGCCGGGTAGAGCGAACCCCATTTGATCTGATCCGTCGTCCAATTGTTTCTGAACGTTGCTCAGTTCTTTGCCAGACGTTCGGAATAGTCGCGCAGCGACTTCGTTATTGATCGACACGACCCCGATGCTGACGCCAGCCTGGGATGCTTCGTTGTCGAAGCGAATCAATTCACGAGCCACTTTGCTGGTTGGACCTGCAACAAAGAGAATCCCTTTGGCTCCGAGGTCGCGAGCGATCGTTGCTTTGCGGCGTGGTGAACTGTAGCGAGCCATTTGTTGCCGCCGCTCGGGTGTGATCTCTTGAGGTAAATCTCGAAGCACCATGACCCACTTATCGGCCACATCGAGATGCGCGTAACTGTCGTATTCGCGGGTCTCCGATTCGCCGGCTCTCTCGTCTCCAGAGCCTTCCTCGATTACGACGGCGGGCACTTGCATTCCATAGCCAGCGAAAACGACTTCGCTTGGCTCGCTTTCACCATCTCCCGAAAACGACAAGGGTCGCCATTGTTCGTCCAGGATCAAATCGTTCTCACCCACCGTCATTCGATTATGGTCTGTCAAGCTTGATCCAGCCGGAAATTCGAATGCTTGGAAATAGGTGCCGTTTTCGCCAGCAGGTTCGAGCCCGATGTTGGCCAAGAATGCAGCGACGTAGGCGGTCGCTCGCCGCTCGCCCTCGCTACCGGTCAAGCGCCCCTTCAATTCCCTTCGCGTTAAATAATCAACATGCCGCATCACGTCGATTGGCGAAAACTCAGGCGACGTCTGGGCCACCGACTCGACCGCAGCGGATCGTTCCGCTAATCCGTCTCGGTCGCTCTGAGCTGACCCTAAATCAAGCTTTAGCAGTTTGCGGGCATGAGCATCATTCCAATCCGCCATGAAAATTTGGGAACGTTCTTGCTTCGTGCGGTTCGATGTCCATGACAAACGATCGCCACCGGGCAGGAATACGGGTAAGCCGTCGAAGCCGTCGGTTGTGGTGACCCGAACCGGATCGCCAACTCCATCGGCACGCACCAAATACAATTCGAAGTTAGCGAAACCATGTTTGTTGGTCGTGAAGATGAGGTAATCGCCTGACGGATGGTAGAACGGAGCCCAACTCATCGCGACAAGACTCGTCAACCGTTTCACATCGCTCCCATCGATCTTCATGGTGAACACTTCGGCGGTTGCTCCGTCCGGCGAAAAGCGACGCCAACAAATTCGCTGGCCGTCGGGCGAGAAAAAAGGGCCACCGTCGTATCCAGGTTCACTCGTCAATCGATGCACATTCGATCCGTCGGAGTCCATGATGTAGATGTCCATCTTGGACGTCGGATCGAGCTTGAATGCTTCCCGTTCACGTTCGGAGAGTTGTTCACTGAACGCCAAACGATTCGAAGCGAAAGCGATCTTGCGACCATCTGGGCTGTAGCTGCCTTCGGCATCATAGCCCTTCGCATGGGTCAATCGATTGTAATTGCCGTCGGCATCCCGCTCGTACAGTTCATAGTTTTCGTCATAGTCCCAGGAATACCGAGGTTCGTTGCCCGATTCTCGTTGCTGAAGTCGTTCCGTTTGTTTCTGCTCCGCTTTGGGATCATGGTGCGTGCTGGCGAACAAGACTCGGTCGCCATCAGGATGAATCCATGCACAGGTCGTCTTGCCGATGCCAGGCGAAACTTTTTCAATGTCGCCGGTTTGCAGATCGGTCAGATAGATCTGGAAAAATGGATTCGCCGGATCACGCTCTGATTGAAAAACCATTCGATTTCCGTCGGCGCTAAAATATCCCTCGCCCGCACGAAGACCTTCGAACGTTATTTGGCGGATGTTGGATAGTAGATCGGATTCGCGGTCGGTCGACGGTTCTGCCTTTGCCACACAGGGTGTCGTGAACAAAACCAAAGCCGTGATTACGAAATAGGAAATGGATCGTTTCATATCGATGGTGGTGGTACCTGATCGGGGGAGAGTGAAACAGTTCAGAAGGATATCAAAGCGACGTCCGCTACATTATCAGCCAAATCCTAGCTCGATAACCCATGCGCACCGCGGAGGCAGACGAGATTCTCAGACCATCGCGCGAACAGTTCACGGCGTTCTTTTTCGCACTTAAAAACGCGGACGACACTTATTTTGTGACGCAAATCATCTTTGACAAGTCCGTACAAGTCATGATACTCGGCCTCGACCGTCGCTACGCCTTCCAATTCCTCGTCGAGGGCAACGCGAGCACTAACTTCGAAGCGATAAACCTGCAACCATCCTGGACGTTCGATGGCGACTAAACGGACTCGTTTTAACTTGGCCGAACGCCCGTAATATCCGTTAAGAGACAAATGCTTGCGGATCGCAATTTCCATATCGCGGTCGCCACACCAATTGTCCCAACGCTCGCGTAGATTTTTAAAGAAGTCAAACATGCACCATTATTATGAGTTCGGCAAGTCGAAATCGCCCGTCAAATCTCGAAAGACGCAGTGGATATGATTGGCCGGATTGCCCGCCGCATCGGGCTGTGTGTTGACAAATTCAATCAAAAACTCCTCGCCCTGAATCCGATAGTAGTGACCGATTCCCGGTTCGGTCGCTCCCGCCCATGCGAAATAGACGTTTTCCCAGCCGTTCCTTTCGATGGCGTCTCGCCGAGTTTTTGCAGTCGTTTCGGGAACCGCATCGGTATAGATGGTCACTAGCTCTTTGAGCCGTTCTGCTTGATCCTTCGACAATCTGCCGAAACGCAACCCCTCGGGGGCTCCCGCTTCGGCTTGTGCCAGTCCACCGAACCGAATGTCTCGCGGGGCATCCTCCGCGATGATCGCCGCGGACTTTTGCGTTTCGTCAAAACCATTGATCAGCTCAAATGCTAAGTCCTCTTCGCGGCGAAGGACACGAGTGCCCTTGCCGAGTGGGCCTTCGACATCGCTGAGAATCGTCGCTGGATTGGAAGCAAAGAATTGAGGGCTACTGTCGACCAACTTTCCGTCTCGACAGCTAAAGTTGAGTGACAAGTGGTGACCTTCAAAGCTAAGCCCCCAAGGCTTTTCCGCATCTGGCGTCCCAAACAGGGTCACATAGTACTTTTGTGGATTGCGTCTTGATCCACTGTTTGGGCCTTCGAGTTGACGAAGGACCTCTTCGAGCAGCATGATTTGGCTCGCTTTACGGTAACCCGCTTCGCTCAGTGCGGACCGTAGTAACCGAAGCGCCGCGGTCCGCTGGGCTGTGTTCATCTCCATCAACGGCAAGCCTTTGCGTGTCTTCATTGGGATAAAGTGCCAAGCCGTCCGCTCATGCGAGTCATACGCGAAGGTGGTCTGAGCGATTTGTTCATCGCTAAGTGTTTCCAAAAAAGCTTTTGCAAACGTCTGCATTTGCTGACCAGGCGGATCGGCAAGCTTCATGCCCACTAGTAGGCAAGTGACAAGCAGGGTCGTGGTCAGTACAAACAGAGGCAGTCGAAAGTGAAATCGTTTCATCGAAAACAGTTTCCATAGGCAGAAAGTGGCAGATGGGGGAACGCCCATTATACGCCAGATTGCCCCAGGGTGGGTTTGGGGTGCTCAAAACTAGTGATCGTCAGCGATCTACTTCGAGCAACTTTTAGTCCCGATCGGGACGACAGGCACTAGCCTGGGACGCAAGTCCCAGGTTTCAAAATCCGGTTGGGTCGGGGAGTCGCGAAGCGACGGCATGTGCTCATTACTCTGCTTTTTTGCCGACTATCAACACCTGTCGTCGCTTCGCGACTTCAAGACTCGTGGCTTCCTTCCGTCCCCGGACTCGCGTCCGGGGCTATTGCCTATCGTCGCTATCGCGACTAAGCAGGAATAAAAAAGCATAACTGATTTGCACCTACAAACCAAAAGTTTGAGCACCCCAGAGCCCGCCTACGCGGCATCTTCGTCGTAGTAGCCGGGATCGTCTTTGCCGTCACCATCGAAGTCGCCGACGATGGGTTGGCTTTCCGATGTGGTCCTTGGCACGACAATGCGGCGATCGTTCGCGGTTAGTTTGCGGTCACCATCGCTGTCAATGATCCAAACGTCGCCGCGGACGACTGCAATTTCATCAATACCATCGCCGTTGAAATCGCCCACAACGGCTTCATCCGTCGAGCGACCAAAACTGGCCTGCTCGTCTTTGCCGGTGATCCGTCCATCGCCATCGCTGTCGAGAATCCACAAACTGCCTCGGACGATTCCGATTTGATCGATCCCGTCCCCGTTCCAATCGCCGACGATTGGCGTATCGACTTGTTCGCCGTATTGGAACACATGGTCGACGGCATCGGCTCGCAGTGCCCCCTGGCTACCGCGCCGAAGTAGCCGTTGGCGATCCTCGCCACGATCTTCATGGTGACGAGCCAGTTCTTCAGCTGATAGTTGTCGTCTGCGAGTGTTTTCGGGATCGGGCAGCCCTGGGTCTCGCTTGATCCGTTGGGCGTCCCGTTGCCAACGACGACCAAAAATCCCGATATCATCTTTGCCATCGCCATCCCAATCGCCGACGACCGGTCGATCCAATTCGGTACCGAGTTTGATCCACAAATCGCCTTTATCCCAACGTCCGTTGCCATTAATATCGATGAACCAGTTGCCGCCTGCAAAGATCGCGGCTTCGTCGGACCCATCGCCGTCGAAGTCACCGGTCAATGCGACGGCATCCTCTTCACCGAGTGTCATCACATCGGCGATTTCCATCAAGTTGCCGTCTGAATTGACAATGATCCAGCGACCGCTTCGATGTTCGCCTTCACTCCAATTCTCCTTCATCGTCGTCGCGCTCACGCCACGAATCACCGAATTGACTTGCTCGGCACCCGGTTCGTTGCCACGCGGGAATCCGCCGTTGATCACACTGAGGTGCCATGAAACCGCCCATTCATCATCCGCCAATAGCGGAGCACGAAGGGGATCGATTTCAGCGTAGGAAACCAACAGATCAGGTCGGGCAAAGGTTTCGATTGGTGCGAAAACACGAACGTCTTCTTTGATCGGCTCGGGTAGACGAGGGATCTGGATTTCGCGAACTAAGATCTCGCTAAAGTTGTTGTCTTGGCTGATTCCGCCTGCCGTGAGCGAGATATTCAAGATCGCGTCGTCATTTGGGTCAGTCGCCTCACTCAAAGCCAACGTTTGAATCAGGATGCGTCCATCTTCGGCAGGCACGTCCGCCTTGTTGACAGCCAAACCGCCCGTTGATCCCGGCGTATCGAGGCCGTCGATATAGTCTTCGGGCTGGACTTGGTAGACGTGATATGTACCAGGACGAAGGCCAGTGAATTCGTAGTAACCGTTGGCATCGGTCGTGATTCGAATCACGCCATCTGCGTAGATCCCCGGCAACGCCCGGTCCGATTCAAACGGTTGTCCAAGAACGTTCCTCAACTCTAACGTCACATTCCCGATTCGCACATCGTTCGGTTTGAGGATACCGTCTTTATAGTCTCGCAAATCCTCCGCCTGCGGTGGCTTGGATGCTGAAATCGCATCACCGTCTTGGAACACGTATCCCGAGATCGTCGCAGGAGGAATTTCTGGGAAATCGTAGTCGACTGCCGTCGTTCCACCTATCAATTGGATACCGACCAACAAGTCATCGCCGCCGACGCTGCCGCCCGCCGACCCCGGCAACTGGCTGCCGTGGAACAATCCCGATGGCTGTGCTTCGCGAACCGAATAGACACCTGGGGCCAAATTCTTGAATTCGTAGTTGCCGAGCGAATCGGTCTTTGTGGTCGCTAAGACGTTTCCACTAGCATCCATTAATTCGATCGTGACCCCAGAAATCGTCACGTCACCGGCGTTGAATTCGAAATCCAAATCGGTCTCGCTCCAGACCGAACCTGAAATGCTTGACGGTTCGAGCTCACAGAAATTGTAGTCGACCACGTCGCTACCTGCGGTTAGGTTGAGTGCCAGATGATCGTCTTCGATCACTTCACCCCCACCGCTGCCGATGTGCTGAGCCCCTTGAAAGTATCCGACCGGTTGCAGTTCGATGATGTGATAGCGTCCGGGTGGCAGATTTGCAAACCGATAGCGGCCATTCGAATCGGTTTTGGTTTGACCAATCAAGCGACCACTTTCGTCACGCAGTTCGATCGTCACGCCAGCGATCGGCGGTTCATCGGGATCGATCACACAATCTGCATCCCTATCGACATGAACCGCTCCAGCAATCGAGCCGGGCGGCAGTTCGCCAAAGTTGTACTCGGTTTCGTGGCGCCCTGGTTTGAGTGTCATCGCCAACAGGTCGTTCTCGACGATTCGTCCGCCACCGGTGCCGACCGATTGACCGCCTTGGTAGTAGCCGGTCGGTTGTTGCTCGAAAATTTGATAGTCGCCTGGTGCGAGTCCTTCGAAGCGATAGTTTCCTTGCGAATCGGTCTTGGTCGTGGCGATCCTTTGTCCGCTCGGATTACGCAGTTCGATCGTCACGCCAACGATGGGCGGCTCATCGATATCGTATTGGTTATCGACATCGTGATCGACGTAGACGGTTCCCGCGATCGAGCCGGGCGGTATTTCACAGAAGTCGTAATCGGTGATATTCGCTCCGGCAAGCAGAGTGGTTCCCAAGCGGTCCTCGCCCAGAACACGTCCGCCGCCGCTGCCGACCGTTTGTCCGCCTTGGAAATATCCATCCGGTTGATGTTCCATAATCTCGTACTCGCCCGGCATCAAATTGCCGAACGAATAATGACCGTTCGCATCGGTTTGTGTCTGGGCGATGATTTTGCCCGAAGCATCCTTCAAGTCGATGCGGACCCCTTCGAGTGGCGCTTCGTCGGGATCACGAACGCAGTCGGCATCGGCATCCACATAGACGGTGCCTGCGATCGAGCCAGGCTCGACCTCACAGAAATTGTAATCGGTCAACCGGTCGCCGAAACCGATCGGGATTGCGGAGATCGTATCTTGCACCGACGTATCCCCGCCGTGGCTACCCGCTTTCTGTCCACCTTGCAACCATCCAACGGGCTGGATTTCTCGGACGGTGTAGCGTCCGGCGGGCAGGAACGTGAATTGGTACTTGCCGTCGGCGTCGGTGCGAGTCGAGGCGACCAATGTCCCGCTATCGTCGTACAATTCGACGATAACATTTACGATCCCCATTTCACCCGAATCGAATGTACAATCTTGGTCACGATCGGCAAACACGATGCCGCGAATTTCCGCGGGCGGTTTTTCACAGAAGTCGTAGTCGACTGCGACTTCTGCTGACGCCAGGTTGATCTTACCGATTCGATTGGGCGGATCGGCTTGCCCGCCGGCGGAGCCCGCTTTCGACGTGCCTTCGAAGTAGCCTTCGACCGTGCCTTCGACCACGCTATATTCGCCTGGCTCGATATTCGTAAACGAATACTTGCCCTCGGCATTGGTCGTCGTCCGAGCGACCTCCGTGCCAGCTTTGTTGAACAAGCGAACCTCGACACCCGCTAGCGTCGGCTCACCGACGTCATAGGTGCAATCATTATCCATGTCGACATGGACTCGTCCCGACAGCGATGCACCAACCAATTCACCAAAGTTGTAGTTGACTCCGACATCGCCTTGTTTGAGTACGATGTCGACTAACGAGTCACCATCGGCTCCGATGCGTCCACTTACGCCGCCGCGGATCGTTCCGAGTGTGTCTTTGCCATCGAAATAGTTTGCCGGCTGCGTTTCCACCAATCGATAGTTGCCGGGGACAATGTTCTTAAACTCGTAGCGTCCATTCGCATCCGTTTTGGTCGACGCGACCACGGTCCCATCTTCATTAACCAATGACACCGTTGTGCCTGGGATCGCTTGTTCGCCCGTTCCCTTGATACCGTCATTGGAACGGTCGTGATAGACGAAGCCGCTGATTGCTGCTGGGGCGATTTCACAGAAATTGTACTCGACACCCATTCCAGCTGCGGTCATCGTGATTTCACGAATCAGTCCGCCATCGATGCTTTGTCCCGTTGAAATGCCGTCGATCTGACCGACATGCGATTTTCCATCGAGTAATCCAGTCGGCGTATATTCGACAATTCGATAATTGCCGATCGGCATGTCGGCAAATTGGTAGCTACCGTCTGCGGTGGTAATCGTTTCAGCAATCATGACACCAAAATCATCTTGTAAAACGACTCGGACGCCGGCTAAGGGCTGGTTGCCATCAGCTTCTCGGATACCGTTGCAATCTTGCCCAGGTGCGAGTAAGTAGACGTAACCCGAGATCGACCCGAAGGGTGTTTCCCCAAAGTTGTATTCGATCCCCGCATCGGCTCCAGCTAATTGAACGTCACGGATGGCGTCACCGGGGTTATCAGCCCGACCGACGACTCGTCCGTCGATCGTGCCTGCGGAATCCGATCCGTCGTTTAAGTCATCGGGTTGATCGACTTCGATCACTTCATAGGATCCCGGTGCCAAACCATTGAAATGATAGGAACCGTCTGCTGCAGTCGTGACCGTAATGCTCGACTGCGGAGCGATTGTGTTGATCGGAATCAAACGGACTCGCACTCCCGCGATTCCTGTTTCCAACGTATCGCGTTGGCCATTGACATTGTCATCGCGATAAACGAAGCCGGAAAGTGACGCGGCATTCGCTTCGGCAAAGTCGAAGCGAATCGCATCGGTATCCCCAAGCGGTATCGAAATATCACTGATTCGGTCGACCGTTTCGACGAGACCGGTTTGCACACCATCGACCGACCCAGGAATCGCAGCAACGCTATAAAGACCCTCGGGTTGTGTTTCTACAAGCCGGTATCTACCGGGTGCCAAGCCAAGCGATTTTGCGAACAGGTACTCACCATTGGCATCCGTCACTGCTCGATGTCCCGTATCGACGTAACGGTTGACGGACGAATCGAATTGCCAAAGAGCGATTTCCACATTCGCGAGCGGCGTTTCGCCTGCCTCGCGAGTCGTATTAAGATTGTTGTCGAGCCAAACTTGGCCCGAGATGGAAATCGGCTTGGGCACTTGAGTGGCCACACCGACGGCAGCAGCCGTACGGTTCGGCAAACTGTCGGTCCCCGGACCTTCGTCAGGCGGCAAGTTGAGACCGTGACGACTGGCCGGGTCACCATAATCGTTTAGAAAAATCGAATCAGCATGAGAGGTTTCGTAGTGCGGTGCGTTGAAGGTCGCTTCGAGAATCGAATCTTGAAACTCCTGGCCAGACGTGATCACATCGAGCCGGCTATTGAACAGATCCAAGTCATCGGTGACCCGCAGGACTTCATCGACATCGATCGTAAACTCGATACGATCGCCACTACGAAAGCCCGACAGTTTCAGCACCAACTCTTGACCGCCATCTTTGACCGATGCGACGACATCGATATTGCGTCCATCGGTTGCTTGGACTTTTACGACTTTGAACGGATGGGCTTGATCCTTACCGCGACCGCCGACGATGGTATCGAAGAGTGGATCGCCGATCGAAATACCGTCACCGAATTTGTCGGTGTTGATACGCAATTCGGTTAGTTCGGTGCCTGCCGCCCCGCCGGTGAAGGACAAAATGAAACGGTCGCCCTTTGAGTCGCCGCCGACATCTTGATCGGATTCCAAGTAATCGGTCTCGATGTAAACGACACCGACGTGAATCGGATCGGCAGCAAACAAACGCCGCATTTCCAACCGTTCGGTTGTCATGATTCGGCGTTTGACGTGTTTGGGACTCGTTTTGACGCCGCGTCGATTTCGTTTCGTTTTCCAGAACACCCGAGGCACCTCCGTGTGCGCTTGGTTGGTTTGGGCATCCTATGCTTTGGTGGATACCCGATCGTTTGGGAGAGATATTTTGCGTTGTCAGTTACTAGCGATCGATACGAATGTCGCCATCGGCGATTCGACGCTCCGAGCGGTTCCATTCTTGGATACTCCAGCGCCGCAGTGTGGCATCGAAGCCGCCTGAAAAGAGCATCCCAGCGGTCGCCGTCAAGGTGGAAATCGATCCGACATGCCCTTCGAGCGTATGGCTGATCGCCCCTTCATCCGTGTTGACAATGCGGATCGTATTGTCCGACCCGGCAACGGCAACATGTTGGCTGTCAATCACGGTGATGGCAAACAAACGTCCGCTAGTCACCTGCAACTGCTGGAGCACTCTTTGTGTTTCGGTATCAAACACGATCACTTTGCCGTCTTCGCCGACGCTGACGACCGAGTTGGCATCTCGGTGAAATGCAATATCGCGAATGCGGCCATCGTGCAAATGCTTGTCGACAATCAAGTTGCCTGAGGCGGGATCAAAGAGATGCAAATCACCACTTCGTCCGCCCACGGCAATCACTTTGCGATCGTCTCGGTAAGCGACTGCACGTAGATCATTACAATCACAGGAAAACTGGGGCGTTTGATCGACAGGGCGACCCAAGATATAAACTTTTCGATCAAAACCAACCGCCGCCATTTCAGAGATTCCCGGGGCAAAGCAAACACACGCTAGCGCCGGAGTGTCCTGCATCTGTTGAATCATTTCAAAGGATCTCGCCCGGCCCCAAACAATCAGTTGTCCATCATTACCAGCGGAAACGAGTGACGTGCCAGCAGAGTTAAACGCCAATGTGCGAATCATGTCGCGATGGCCCTTGAGTGTGTGCGTGACGCGAAGCGTTGCCACATCGAGGATGCGAATTGCGTGATCGTCACCCGCGACCGCCAACCATTCACCACGGGGGTCCGAGGCAGCAGCCGTGACGACGACCGGTGCGGTTAATCCATCGATTGGCTCCAGACGAATCGTACGGCTTGAAACCGAGTCGTGAGCCAATGCCGTCACGATGGGTTGCGTCTGAGCCGTTGCTGTAATCGGTATCGCATGTCGAGCAAGAAGAAACAGAACGAAAAGGACTGCGGTTGACCGATTTAGCGAAAGTTGACGAATCATCGGATCCTCCTAATGCGGAACCGCCCAGCAAGAGCGGCTCTCGAAATGCGATTTTTCCCGGAGAGAGCTGCGATAGGTTCGCGCAGACTCTCATCAGTTAACTATCGGCAGCTTTGGGAATCGTCATGACCCGAATAATCGGAAAAGTCGAAAGCCGCTCGGGGAGCAGTGCGATCGTCGCTCCGCTCGGAGAACGGAGCGACATTGCAGCGAAGTCGCCTTAAGCGGGTGTCGTGCTAAGAATGAAATCGGCGGTGTAGTGCAGCAGCAAATCACGATCGTCATCGGAGCGGATATTGCCGAAAAACGGAAAGAGCATCCGAGAGGGTTGATCGGCAGCTTGAACTTCGGCGAAAACATAGGGAGCCGAGCGAATCTCGGCAATTTTCAAGTTCAGCACGACCCGCTGACCTTCGTAGATTCGGGCGATTGCGAAAGAGGAAAAACCATAATAGTCGACATCACACGACGAATACTGAAAGTCAATCTCAGCACCCTTCAAAGCTGACTTCAGCCACCTTGAGGCAGTTGAAACGACGTCAAGCGTATCGGAGGGGGAATGACGCTTCGTTTCAATAAGTAGCATTAAGTCTTCGGTCGGATTGGGGTCGCCACTTTTCATGATCGTTCCATTTCATGGAGCTTGGAAAAACGCTAGTGTCAAAACTGCATCTCGCTTTGTCAATCCGAGCGGAGCGTGTAATAGGACGATACTCCCCGTTTTGAGGCCCCTGCGACAATTTGGCAGTGCGGACTCGAAGAAGTTCACTCGGACTTTAACCGACTTAGGACCGCGTCGTGAAGGTGGCCATTGGTGCCCGCACCGTTGCCGCCACGAACGGTTGCATCTCCGGTCCAATCGCTAAATCGTCCGCCCGCTTCTGCCAAGATCGGCAACATTGGTGCGACGTCCCATGGATTGCAGATGGGGTCGACCATTAAATCGGCTCGGCCCGTAGCGACTAGCAAGTAGCCGTACCCATCACCCCAGCTTCGCGTCACCCAAGCCTCACGTTCGAGTCGCT
>JGI12048J13642_10071841_pt1 | contig 13120 bp, 8 predicted proteins | sample ElkSlonscriptome_16_FD_13642 | JGI IMG/M metagenome (IMG submission 13642) | reverse complement strand
AGAACCGGAAGTAGAAAATTTCCCGCTACTTCAATTACTCGAATTAGATAAACTTGATCTCAACGGAAATCCTACACCCGATGGTAGGTTTGACTTTGTTGATAACGCTGCTACGGAGGGCGGTACCATTAATTCGCAGAATGGCCGGATTTACTTTCCGGTAGTTGAACCTTTCGGATCGTATTTGGAAGAACAACTGCAAGATGCGGGTGTAGAGCAAAGTAGAATTGACCAGATTGTATACCCTCAGCTCTACGACTCAACAAAAATCGTGGCACAGCAGAACTTTCTGTATCTGAATAGATTTAAGCTGCGCGGCTCCTATAGGTCTGCATCTTCAGATGAAATTTCCCTAAACACATTAAATATACCTCAAGGTGCTGTTCAGGTTACTGCAGGTGGAGTTCAGTTAGTAGAAAATCAGGATTATACGGTTGACTATAACCTGGGAAGAGTAAAAATATTAAATACGGGTTTACTTGAATCGCAAACGCCCATCAGGATAACGGTTGAGAGTAATACGCTATTCAGTATTCAAACGAGGCGGTTAATGGGTGCTCGCTTTGATTATAGGTTCAATGAAACCTTTAACCTCGGGGGTACAATCATGAATCTGAATGAACGACCACTCACGCAGAAGGTAAATATTGGCGATGAGCCAATGAATAATACACTTTGGGGGTTAGATGCTCATTTTCAAGACGAGTCCAGGTTATTGACTGATATAGTAGATGCTATTCCGGGAATTAGCACAAAGGAAGTTTCTTCCGTTGACGCATCTGTTGAATTTGCACATTTGATACCGGGCCATAATAAAGCTATTGGTCAAACAGGTAATGCTTACATAGATGATTTCGAAGGTTCAATTTCGCTTATTGACCTGAGAAACTTTGCTTCGTGGGGGCTCGCTTCGATACCGCAATTTCAGCAAGATCGCTTCCCGGAAGCATCTTTTACAAATGACCGTGTATTGGGTTATAACAGGGCAAAAACAGCCTGGTACATTTTAGACCCCCTATTTTTCAGGAATAACAACTTAACTCCTCCGGATGTAAATAATGATAGACACTACCAGAGAGAAGTTACAGAAAGAGAAGTTTTTCCAAATAGAGAATTACCTGCGGGTACGCCGGCAAACATTGCCACTCTTGATTTTTCTTTCTTTCCCAACGAGCGAGGTCCATACAATTACGATGCGGAGCCCACAGCTTTTTCAGCTGGTATTGACCCGGAAACTGGAGACCTTGAAAACCCGGAAACCAGATGGGGAGGAATTCAAAGGCCGATTAATACAACCAACTTTGAGCAAACCAATATAGAGTTTATTCAATTTTGGGTCATGGACCCTTACAATGCTGATAGTCGTCAGTTCGTGGGGACAAGTGGTAATCCGAATGCAAAGCTGCTTGTTAATATTGGTAACGTTTCTGAAGATGTTCTTCGAGATGGGCAGATGAGCTTTGAAAATGGATTACCTATTGATCCGGCAAATCCCAATGGGCTGGATACAGACACTACTAATTGGGCTCAGGTACCCGTTACCCAAAGTATTGTAAATGCATTTGATAACACCACTAACTCAAATGCTTCGCAAGATGTTGGTTTTGATGGATTTGACGATGTTGGAGAACGCGTGTATTACGAAGAGTTTCTTGACAGGATAACCGCTATACCGGGAGTNAGTACTGAAGTTATTAATGAAGTTAATGAAGATCCATCTTCAGACAACTACCATTTTTACAGAGGTTCAGACTATGACGCACAGAGCCTGGATATTCTTGAGAGATACAAAAGGTTCAATGGGTTTGAAGGAAACTCAGTTACCACCCAGGATAGCCCTGAACCTTATCCCACACAAGCTACGATTCTTCCAACTACTGAAGATATTAATCAGGACTTGACCCTTGCAGAGGCAGAGCAATATTATCAATACTCATTAGATCTTCCAGATCCACAAATAAACCCAGGATCTTGGGCTGTTGGGAATAATTATATTACCGATGTGGTTGAAGGTGTGGCTCCAGATGGCAGAGTAGTAAGCTGGTACCAGTTTAAAATTCCCGTAAGGGAAGGACAATCTGTAAATAATATTCAGGATCTAAGATCTATTCGATTCATGCGATTAATAGCTACAGGTTTTGAAACTCCTGTTGTTTTGAGATTTGCAAGACTAGAGCTAGTAAGAGGCGAATGGAGAAGATACACTGAGTCGCTGCGCGAAGGTGAATTTATTCCTGGAGCCCCAGGCGAAACTGAATTTGACATTCTCGCAGTAAATGTTGAAGAGAATAGTCAGCGAGTTCCTCTTAATTACGTTACCCCACCAGGTATTTCAAGAGAAATTGATGCAGGTACTGCTAACCTGCGCTCACTCAATGAGCAGTCTCTATCTCTAAGAGTAAGAAATCTGGCAGATGGTGATGCCAGAGCGGCTTTTAGAAGCCTTGACATTGATATGAGAATGTATGGTAACCTGGAAATGTTCATCCATGGTGAAACGGTTGATGAGTTTAACCCGCTTGGTTTTGCTGATGTTACAGTCTTCGTAAGATTGGGTACTGATTTTGACCAAAACTTTTACGAATACGAAGTACCACTTGAACCTACTTCTCTCGATGCAGCTAGTACACAAAACAATATCTGGCCAGAGGAGAATAATCTAAAAATTGAATTTGATAAGCTTCAGGCTGCCAAGAATGAGAGAAATCAATCAGGTTTTGAAGATCAGCAAATCTACGTTGTGAGTGATGGTGACAGGCGAATTAGGATTCGCGGGAACCCCGTATTGAGCTCCGTAAAAACCATTATGATTGGTATTCGAAATCCAAATTCAAATGGAGATCCCGTTTATGGAAACATTTGGTCGCCTGATGATGGACTCTCTGAAAGTGCCGAAGTCTGGGTAAATGAGTTAAGACTTACGGATTTTAATAATGACGGTGGTTGGGCCGCAGTCGCGAGAGCAAATGCACAATTGGCTGATTTTGGAAGTGTGTCTGTTGCCGGCCATATAAGTACGCCAAATTTTGGGTCTCTTGAGAGTAGAGTATCCGAAAGGCCACAGGAGCAACGAATGGGTTATGACGCCAGTACGAATCTGGAGCTGGGTAAATTCTTACCTGAAGAAAGCGGAATTAAGATTCCAATGTATGTTGGAACCGCTGAGGAAGTCGTGATACCGCGATTTGATCCACTGGCACCTGACCTTGAGCTTGATGAAGTTACCGAAAGCCTTACTCGCGAAGAACGACAGGAAAAGCGAAAACAATCTCAAACTTATATCAAGAGAACAAGTGTAAATTTCACAAATGTTAGAAAGGAGCGAACAGATCCAAACCAAACTCCCAGATTCTACGATATAGAGAATTTTAATGCCACCTTTGCCTACAGCGCTCGAAATTTCTACGATATCAATACTGCCTTTGATAACCAAAGGCAATATCGCCTTGGTTTGGGATACAACTTCAGTACGCAGCCCAATAACATTAAGCCTTTTGCCAGTAGTAAGTTTCTTAGAAGCAGTGATTATTTAGCATTAATCCGAGACTTCAATTTTAATCTGATGCCAAAGAACTTCTCTGTTAGGTCTGATATTAACAGAACCTTTAGTGAACAGCAGTTCAAAAATAACAGTGATGTCTATGACTTTGAGCAACCTGTTTTGTACACCAAAACGTTTACATGGAACAGGGTCTATGATTTACAATACGATTTTTCCAAAGCATTGAGATTTACTTACAGTGCCAATAACCTCTCTTACATACTCGAGCCAACAGGAGGCGACCGCACCAACAGTGCTTACAGAGATTCTATTTGGAACAGTATTATGGACTTTGGAGAGAATGTGAACTTCAATCAGACTTTTTCTGGTAACTGGCGAGTTCCCATTGATAAAATACCCATCCTGGATTGGATAACCACAGATATTAGATACTCGGGATCTTACAATTGGCAAAGAGCGCCATTCAGCCAGGACTCCTTGGGTAACTCTATTCAAAATGCCAGAACTATTTCGTTAAATGGCCAGCTTAACTTTCTGACGCTCTATAATAAGGTGCCATTTTTCCAGGAGGTAAACAGGAAGTTTCAACGTCAGGGTAGAGCAGGAGGTAGGTCTTTAACCAGAGGTAGATCTAGAGATGATAAGGACAAAGAAGAGGAAGATAAAGATTCAGAAAAGGAAGACGATAAAAATAAAATTACTGCCTTAGATTACCTGGCAAAACTTGTAATGAGTTTGAAAAATATTTCTGTCGTCTACAGCCAAAATGAAGGAACATATTTGCCAGGGTACAATCAAAGGTCTAATCTATTGGGAATGAGTCCTGATTGGTCTGCTCCAGGGCTCGATTTTGTTTTCGGTCATCAAATAGAAAACTACAATAGGCAGGCTGCGCTTAATGGATGGTTAGTAGAAAATGAGTTTATCAATCAGCAGTATCTGGAAACTTATACAGAAGACTTTAACTTCCGCGTGAACTTCGAACCCCTCCCGAATCTGAGAATAGAGTTAAACGCTATACGGAGTAAATCGTTAAATGATGGATCCTTCTTTAGGTTTAACAATGACCTTCAGCAATATCTGGAAGACAGTAGATTTGAAAGTGGAAGTTTTAGCATATCTCTTCTCACATGGAATACAATCTGGACCGAAAACCTGGACAATAATGTGAGTCCGATATTTGAGCAATTTCTTGAAAACAGATCTGCAGTTTCAAATAGATTAGCTGCAGAGACCGGCTTGAGTGAACCAAATTCTGGAGTTAACGGTGAGTATGCGGATGGTTTTGGACCGAGTTCCCAAAATGTTGTTATTCCCGCATTCGTAGCAGCATATTCCGGACAAGATCCCGGTAAGGTAAATCTCAATATTGATGATTACGGCATTCTCGATGCAATCAGGAACCCAAGCTGGTCTGTTAATTACGATGGTCTTTCAAAAATACCGGCTATAAAAAAGATTTTCAGAAATATTACTCTAGCTCACGCCTACAGATCAATTTTTAGTGTGAATAATTTTACTACGAATTTTGCTGCTGGAACAGATATAAATGGGGAGCCAAATAGAGATAACTCGGAAGAACAAAACTTTATAGCAAACCGTCAGATAAATGCCGTAACCGTATCAGAGCAACTGAGCCCTTTGATTAGGATAGACATGACCTGGCAGAATTCGTTGATCACAAACTTTGAAATTTCGAGGAATAGAACCCTAACCTTCAGCACATCCAACTACCAGTTAACAGAGAACAATAGCAATGAATTTGTGATTGGATTGGGTTACCGTTTTCCAGATGTAGAAATCAAACTGGGTGGGAAGAAGCGAAAGAGCGATTTGAATGTTCGCGCTGATTTGAGCATTCGCGATACAGAGATTATTGCGAGAAGAATGGTAGAAGGCACCAACCAGATTACTTCCGGTCAAAACCTAATTTCCATTAAAACCGCAATTGACTACGTTATCTCTGATCGGTTGAATATCCGGGCATTTTACGATCATCAGATCAATAAACCCAAAGTTTCTATTTCTTTCCCTACCTCAAATATAAATACAGGTATATCTTTGCGCTTTACATTGACTCAATAACCCATTTTTACCATGAAAACGCCTAGTGAATTAAAATACACCAAAGACCACGAGTGGATCAAAATCGAAGGAAATATCGCTACTGTGGGTATTACTGATTATGCCCAGGGTGAATTAGGCGATATAGTATTTGTTGAAATAGAAACCGAAGGTGAAGAGCTGGAGTCAGGAGAAGTATTCGGCACAATTGAAGCCGTAAAAACTGTTTCTGATATGTTTATGCCAATCACGGGTACTGTAAAAGAGTTTAATGAAGAATTGGAAACCAACCCGGAAATCGTAAATGAAGACCCTTACGGTAAAGGATGGATGATAAAAATTGAGTTTGAAGGTGAACTGGATGCCGAATTGCTTTCAGACCAAGAATACAAAGAGCTGGTTTCGTAAAATTGAAAACTTTCTTAAGATCATATTGGGCGGCTCTCGTTTGGGCCGCCTTTATTCTTTTACTCTGTGGTTTACCCGGAGAAGATTTGCCAAATATTGATTTTTGGGAAATAAATATCGAAGATAAACTGGCTCATATTGCCGTCTTCGGAGTTCTCAATGTTCTGATTATTTATGGGGCATCGTCTAAGCGAATTGATAGAAAAACCTTATTCAATGCCATATTCATTGGTGTTTTATACGGGGCGCTCACAGAACTTTTGCAAGGTTGGATCTTTCCTACCCGATTTATGAGCCTATCAGATTTCATTGCAGATAGCATCGGTTCAATTTTAGGCACAGTGTTTGCCTTCTGTTATTTCTCAAACCGAAGGGAGTAAGATTTTGGCGCGCCACGTTTTTTAGTCCTTCTAAAAACATCCAAAATGAAACTCAAAAAAAGCCGAGGTGCAAACCTCGAAAGACTGCGTATTTTCTTTTTTCTGATGGGGCTTTGTATTTCCGGGGCTCTTGTTCTCACCGCATTTGAATGGCGTACATCAAAAAAAGAAATCAGTACACTCGGAGAATTATCAGACAATGAATTACCGCCGGAAACTACTGTAGCTGTGGTTTCTAAGAATGAGAAAAGAGAAATCCACAAACAGGAGGTCGTAATTGACGTTCTCAAACTCGTTGAGGAGCTTGAAAAGTCGGATGAAGGAAAAAGCGATGAACCAAAACTTGAACTTTCCGGAGAGCCTGAGCCTATAAGTATTGGCTTTTTGCCTGAGAAAAGAGATGAAGAAGAATTGCCTGTTCCAGAGAGCACTGTGCCCCAGTTTCCGGGAGGAATGACAGCCCTAAGTGATTTTCTTAAGAATAATTTAGAGTATCCAGCCAGAGCTAAAAGCAATGGTGTTAAGGGAACTGTTTGGGTAGCTTTTCTTGTAGATAAAAACGGCAACGTAAACAATATTCAGGTTTTACGAGGAATAGGTATGGGTTGTGACGAAGAAGCCATGCGCGTCGTTGGCTTGATGCCCAAATGGATACCGGGAAAACAACGCGGGAGACCAGTTGATGTGTTGTACAGACTTCCGGTAAAATTTACCATCTGGTAATTTTAACAAATTTGGGCACGGTGATTGCTAATATTCTTATCGAGAAATTATTTTAAGAAACTAAAAGAACTTTTTTATTTTCGCTGAACCGGCCTAAACCGAAATAACATGGAACCTAAAAAAACAGAAGATGCAAACTTAGAGCGCAAGCGGATACCCTTGATTGTTATGGGGGTTCTTTTTTCTACGGCGCTTGTTCTGGTTGCCTTTGAATGGAAAACATACGCAAAAGAAGTTGACGGCTTGGGCGAAGTGCAGATGGATCTTATTGAAGAAGAGATCATACCCATCTCTCAGCAGCAGCCTCCACCTCCGCCACCGCCCCCTGCTCCTACAACGGTAATTGAAATCGTTGAAGACGAGAAGGAAATTGAAGAAGAGCTGGTGATTGAAGATTTGGAAGTAGATGAAGATACCGAGATTGAATTTATTGAAGAGGTAGAAGAAGAAGTAGTAGAAGAACCCATTTTTACGATTGTAGAAGACATGCCTTCTTTTCCTGGCGGAGACGCGGCTTTGATGAAGTATCTAGGCCAGAATATAAAGTATCCTTCCATTGCGAAAGATGCAGGAATTCAAGGAACGGTCTATGTTACTTTTGTAGTTGACGAGAAAGGAGAAGTGAACGATGTAAAAGTGCTGAGGTCGATAGGTGGTGGTTGCGATGAAGAAGCTATCCGTGTAGTTGAGAGCATGCCTCAATGGAAGCCCGGTAAACAGAGAGGAAAAGCTGTAAAAGTGCAATATAATCTGCCTATAAGATTTACTTTGAGATAAAGCGCTATTCACAATAAATAAAACGCCTGTTTTCTTTAAGAATCAGGCGTTTTTTTTATCCGGTAAATCCAGAATTTATAACTTGCCGAAAACACAAGCCTTGATCCAAAGAAAGAAAATTGATCAAACTGGAATAGAAGAGCGATGTGATCGCTTTAGGACAAGGAGCATTAAGAATGATGCGAAAATTGATGGCCTTAAAAAGGCTCTTTCAATGATTGATTTAACGACGTTGGAAGGTAAGGATACACCGGGTAAAATCAATCAGCTCTGCTTTAAGGCGAAACATTTACACGATGAATTTCCAGGTCTGCCCACAGTTGCCGCCATTTGCGTTTACCCAACATTTGTCTCTCAGGCAAAAAATCTATTATCTGGTACTGGTATCAAAGTCGCATCGGTGGCTACAGCCTTTCCTTCTGGTCAGAGCAGTATTGCAGTAAAAAAACTGGAATGTAAAGAAGTTGTAAAAGCGGGAGCTGATGAAGTTGATATGGTTATTTCTCGGGGCAAATTTCTGGCTGGAGAGTATAATTATGTCTTTGATGAAATAGCTGAAATTAAAAACATATGTGGAAAAGCCAGATTAAAGGTTATTCTCGAAACGGGCGAATTAGGAGATTTGGAAGCTGTGGCGATGGCCAGCAGAATTGCAATTGAAGCTGGTGCTGATTTTATAAAAACTTCTACAGGGAAGATCAAGCCGGCGGCCACAATGGAAGTTACCCTTGTTATGCTTCAGGTAATAAAAGACTGGTACCTTGAAACCGGAAAAATGGTAGGTATGAAGCCTGCAGGAGGCATTTCTAATGCTAAACTTGCACTACACTATTTGATAATGGTAAAAGAAGTTCTAGGTGAAAAGTGGTTGATTAATAATTGGTTCAGATTTGGAGCCAGTTCTCTGGCCAACGACTTGTTGAAGCAAATTGTTAAACAACAAACCGGAAGCTATCAGTCTGGAAACTACTTCTCAATGGATTAAAAATGGCTAAAAAAGATAAAAACTGGAATTTATCGCCGGCTCCTGAAAGCCTGGATCACATTCATATTAAAGATGCTTACGGCTTCTTTATTGGCGGAAAATTCACGCGTTCTAAAAGGGATAGTTTTAAAACCATCAACCCAGCGAACGAAAAAAGCTTATCGTCTATTTCGCAGGCATCTGAAAAGGATGTAGATACTGCTGTAAAAGCTGCAAGGAAGGCTTATAATTCTACCTGGTCTAAAATGCCTCCAACAGAAAGAGCCAAATATCTTTTCAGAATTGCCAGAATGATTCAGGAACGCGCAAGAGAGTTCGCTGTAATTGAATCTCTCGACGGGGGAAAGCCCATACGTGAATCAAGGGATATTGATATTCCACTTGCAGCTGCACACTTCTTCTATCACGCAGGCTGGGCTGATAAATTGAACTATGCATTTCCAACCAAAAAACCACAACCAATAGGTGTGGTTGGGCAAATCATACCCTGGAATTTTCCATTGCTGATGGCAGCCTGGAAAATAGCTCCAGCCCTGGCTTGCGGAAATACGGTGGTTATAAAACCCGCCGAAACAACTTCACTCACTGCCCTGAAATTAGCTGAACTTTTACAAGATGCCGAGCTGCCCGAAGGAGTTGTAAATATTATTACCGGAAATGGTAAGACCGGAGAAGCCCTGGTATCTCATCCCGATATTGATAAAATTGCATTTACCGGGTCAACAGAAGTTGGTAAGCTCATTAGAAAAGCAACTGCCGGAACGGGTAAAAAACTTACACTAGAGCTCGGTGGCAAGGCAGCTAATATCGTATTTGAAGATGCTTCAATTGACCAGGCAGTAGAAGGGATTGTAAATGGTATTTATTTCAATCAAGGCCATGTATGTTGTGCGGGCTCAAGGCTATTCGTGCAGGAAAGTGTTGCGAAAGAAGTGATGACCAAATTGGAACACAGGATTGAAAATTTAATCGTAGGTGATCCGCTAGATAAAAACACCGATGTTGGAGCTATTAATTCGGCATCTCAACTCAAAACCATTTTGAATTACCTGGAAGGAGCCAGAAAAGATGGTCTTGAGTACTTTGAAAGCTCTGCTAAGTTACCCGAAAAGGGATATTGGTGTAAGCCAACACTTTTCAAAAACGTAGCGCAAAGTAGCCGAATCTCAAAGGAAGAAATATTCGGACCTGTTCTGGCCGTTCAGACTTTTAGAACGATTGATGAAGTGATTGATAAGGCAAATAATACGCCATATGGATTATCTGCAGGAGTTTGGACAGATAAAGGTTCCAAAATTTTTAACCTCACAACGAGGATGAAGGCGGGCGTTGTTTGGGCCAATACGTATAATAAGTTTGACCCGACCTCACCATTTGGAGGGTTTAAAGAGTCAGGCTACGGACGCGAAGGCGGAGTGCATGGATTAAGTGCCTATTTAAAACTTGAGCTACTATGACTTTAGAAGTGAGTAAAACCTATAAATTATTCTTAAATGGTGCTTTTCAGCGCACGGAAAGTGGAAGGTACTACGAACGATACTCAAGTGATAAAACTTTTCTCGCCAATCTGCCCAAGAGCTCTAGAAAAGATGTTAGAAATGCCATTCAGTATGCCAGGGCTGCTCAATCGAGTTGGCAAGCCAGGTCGGCTTACAATAGGTCGCAAATAATCTATCGCATAGCTGAAATGCTTCAACAAGAAGAAGAACGGTTTACGCACCTGATGCAACACGAAGGTTATAGTAAGAAAGAGGCAACAAAAGAATTCAATCTCGGGGTTGATTATCTAGTTCACCTCGCGGGTTGGTGTGATAAATATATTCAGATAGCTGGCACTGTAAACCCGGTATGCAGTTCGCACTTTAATTTTTCCGTACCCGAGCCAACAGGAGTTGTCTGCACGAATGTAGCTGAGGGAAGTGGACTAATAGGAGTGATAAATGCCTTGATACCAGCAATATGCGGTGGGAACGCTTTAGTTTGTCTCGCAGAGAATTACGATTTTTTAGCGCTAGACTTTTCTGAAGTACTGGCTAATTCTGATGTTCCAAAAGGGCTCATTAACATCTTAACCGGCACAATGACAGAGTTAGCAGAACACATGTCCAGACATATGGATGTTAATGCGCTTTGTTTTTGGGATTGTGACCAAAAAATAAGAATAGAAATTGAAAAATTTGCCTTGGAGAATATGAAACGCGTACATTTTGAAGGCAACGAATCCACTTTAGATGGATTTGATTTAATAATGAAATTTCAGGAAATTAAAACAACCTGGCACCCAATAGATCGTATAGAAGGTTCTGGCTCGGGATATTGATGCCAGAATCTTGATCTTTATACATTTGTAAAAAATTTTCAATGTCAAATAAGGTTGCCCTGATAACAGGGGTTACAGGCCAGGATGGAGCGTATCTATCCGAACTACTTTTAAAAAAGGGCTATGAAGTACACGGTATTAAGAGAAGAAGCTCTCTATTTAATACGGATCGTGTAGATCACTTATACAAGGATCAGCATGAAGAAAACGTAAATTTCTTTCTTCACTTTGGAGACCTGACGGATGCTACCAACATGATCCGGATCGTTCAGGAGGTTCAGCCGGATGAAATCTATAACCTGGCGGCTATGTCGCACGTGCAGGTTTCATTTGAAACTCCTGAGTACACCGCAAACGTAGATGCAATGGGTACCTTGCGATTGCTGGAGGCAGTACGAATTTTGGGTTTGGAAAAGAAAACGAAAATATATCAGGCTTCAACAAGTGAGCTTTACGGTAAAGTGCAAGAAATTCCTCAAACTGAGACCACTCCTTTTTACCCGCGTAGTCCATACGGGGTAGCTAAATTATACGCTTTCTGGATCACGAAAAACTACCGCGAAGCCTATAACTTATTTGCTTGTAATGGTATTCTTTTTAATCACGAAAGCCCTCTCAGGGGCGAAACCTTTGTAACCCGAAAAATTACGAGGGCCGTGGCTAGAATAAAACTCGGTTTACAGACGAAGGTGTTTATGGGTAACCTCGATGCGAAAAGAGATTGGGGGCATGCAAAAGACTATGTAGAAGGCATGTGGCGAATACTGCAACAAGATGAACCAGAAGATTTTGTTTTGGCTACAGGAAAAACTCATCCCGTAAGGTACTTTATAGAAAAAGCCTTTGAAGAAGTAGATATCGAAATAGAATGGAAGGGAAAGGGTGAAAGTGAAAAAGGAATAGATAAGAAGAGTGGAAAGGTATTAGTTGAAATTGACCCCAGGTACTACCGTCCAACTGAAGTTGAGTTGTTGGTAGGCGACCCATCAAAAGCTCAGAAAAAACTTGGATGGAAACATACTTACTCATTAGAAAAGCTTATTTCAGAAATGGTACAGTCCGACCTTGAGCTTTTCAAACGCGATAAGTATTTGATGGACGGCGGTCATAAAGTCATGAATTACCACGAATAAGTGAAGAAAGAATCTAAAATATACATAGCAGGGCACCGCGGTATGGTGGGTAGTGCTATTTCCAGAAGATTAAAAGCACTGGGTTTCGATAACCAGGTTCAAAGAACTTCATCAGAACTCGATTTAAGAAACCAGTCTGCAGTCCATGCATTTTTTGATAAGGAAAGGCCTGAATATGTTGTTCTGGCCGCAGCTAGGGTAGGTGGAATTGTAGCCAATAATACATACAGAGCAGATTTTATTTACGACAATCTCATGATTGCTAGTAATGTTATTCAAGCTGCTTTTGAGTATGAAGTTGAAAAACTTTTGTTTTTAGGCTCCTCCTGTATTTACCCGAAGTATGCTCCACAGCCCCTAAAAGAGGAATCGCTACTAACAGGTACACTCGAACCAACGAATGAGCCTTATGCCATTGCAAAAATAGCTGGCATAAAGCTCTGCGAGGCTTATCGCGATCAGCACGGATGCAATTTTATTTCGGCCATGCCTACAAATCTTTATGGTCCCAACGATAATTATGACCTTAAGAATTCTCATGTTTTGCCAGCGCTTATTCGGAAATTTCACGAGTCTAAAGAGCAGAATGAACCAAGTGTTGAAATCTGGGGAACGGGAAGTCCGTTAAGAGAGTTTTTACACGTAGATGATTTGGCTGAAGCCTGTGTCTTTCTGCTGGATAATTACAATGAGAAACAATTCGTAAATATTGGAACAGGCGATGACATTTCTATTGCAGACTTAGCACTGCTGATTAAAGACGTCGTAGGTTATTCCGGCGAATTGAAATTCGACACATCCAAGCCAGATGGTACGCCCAGGAAGCTG
>JGI12048J13642_10126046_pt1 | contig 13140 bp, 11 predicted proteins | sample ElkSlonscriptome_16_FD_13642 | JGI IMG/M metagenome (IMG submission 13642) | reverse complement strand
GTCACCTATCCGCAAATTAAAGCGTTGCTGGAAAAAATCAAACAAGAGCGGCCTAAGCTCGCACCCCTGCGAGTATGGCAAGCTTACGCACAGCTGGATGGCTTTTATAAAAAGAAAGGCCGGGCCAATAACCCGTTAACCGAACTCACCGCACTGGTCGCCCTAATCCGCCGGGTTTGCGGCATCGATGTTGAAATTAAAACCTTCAGTAGCACCGTCAGAAAGAATTTTCAGGATTGGATTATGCAATACCACGCCGGTGGCAGTAACAAATTTGACGAACAACAAATGGCTTGGCTGCATTTAATCCGTGACCATATCGCCAGCTCTTTTCATGTTGAGCGTGATGATTTGGATATGGCGCCTTTTGATGCACAGGGTGGTTTGGGGCGTATGTATCAGCTGTTTGGGGATCGCATGGATTGGGTGATGGATGAGTTGAATCGGGAATTGGTGGCTTGATGGAAGGGCTAGATTTGATTAGTGAGCAAGAGCTTCCTAAGGGGTGGACTAAGTGTTCCTTAGCAAATTTTCGGAGACGAAAATCAGTTAGCTTCAACCCAGCCAAGAATCTGAATGAAACCGTTGAATTATACAGTATACCCAGTCACGAAACTGGAAAACCAGAAATACTGGAAAGTTGCGAGTTAGGCTCCAGTAAACAATTTGTTGATAGTCGCGATGTTTTGATTTCAAAGATTAATCCAAGACTTAATCGTGCTTGGGTAGTGGGAGACTTTTCTAAACATCGAAAAATTGCTTCAACAGAGTGGATCGTGTTTGAGAATAGCGAAGCTATAAGCCCGCTGTTTCTTGGACATCTACTGACTATATATAGAATAAGGGACTTTCTGTCGCACAATGCCTCAGGTGTAGGAGGGTCTCTTACTCGCGTCAAACCGGCATTAATGGACTCAATTGAAATAGGGCTTCCTCCGCTACACGAACAAAAACGCATCGTAGCCAAAATCGAAGAACTCTTCTCCGAACTGGATAACGGCATCGCTTCGCTAAAAACCGCCCGCGAGCAACTCAAGGTCTATCGTCAGGCCGTGCTCAAACACGCCTTTGAAGGCAAACTCACCGCCAAATGGCGGGAAGAGAATGCCGACAAACTGGAAACCCCGGATCAACTCCTTGCCCGCATTCAACAAGAGCGCGAGGCTCGTTATCAGCAGCAATTGGATGATTGGAAAGCGGCGGTTAAAGCTTGGGAAGATAAGGGTAAGGAGGAGAAGAAGCCGGGTAAGCCAAGGTTACAAAAAGTGCCAACATTTCCATTTGTAACAAGCTCCGAGCTTCCAGCCATTCCGGAAATATGGGAGTGGGTTCATCCAGAACACTTGTCGTCTGCGACACCACATTCGATTGGAATTGGTCCTTTTGGCAGTAACTTAAAAGTGTCGGATTATAAAAAAGCGGGGATGCCGCTTATTTTTGTTAGAAATATTACAAGGAAAAACTATACCGATGATCTGAAATATATCGATATTGAAAAATCTGCTGAACTTTACGCCCATCAAGTTAAGCCCTTGGATTTAATTATCACCAAAATGGGAGACCCTCCGGGTGATTGCGATATATACCCAAGGGCTAGGCCTGTAGCAGTGTTGACCGCAGACTGCTTAAAATTTAGAGTCTTTGATGAGTATGTCGACAGACACTTTTACAAACATTGCATCAACTCAAACCTTGTTAAAAAACAACTCGGCTTAATCACCAAAGGCGTTGCTCAAAAGAAAATTAGTGTGGATAGGTTTAAAACAATAGCACTCCCATTTCCGCCTTTGCAGGAACAAAAGCAAATATCCTCAAAGATTGAAAAAATATTTGAGGAAGTTGAAAGAAGGGAGTTTGATGTAGATGTTCAACTAAATAAAGCCGAGACCCTTCGCCAATCCATCCTAAAAAAAGCCTTCTCCGGCAAGCTTGTTCCGCAAGATCCGACGGACGAACCGGCCAGCGAATTGTTGGCGCGGATTCGAGCCGACAAAACGGCTGCTAATGGGCTCTCGAGATCAGCGGCTAAGCAGGGCAGAAAGTCGGTCAGTAAGGCATGCCGATGAAATTTGAAACCTTTCAGGCCGGCCAATGGCGGCAACAATACCAGTACAAGAGCTTCTCTCCGGTATCCGTCAACTGCGAATGGAGCTGGGAAAATCCACAGATCAATACGTTGTTGGAGCGGGCTTCCCGCGCCTTGGCTGAGCTGGATGCCTTTACACTTATCGTGCCGGATGTGGACTTATTCATTCAGATGCACATTACCAAAGAGGCGAATAACTCCTCACGTATCGAAGGTACCCAAACCCATATCGATGAAGCCGTGCTCGATAGTAGCCAGTTGGCGCCAGAAAAACGCGATGACTGGCAGGAGGTGCAAAACTATGTCCAGGCCATCAATGAAGCGGTAGATGAGTTGCAACGGTTGCCGCTGTCAAACCGCTTGCTAAAACACACTCACGCTGTGCTCATGCAAGGTGTACGGGGTGAACAAAAGACGCCCGGTGAGTTTCGGATTTCGCAGAATTGGATAGGTGGCAGCAGTCTGGCGGATGCAGCCTTTATTCCTCCACATCAAAGCGAAGTGGCGGCACTGATGGGTGATTTGGAGTTGTTCTGGCATAACCAAAATATTAGTGTGCCGGATTTGATTCGCGTCGCGATAAGTCATTATCAGTTTGAAACGATTCACCCTTTTCTCGACGGTAATGGTCGTATCGGACGACTGATGATTGCTCTGTATCTCGTGAGTAAAAGCTTACTGCGAAAACCCTCGTTGTATCTCTCCGACTTTTTCGAGCGTAACCGAGCCAGCTACTATGACGCGTTAATGCGGGTGCGGGTATCCAATGACATGATTCATTGGGTGAAGTTCTTTCTATCCGCAGTGATTGAAACTGCCGGAAAGGGCAAGCAAACCTTTGAAAGTATTCTGGCGTTGCGGCAAGAAGTCGATCAACTGGCCTTCGCTTACGGCAAACGCGCTGAAAATGTTCAGCTATTGCTGCGCCATCTGTACCGTCGCCCTGCGATTACAGCCCTTCAAGCTAGTGAGTTACTTAAGGCCAGCCACCAAACCGCCTCAGCATTACTGAATAAGATGACTCAAGATGGCATGTTGCAAGAGATTACCGGTTATCAGCGTAATCGGGTTTTTGTTTTTTCTCGCTATCTCAGCTTATTCGGTCATTAGTTTGAGGTTGCTGCCGATGATGTAAAGTTTGGCGATTTAATGGAGATATAGTTTCCATGTGTAAGGTTGCGCCTATAAACTTTACATTTGGGCTGCGTATGTAAGGTTGCTAATAGTTAGTTGAGATAGCAATCGTCTGTACAAACTTGTCGCAACTAAGCAACCTGAATCATATAAACAGAGGCAGGCAAACAGTTCTGAACTGCCGGATGAAAAACAGAAAAACGATTAAATGATTGAGGCAAGCCAGTGCTTGCTATAAAGGATAAGCGTTAATGAACACCTCTCCAATTATCTCCAGAGTCTGGAGTTTTTGCACCACTTTACGTGATGATGGCGTCGGCTATGGCGACTATCTCGAGCAATTGACCTATCTCATCTTCCTGAAAATGGCGGATGAATATGCTAAACCACCCCATAACAGAGACGTAGGTATTCCCCCGAAATACAACTGGCAGGCGCTTACTAGCAAGAAAGGTGCGGAGCTGGAGGTGCTGTATGTTGAGCTTTTGCGCGAGCTAGGCAAGAACAAAGGCATGCTGGGCCAGATTTTTACCAAGGCGCAAAACAAAATCCAGGACCCAGCTAAGCTGTTCCGTTTAATCGATATGATCGACAGCACTAGTTGGCTGGTTATGGGCGCTGATGTAAAAGGCGATATCTATGAAGGTCTGCTGGAGAAAAATGCCGAAGATACAAAATCGGGCGCGGGCCAGTACTTCACACCTCGCTCCCTCATTCGCGCCATGGTTGAGTGTGTCAGGCCAGAACCGGGTAAAACCATCGCTGATCCATCTTGTGGCACCGGTGGTTTTTTTCTGGCTGCGTATGATTTTTTAACAGGCCCAGAAAACTATTCCCTCGATAAAGAACAAAAACAGCTCTTGAAACACAGCACTTTTTTTGGCAATGAAATTGTCGCCAATACGCGCCGTCTGTGCTTGATGAACATGTTCCTGCACAACATTGGTGAGATTGATGGCGACAGCCTGGTTTCGCCGAATGATGCCTTGATTGCCCCCAGCTCAGTGAGTGCGGATTATGTACTGGCGAACCCCCCTTTTGGTAAAAAAAGTTCGATGAGCTTTACCAATGAGCAAGGTGACCAGGAAACTGACGAGCTGACCTATAACCGCCAGGACTTTTGGGCCACCACATCCAACAAACAGCTTAACTTTGTGCAGCATATTCGTAGCATGCTGAAAACCACCGGTAAGGCAGCGATCGTGGTGCCCGACAATGTACTGTTCGAAGGTGGCGCAGGCGAGACGATTCGTAAAAAGCTGCTGGAAAATACCACTTTGCACACGATCCTGCGTTTACCGACCGGTATTTTTTACGCTCAAGGGGTGAAGGCAAACGTGCTGTTCTTTGACAACCAAGCTGCCAGCCCAAACCCGTGGACTAAAGAAGTTTGGTTCTATGATTACCGGACCAATATCCACCATACGCTTAAAAAGAAGCCCATGCGGATTGGAGATCTTGCTGACTTCATAACCTGTTATAACGCCAAAAACCCAAACAATCGTGCCGAAACCTGGCACCCGGAAAAGAACCCTGACGGCCGTTGGCGGAAGTACTGCTATGAAGAGCTGATTGCCCGTGACAAGACCAGTTTGGATATTTTCTGGCTGAAAGATAAAAGCCTGACGGACTTGGATAACCTGCCCGAACCCGATGATTTGGCTGAAGAGATTATTGAGAATCTTGAAGCGGGGCTAAACAGTTTCAGGGAAGTTCTCAACGGACTTACCACAAATTAATCACCGCCAAATCCAGAACAGGGATGACAGAAAAGGAATTAATCAGAAGTACTTTAAATACCTAACACACTTTATTACCGCTCAAACGCTTATAGTTTTCCTTTTCGCCAAAGTACACTGCAAAACAGGCCCAATTAGTCAGTTAATCAAAAGAATGCTTTTTTGGTATGGTATAGGGGTCAAAGCCCTTTACCGCGCTACTCTCCCTTGGCCTAGTTCTGACACGTAATTGACCGTCAATTAGCTGGCTCTTACCCCTCGCATTACTTTTAGCTGTTCGATTCAGCCCAGTTTTCAATGCGCAGACCTGATACCCGCTTAAATTCCCGCACGTTATTAGTCACTAAGATCAACCCTAATGAGCGGGCATGGCCCGCTATCATCTGATCATAAGGGCCTACTGGCTGGCCGCTCTTCGCCAATTCTGCTCTGATCTGGCCGGTATGATGTGCGGCTGCCGGATCATAACTCAATACATCCAGGCGAGCGGCAAAGGTTTCGATATTGCTGATATTTCTGGCGGGGTCGCTGGACTTTTCAGCTCCGTAAAGCAGCTCCATAAGGGTCACTGATGAGATACACAATTGCCCACTATGGACATTAAAGGCTTTTCTGACTTCTGTTGGCCGGTTTTTCATGGTGTATATAACGATATTGGTATCAAGCAGATACTTCAGCATTAGAATGCTTCCCTTTCCTGATCTGCAGGTTGCCCGCGCTCATCCATAAAATCTTCAGTCACACCCTCTCCATCAAACCAGCTATCCCACGACTGGTCTGCGGGAGTCATTAACCGGGCATTTCCAACTGCAATAATGCTGACCTTTTTGACCCCTTCAGGGAATTCCAAGGCTTTCGGAATTCTAACCGCCTGACTTTTATTGTTGGTAAAAATAGTTGCTTGAGCCATGCTTTTATATCTCCATATACAGAATGTATATACATTATCTACTGAGGCAAGTATATGTCAACAACATATTCAAAGACAGCGCAGCATTCTAAGGTATAGGAAAGGTATAGGGGTCAAAGCCCTTTACCGCGCTTCGAATTCTGTAACTAAATTTATGACAACCTAACAGCATGTCTGCATCTGTCGTGCCCGCTCAACTTCATGTATATCAGGCAAGAATATAAGCCTCTGAGAGAGATACATTTTATATTCCATTATATTTCGTTGCCTTGGTCCCATTACGGGACTATTATTAAAAATATGAGAATCATCGCCTTATCAACACTGAAATTGTTTTGGGAAGAAAACCCGGATTACATAGATTCAAAGGAGCCAACGCTTGCCTGGTATCGCCATACACTGAATGCCGACTGGAGCTCACCAACTGATGTGAAACAGGATTTCAGAAATGCCAGCATCCTTAAAGATGGCCGGGTTGTTTTTAATATTGCCGGGAATAAATACCGGCTTGTGGTTTGGATTAACTATGCCTACCGGGTAGTGTATGTCCGCTTTATCGGCAATCATGTGCAATACGACAAGATCGATGTGCAAACAATTTGAATAATTGAGGTACCGGAGAATTAATTATGGACATCAAACCTATTAAGACTGATGCCGACTACCGTGCGTCATTAAAAGAAGTCGAAAGACTGATGATGGCAGCACCCGACACACCAGAAGGCGAAAAACTGGATGTTATGGTCACACTCGTCGAGGCTTATGAGACAATACATTTCCCGATGGATCTACCTGATCCTGTGGAAGCCATTAAATTTGAGATGGAGCGTAAGGGCCTAACGATCAAGGATTTGGAACCCATGATCGGTAGAAGTAACCGCGTTTATGAAGTTTTGAATCGCAAACGCTCGCTGACCTTGAAAATGATATGGAAGCTTCACGAAGGCTTGGGTATTCCAGCCGAGTCACTGATTAAACCACCGCAAATCCATGTTTAATAAAAAGACAAAGAAAAAAGCTATAAGGCAATGGGTTAAATGATTCAATACGTCGATAAGCGAAGCTCTTCCGGGGTTGAGCTGGGCCTGGGCTCACCCAAGCCCTTCTAATTTGGATAACCACTGGTCAAATCCGGAACACATTTCCCTGATTTTATCGATACCGATTTCTTTGGCGATATTAGGGCCATGAATGGTTTTCTTATAGGCAGTATTCGCTTCAAGTCGCTTAGAGGGAGCGGTTTGTGGGGAGTCATTTATCGCTTCCGGATTGCCCTGAAACTCTTTGAGTATCTCGGTAGCCCAGTCTTTATACTCAAGGTTTTGTAAGCCAGAGGCAATCGCACCTGGTGAAGAGAACAGAAGGCCTTCAAACTCATACATTTGAATATAGGGAATTAATTTGGGGCGAACATTTTCATGAACAGCTTTTAACATTCTGCTTTCAAGAGCAGCCTTACCTTCTTCAGGGGTCTTTCTGCCAAATCTGTAGAAATCATAAAGCGTTGTGACAAAGTCAAAGCTATTAGCGATTTTTTGGAGTTCGCTTTTTACCCGATCAACATTGACTGCACCACCCATTGATACGGGAACAACATAAATTTCCTTTTTTGCCAGGTAGGGCGCTAGTACGCTTTTAACAAATCTTTCTTCAGTGAGGCCTTCAACAGATATCCCTATCCTTACCATTCCGGGCGACCTCCTACGAGATTTTTAGCCCAAATGTCTCCCATCCCATAATCTTCCAACCAATGCTCAAGCTCTTTCCGGTCAAGTCGTTTGAACGTGGAAACTCCCTGCCGTTGATCAACCACAATAAAGTCTTCTGCTGCAAACTGGTTAGCAAATGCAATGGACTGGGTTGAACAGATAACCTGATTTTCTTTTGCTGTAGATTTGATCATATCCGCCAACACATCTAACGCTGCGGGGTGCAGGCCGAGCTCTGGCTCATCAATAACGATCGTTTGAGGTCGGTTGTCTTCTGGTTGCAGAAAAAGAGTCGCCATGCAAACAAACCGGGCGGTACCATCTGAGAGCTGATTAGCAGAAAAAGGTTCATCATGATCACGATGCAGCCAGCGCAGCAGCACTTTTTCACTACCCTCTGGCCCTCTTGGTTCCAGATAGAAATCGTGGAAAAACGGAGCAACGGTTTGCACCGCAGAAATAATTTCCTGGTAGTTAACAGGACACTCTTCCTTTAGGTATTTCAAGAAGGGAGCAAGATTTTTAGCATCGGTGTACAGGTATTCGTTAGCATCAAGATCTTGTGCCTGCTTAAACCCCGCCGTCGGGCTGGTATCATGAAAATGATAAACACGACATTCTTGCAGGTAATCCCGAGTATATTGACGAACCCATTCACTTGCAGCTGCTCCCCCCGGAAGCAGGCCGCTTTCACCTGACTTACCTTTAATGGGAAATATCTTCTTCGAACCAACAAAGGTGCAATATTCTTTTTGAAATACCAGCGCATCATCTGCCGGTCCATGCACGAATTGAACGTGGTAGCCGTTAGAGCCAACATCCATATCAATGCTTAGCTCAGGTGTTGCCTTCGACCCAAAATGAAAAAACGTATTAGCAAAACCTTGCTTCTCGACATAAGTTTGCAGCTTGCCCTCGGATAGATTCCGCAAAAATGTAAAAATCGAAACAAAATTGGATTTTCCAGCGCCATTGGCACCAATCAATATATTGACCGGATTCATCACCAAATCCAGCTGTCTAATTGATTTAAAACCTTTCAAAGCAATACGCTTGAGATGCGTATTTTTATTATCCGACACGGGCATATCCATACAAACTGCGACAAGGAGTATTCTTCATCCTACCCACTTTTCACCATTGGCTGCAAACTCGAAGATCAACTCACTCAAGCTGTATGTAATGCTCTCCCTGATTGTTGTTGATATTGGGGTTAAAATTTGGATCGTTAGACTGATAGTACATCTGCGGATCATTGGGATTCACATAATTGTAGTCATAGTACCCTTCCACCTGGTATTGGGTTCCTGTGTTGGGGTCAGTCATTAGCTGTCTGTCGTGGATGGAGTCTATGTACTGACTCTGAGCCCGGTCTGATGCTGCACTGTTCTGCTGGTATCGGTTAAAACTCTGGTCCAGTGCATTCATGTTGGATTGATGAATTTGCTGCTGCCTTCTGAAGTTGGCCTGCTCTCGGGCACTGAGATTATTCAGGAACTGGGCATGTTGGTTATTGGCCATCTGCATCCAGTTATTATCGTACTGGTAGGAATGGGCGTACCGGATAAGTTCCTGGCGAATGTCATCGAAACTTTTACCACTGGAAAGAGGAACCGTATACCCCAGAGCGCGCAGTGTTGATACCGGTGAGCCATTGTTGGGCAGAAAACTAAATATCAATGCCGACACGCTTTTCTGATTTTTTTTGGGATCTTCAGTGTCCAGGGCGTAAGTGACGACCTGCTCTCCTTGTTTAAAAAGCAGCTGTGAACCCTGTTGCAGCACATGGCGAGTAATCGTTGGAATGTTGTACTGATTGACTAATCTCATGTCGGGATCAGAGCTTCTTGCCTGCTGGATCAGGTAATTCACCACCTCTTGCGGGTCTATCGCTTGCTTGAAAAACTGCGAAAAATGATGGTAATAGCGACCATTGGGGCCTGCACAGATAGCCGTCGGCATATCCGGTACTTTGATATTGCACTGAGTGTTAGCAGGTACTGAGAAATATTCAGTGATGACGCCATTTTCCACAATGGGTATGCTTGTGAACTGCCCGGCATGAGTGTAAAAATTAGTGGTAAGGAGAATGGCCAGTAATACCAATGCGATAGGTTTCATGAGGTGCTTTTCCTTGAGATGAAGATGCCCTTTTGCTGTCCGGGAAAGTCAGGGATACGCCCGGTTTGAGACTAAATCGGGCTTTCTCTACGTTTCGTTTAGCTGAAGAAGTATAAACCAGCTCGTCCTTCCGCTTCCATGCCTCAAACAAGCTAAACAAGATTCCCGCAGGCAACTTATTAATTGTGCAGACTAACCTACCCCGAAAATATAGCTCCAAACTGATGCTGGAGCGGGCGGGAAACCCGCCCGGCCAGGCACGACAAGTTTACGGTTTGTCTTCTGCGCGGGTGGCGACGGTAACCCAGTCGTTTTGATGAAAGCGCCACACCCCCGTGCCGTCATCGTCCAACTGGAACAAATACAGCCACTGATTATTGATAAGATCAGCTACCGCCTGATGCTTGTTAATAATATCTTCTATCGCCTGTTTCGGTGCAGCAATATAGACGCTCAAACGCACGGGTTGATGTCGCCACTGCTTGCCATCGTGTAATGACTGTTTAGCAAGACCAATACGCAGATCACCTCCATTGCCTTCGAATACGCCGATATGTCCTCCCACCACATTGTGCAGAAGTTTGTTACCAGAGCCATATTTTTCGTTATCGGTAACGGAAGCATAGTATTGCAGATTGATCCAGTTAGTGACCACCATGGGGGCAGTCATGATCAGCTCGAGAATACCGAAGCCGGGATCTTGCTGCCATTTATAGTCATGCAGAAAGCAACGCCCTTGTAAATTGATATGGCGAGTGCGTTGCCGGGGAGCAACGATAAAACCGGCATTGTTAGCCAGGCCCCACTCTGGACGGAGCTCGGCCCAATCACGACTGCGCTCTGTGTAGCCTTGAGCCAACTGCTGCTGATCCTGCTGCTCCAGACCCAGACTTCCAGCACGCCGTTGTTGCGCCAATTCGGTAGCGGCTTGCAACCACTGCTGCCAGTCTTCAGCGCCGCCGTTATCAGACCCAGCGTTTTCAAGCCCGCTGTCTTGCTCACTAGCGGTATTACCATGATCGTGGCTACACCCTGCATGAACTTCGCTACCATCAGTTGCGCCCGCCGTTGTGCCAAAGCAGATAATCTCATCAGTCGTGGTGTTGTGCAGTCCCGGAATAAATTGGGTAAATGAAGGGATTTGAATACCTTCTCCGAGCAGCCCTTCGCGCACGCTCTTATCATTGAGCAACTGAGCCAGCACTTTAACGTTCACCTCACCGGTTTGTCCGCCACAAGCACCGCAGTCCAGCGCAGCCGCCTGAGGATTATTGGCGCTGCAACTACCGTGTCCCAACAACAACACCCGAGGCGCAAATTCACTATTCAGACCCATCGCTTTGAGCACACTGGCAGCCAAGTGAACCAACTCATCCAGACCCACTTCCTGGCCATCTTGAGTCAATATCCAGCGGCCTTCACTATCAATCCGGTTAATCGCATGCTTGGGTTCAGCAGGGAATAAACTGTCTTTTAACAGATTAAAAGCCTTGCCCAGACCAAGCGCCTCTACCAGACCAAAAGTAGAAGGCGCTGCGGCGCGGGTATCACTACTGGTGATACTTCTGACCAGAGCTTCCTTTTGGGCCTTGGCCCGGGTCGATACCGCCTTTTGCGAGGCCCGCAGTGATGGCTTTAACAAGCCCGGAAGCTGAGGCCGGGTGTAGCCTGCCGACATAGGAGCATATTCCAGGGGCAAACCAAAGAAACCAGCAAAACCCAAGGTTTGAATATGTGGACTTTGCGCTTCTAAGGCCCGCCGCATAGGTTCAGAACGCACATCAATACAGAACGCTGCTTGTAACTGGCATTGATTAGATAATGGGGGCACCGGTGCCAGTAGTTGTCGCTGCAAAGGCGCCTGGAAAGACAATTCCAAGGCCCGTTGCCATACCCACAGTCGTTGCTGCTGCTCCTGATGTTCACCGTTGATAAAAACAAATTTACCGAACTGAACCAGCAATAATGGCTTCACATCTTCAAATATGGCGGCATGGTTGGCTGCAAAATGACGCCACAGCGCCAACTCCCAGGCAATACGTATCGCCAGCAATTGCTCCACCAGATTATTATCACGCTGGTCGAGACCGTCTTGCCAGGCACGGTAGGCCAACCAGGATGCCCAGCCATTAACCTCCAACAGCAAGGCCTGGCAGTACTCTTCGAAATGATCGTGCTCACCCGTGAGTGCATACAAATCCGCAAATACTGCGCGCGGATCATCAGCCAGTTGACGGAACTGTTGGTTAAGTCCAGGTTCACCCATCAAAACTTCGATGCCCCGGTCCTGGCGGATCACTTGTAACCAGGCCTTGTAGAAACCTGTCTCAGTATCCGCTTCTGCTTGCATCCGCTCTGGGTACTGGAAATACAGACCGCAGAACTGGCTAATGTGCTGAACTATTTCGTCATGCCATGCCACTTTGTGGTGGTGAGTGGGGTGGCTATCCAACAAGTCACCCAGATTCTGCCAGTGCTGAACGACCACTTCATCTTCCCTAAGAAATTCCAGCAAGGTGGTTTCACTGTCATTAACTCCCAATTCCTTAGTGGCCATGGCCAAATGCTCTGCAGTGATCGGTTGCCCCCAAAGAGCCTGATAATAGTCCTTGGGCATTAAGCAACTGACCCCACCCAACGCCGCCAACCGAGCCGAAATTTCCGGCATCGTGCCGGCCCGCTGAGTCCACCAGGGATTGACCGCTATCGCCTGGTCAAGGGGCCAACTCGGTGCGACAGTTGCGCAAGCCTTCGCAATGGCCGCATCCATCTTTTGAAAATTCGGTAACACCTGTTCTTGTGCAGCGTTCATAGGAAAGCCTCCTGAGTTTGAGTGATGACTCTTTTCGTGCGTGGCAAGCGGGCAGGCCAAAGCTTCAAGGTCCATTTACTGGCCCATTCATCCAGATAAAAACCCGCATTCAAAGCGATAAAGATTCGTTTAGTGGTAACACCGTGGGGCCGGTAGTGCAGCCACAGATGCACCACAAACAAGCCGATAAATAAACTGGCAACCCACAGGTCAGCAGTCCAATGAATAGTGGAATCGACACCGGGTGCGAGGAAATTAGTGCTCCATTTGAGTACCGCATAGGCCGCGAATACCCCGACAGCCAGCACCAGAGGCCGCAGCAGACCAGCTAAACCGGTGTGTTCAATTCTGGCCGCCAGCAACATGACGATGGCAAGCGCTAACACAATCCATGGACTGACCAATGCGGGATCACCAACTATCAGCCCACCCGAAACTACCAGACCAAGTGTCATCAAACCCGCTATCATCCAAGCCTGTTTTCCGGGCAGATTTTGCACGCTAAGCAAGCGCTGTAAATGACGATTCACCTCGCCACCCGCACTTAAAAAGGCATGTGCCTTGTAGCAAGAATGAGCCACCAGATGTAGTAAGGCGAGTTCATAAAGACCTAATGCGCACTCCACCAA
>JGI12048J13642_10547835_pt1 | contig 13142 bp, 12 predicted proteins | sample ElkSlonscriptome_16_FD_13642 | JGI IMG/M metagenome (IMG submission 13642) | reverse complement strand
AAAAGACTCGATACGGCCCGCATCGCCTGGGCCCATATCAATGACATGGAGGCGGTCTGGAAACATCCGCAGCTCAACGCTTTGAACAGCTTTACCCAGGCCGACACCCCCAATGGCCCTATCCCTGCCCTGCGCCCCCCGGCCCGCAACAGCGACTTCGAGACTGCTGCCGGGGCGGTACCGTCTCTAGGTGAGAACACCCGCAGCATTCTGCAAGAGCTGGGCTTTGCAAAGCCGGAAATAGACGCTTTTTACAGGAGCGAAGTGGTATGAGGGTCCCCTCGCCACATTCGATCAGCACAATGATGGCGCGAATCGGGATTCAGCTCTGCGAATAGCCTGTGCTATCATTGCCAGCGCTTGGAAATAGCCTGTATTAAAGAAACCGCAGGCCGGCTCGAGCAAGCCTGTGATACGCCGGGCTAGTCAACAATTCGGAAACAAAGGATGAGTAAACAGGAGTAATTAACCTCCACTCAGGATGCAAGAGCCCGGACGACACCCTGGGCCCGCATGACACTGCAACAACGAATACGGAGAGGTGGCCGAGTGGCTGAAGGCGCGCCCCTGCTAAGGGCGTATAGGTTAATCACCTATCGAGGGTTCGAATCCCTCCCTCTCCGCCATTACAGTCCACAACCGCATGACTTTACAGAAAATATTCTAAAACCTACGTCTTCTTGCGCCATTTCAGGCGCCAAAATATATTCATCGCACCTCAATAAGTGTTCGTTGGCAGCTCCCAGTGCTTGTGGAATTTCTACAAGGAGGGTCCACATACTGGTATCGCACGAATTCCACCCCAAAAATTACTGAAAGCGGCGTAGCTTTTCTACGAATAAATGCTGTGTAAAATGGAAGATTGCACGTGCGCTGATAGGCATTGCTAAGAGCCGTTTTGAACGGCCCCCATTACAAGCTGGAATTGTTCCTGCACCCTATTCGTAGTTCCTAACGCTCCTTCTCTCTCTTGCCATTCTTTTGTGCTCAGGAAGATTACATCCAGCAAAAATAATAAATGGCGTGCTATTTCCTGATTTTTTAGTTTATCTAGGGCAGCTCTAAATAGAGCATTAAACAGTCAGTCTTAAATCAATATTGACGCATTGGGCTCCCGGGGTACTGGCAGCATGCACTGCGTGCGCGGTAGCGTCGTACTTGTCGGCCTGATGACATTGGGCACAGAGTCCGTTGCCGTCAATTCTAGGTTCGAGGCTGTTGGCATCGTGACAGTTCGAGCAATTGACACCTGCCTGCTACATCCTGCTTTGCAGGACCGAACCGTAGACATAGACCTCGCCGTCAATCTGCCCGTCGGCCTGATTAAGACCTGAGCGGAATTCAGCCGGGAATGGCAAGGTGTTGGTGACACAGCGAGGAGCAAAAGCAGCTGGTTTCCTCGGAGATTTGGCTGCTAAACGGGCTTCACCGGGTTCACCGCGCATGCAACTGGACAATCCCTCGTTTCGAGGATACCTTTCGTTCTACTTATAAGCAGACTGATGGCAGAAGCCGGTGCCATAGAAGGACAAGTCATCCATCGGTTAAAGATCGATGACTACCGCCGCCCCTTGGGATTGAGGTTTGATTGTGATTGCAGTAATTCCCCAGGATAGTCGATTAATGCGAACAAGCTTACTCCTGTTTCTGGTTGCGGTCTTGACCGGCTGCAGTGCACAGCAACTGCCGCTGATGCCTACTCCGCTCTATTACCAGATCTCCAAAGTCGGCCCACTGGCTGATGTGCCTCTAGAGCAGCGCTGGAATTTCCGCAAGGTATATTACGTTACCAATCGGCAGCGCCAAAATGACTTCCAGCGCCTCGGCTACGGCAATGCAGTGGCGGATACTATCGCGACAGGCCTGGCCATGGTTTCATTCGGCGGACCCAATGTAAGCTGGGAAGACTTGGAGGCAGTCTCGATCACTGCAGACCGCCCGGAGGTCATTCCTCTGTCCATTGCAGGGCTGTTCGAGGCGGGAAACTACTCACTGGGCGCAACGGGCGACATTGTGGAGAGCCAGGGCTCAGTAAACTGGCTGGTACGCGATCTCGATACTTCGGTGATGACCGCTCGTGACCAGGACATTCTTGTCTATGTTCACGGCGCCAAGACCAGCTTCTACGATTCCACAGTTTTCGCTGCGCAACTCGACCATTTCCTCGGCCGCGATATGACCTCCATTAGCTTTTCCTGGCCGACTCATGACAATATTTATAGCTACTTCACGGGTACTGATGTCAGTCGGGCCTATACCTCGGCGCCAGTTCTCAACTCGCTGATTACGGCGCTCGCCAACAATACGCAGGCCCGACGGATTCACATCCTGGCCTGGAGCGCCGGAGGGCGAGTCGTCAGTGAGGCCCTCAGGCTCCTGCGCGAAAGCGAGGCCGACCTGACTTCAGAAGAGCTGCGCCAGAAATACCGACTGGGGACTGTGTATTTTGCCGCGGCGGACGTGCCGCTGGATGATTTCCTAGTCGCGTTGCCTGGCATCAATGACATGGTGAACTCGGTAATTGTCACTGCTTCAGAGGAGGACGGAGCACTTCGGAGCGCGGAGACCTTCATGCGCGGCGATACTCGCATTGGCCTTGTCAGCGATCAGGCCCTGACTGAGGAGCAACAGGCTGCTGTGCTGGCGGCTGATCGTCTGCAATATATCGATCTATCGGCTGGCGCCGACGTTCGTGGCTTTAATATCGCCGGACACAACTACTGGTTCAATCATCCCTGGGCAAGCACCGATGCCCTGCTCTCAATTCGTACCGACCTGGAACCACAGGCGCGTGGGCTTGAGCCGACTGCATCGCCGCAACTTTGGATTATGCCGGCCGACTATCCACAGCGCGTCGAGGGATTGGTCAATGAAGTGCCTGTCGAGAGTTTCCGGCACATTCGCTGAATTCAATGTGCTCTCGTTATTCTCCGTATCCTGCCTTCGCGGTTTCAGGCAGAGGATTTTCGAGCCGGTGCGGATGCACAACACCTTCTATGAAGCGCCGCCCGAAAAGCAGGATCGGATAGCAGCCGTCTACAGCCCTTCCGGGCCGGGCCAGAGCATTGAGCTTTCACTCACCAGTGAATACAGCAGCGAGCCATTTTTCGGCAGCGCCTATTATGTGGGTGTCGCCGGATTGTTCTCGACCGCCAGTGATTACTGGCGCTTTAGCCAGATGTTCTTGAACGGTGGCGAACTCGACGGCGTGCGCTCACTAAGCCTGACAGCAATTAATCTGATGATCAGCAATCACAGCTAAGACTATGGGATCTATGTACGCGGGTCAGGCTACAACTTCGGCCTCGGCTTTGGATTAGTTAACGATGTCGGGACTGCGTGTGATCCGGCTTCTCCCGGCACGTTCTCCTGGGGCGGAGCTTGGAGCACGATCTTCTTCGTCGATCCGGTGGAGAATGTCGTCGGCATCATGATGACCCAGATTACTTCTTCCGGCCATCTGAATGCACGGCAGGAAGTGCCCATCGCCATCATGCAGGCCATCACCGATAGCCATCGATCCTTCTCTGGCTATCCCTTGCTGTGAGGCTGCGGCTACAGCTAGGCTAACTAAACAGTTGGTTCCCTGTTGGTAGAGGCTTGCGAGTCCACCTGCGCTTATTGGGTTAGTGATCAACGACACAGCATCAAGATCGCTCAGGGCTCAGCTACGTTTATCGACAACCGTGAATCTGACCTTCATGGTCCATGTAAGCCGATCTATTCGTAGGAGCTTGGCCGCTTCGTTAGAACCAAGGCGGGAACCTGGTGCTTTGGCTACGGCAAGCTTGTAGTCAATTCGGACCCTGGAATAAACAAGATTCAGATCAAGAAATCGCCCAGGTCCGTATCGCTCAGTAGCCGAACCCGGTCAGAGAAAAAAGTATTCTGTTTTAATCGAACCCTGGCTTTAACGTCTACGCCTGGGAAACGCCATAGGAACTGGTCTTGCTGCTTGTCTCCTGGCTCCGAGCTGTCGCGCCTGGTGTGCACGATTTAATCCGGAATAGTCCCGGCTCTGTAGATTGCGCGGACGTGTCGAGGGCAAACTACTGCGATCGAAATTAGCCGCTCTGTCCCGGGCTGCCGAAGGCAGCCGATTGCTGGACCACTGCCCGTTCTGCCGGGTTTCCCATTCGTCTCCAACTCGTCTTGCCACGCTGCCGTCACGGTCGGCAAAGACGTTGTTATCCAGCGTGGGCGCCGGCCTTGCAATCTGCCTGTCGGCCGGTGCTGTCCGGGTATTGGCGAGCCGGTTACTGGTTTCCGGACGGTTGTAGAGATTGGTACGCGCTCGATCGCGATTTATTGACGTGCCGCGGTCTATTCTATTCCTGATGGTGGTTTGGTTGCCAACGTTGATGTTATTGCCAATATTGATATTACCTGTGTTTATCACCACCGGGCCGCGGTATCCGCCGCCGTACCAGCCGCCACAACAACCCCAAGGTCGGTAAGATCCGCCCCAGCCGCCACCCCAGCTCATGCCGAAGGAAAAGAAGCCATTGGACCAGCTCACTCCGTAGTTCCAACCAGTCCAGGGATTGTATCCCACATGAAACCCCCATGTAGGTGGGCGTGGATAATACCAGCGACCAAAATATGGAGGGTAGCGCCAGCCAGTGCCGTATACGGGCACACCGTAATAGGGAAATGACCAAAGATAACCCGGGGTATAGCCCACATAGACCACTTCTGGCGTAGACTCGTAAATGTGCACATAAGTCGTGTTATAGACCGGAGAACTTGGCGGTATCTGGGCAATTTCATCGTCGGGAATGGAGTCTGCCACGTCCCAGGGTCCCGATGCCGCTGCCGACTCAAACCAGACTCCATTGTCCACAGCGTAAAAATAATCATTGATTTTCAGCACCTGGGAACCGGTATTAAGCGCATAGGAAACAGTCGTTCCCGGTATCGCTTCAAACACTGGCTCACCATCATACTCAATGCTCAATGTCGCTTCATTTCGCTGTATCGCTGCGGTTTGAGGAATCTGTGCGTTCAGTACGGCCTCATTGGCTTCTTCAGTGCCGGCGACGGATACCCTCAATCCACCAATGGCAGAATCAGGGGGAATATCGGTAAAACTCCGAGGCAGTTCATCAGATCGCACAAACGTCCACGGGCCTTCATTGGCGCTGGCCCGGTACCAACGACCCGACAATAATAAGTACATATTGTTGGTAGACAGATCACGCAACCAGGGAGTTTCCGTATTCTGCACATACAGCAGGTCGCCGCCCTGCAGTGATTGCCAGTCAGGGGGACCCTCGGTGACGATCAGCTCGGTCGGCGTATCCGCTGCCACGATAGCCGGCGGAGAATCTGGTTGTTGATCATCGGTTTCAGCTGCACTCATCATCTGTTCAAGATCAGCCGGTGGGGAATTCGTCTCAGTCCAGGGCCCCAAGGGATCATTCGCTACATACCAGAATTTTCCGCTAGTCAGCCAATAGCTACTGGTATCGGTTCCGTGCAACACGGCAAAAGGTGCATTAAGTACACGTTCGTAATCAGAATTCTCAACATCGGAATATTGCGGTTCGCCATCATATAACAACAATACCGCGAGTTCCTCGCGAAACAGAATTTCCGGAGGGTCATTTCGCAGGTCTTCCAGACTGGAGCGTTCGATCTCTGCGGTGTCCAGTGAAGCCGTCAGTTTTTCAAGGGAGATTTCAAATCCGGCTTCTGGTATTGCCGCTTCGACGATCGCGGTAAAGCGTTGTTCGCCGGCATCCCCAGACTCTGGCCAGCGCACTTCGGTTACTCGAAGGTCGCGAATTATCACAATGCCGTTGTCTCTGTCAGTATCTATATTTGATTCAAACCAGAAGGCGCCGAAAATAAGATCATCCCGATCATTCAGGTCCAGAGACATGGCAGCCCTGCCAGTCAGAATATTCCCCTCCAGCGTCTCCGGTTGTGGCTGATAGACGATAATCGTGCCCTCTCCTGCCGTCACTTCCTGAGGCCAGTCAATGGCTTGTGCCCACATCGTATTGCTGAAAAATAAGGCGACGAAACCCCAAAAGACTCGGGTGAAGGAGAAGTTGGATTTAATGAGCAAGGTGGGGAATTGAATTGACATGCTTGTACTCCCAGAACTTAAGTCAGCAGCTAATTGTAACGGGATGGCAGGATTTTTCCTTTCATTGCCGCGCTGTCCGCTATTGTGGATTAAGTGGTCCAAGTTCGGAACGTGCTGACGAAAAATGACGATGAGGGCGATTTTGATGACGAAACTTGATCAGTCTCCGCTTGAGACCATTCCAGTCCGTGATGCCGGTTGAACCGGCCTGGGCCGAGTAGCGATTGCGGCCGAGGCGCAACAGAGTTAAATGGATAGTCGCGTCCGCGCGTGGATTGGGACCAGACCAGCGAGACTCCCATCTGCTCAGGGCGTTCATCGTCGAGGGCAGATTCCTTGTTCTGATGGCACGCAGTAATTGCCTGAACGCCCAGGGCTCGGAAGTTAGAATATTTTCTCGCAAAATCACAATGCGCTGTGTGATCGAACCATGAAAGACGTAGAACAATAGGACGATCGCAATCGCTATTGCCAGAGGAAACAGCACGTCTGTGACGCTTGCGCGGACACCGCGCAACGGTGTAGACACGGCACCTCGTGTGACGCTGATATCGAAGCCTTCAATACTGCTGAAGTCTATCTCCTGGGTATTCAAGTTGTACCAGCGAATACCGACTGATGGTATCGACTGTTGCGTTGCTGCCTGGGCCACGAAGGTGAGAGTTTCGGCGCGTGTGCCCTGAACCTGGTTGCCCTGCTGTTGTTCGGATACTTCGGGTGAGCTTTCGTAAGTACTCAGGCCGTCCACGTTAAATTCCGGAATCAATTGCGGAATTACCATGGGCGAGTTACCAACGATCTCTGCATTGACATGCCAACGGATACTGTCGCCGGGCACAATTTCCGCTGTATCTCCTTCGATCTCCTGCGACAGCGTTAAAGACTCAGCCGCAATAAAGGGATTCAGCTGCTCAGCCCCCGCTGGGATCATGGCAGTAACTGAAAATTCCGGCATTTCCAGGTTTGCGGTCACCGTTTCACCATGATCCGGGTCAGCATAGCGAACCGCAATCGTCTGTGATGGAATTGAATAGCGGCCGTCAGTCAGAGGCACTATCAAATAGCGGCGGCTGACACCTGACCACGTCGTACTACCGATGCGTCTGCTGACTGGTCCAGTAGCGCGATTTGGCAGGATGACACGAAGATTTGGTGAATCCAGACTCGGGAAGGGTATGGGTGTGGACAAAAATGTGGGGACTAAAACAGTCAATCTGACTGTGATTCCAACACCGGGAATTGTTGGCTCTTCCGGCCCGGTGAATTCCAGAATCGGCAGCTTATCGTCTTGACCCAGGGCTTGCGTGCTGAAAAGGTAGATCAGCAGAATCAACAGGACTGAAATTCCCCGTGGTTCTTGAATCGAGGTTTTCAATGTTTGCCTCATTGTCTGCGCGCCGCCTCCAAAGCGAAACGTTGACGTAGAAAATCGCTGGTTCGTGTGTCTACCGTGTTCATCCATTGATCAGTAGTCAGCAGAGTAGCTTCACCGTTCTCATTCGCTGCCTGAATCTCAGTTTCTACACCGCGCTCGGCGTCTTCGTCATAGACAACCTCATCGGCGCCGATGCCACCCTCTTCGCCCGTATCCGACTCCTCCCGGACTCGCTCGATATATTCTACAATTTCCTGGGCGACGCGCAGGTTTTGCTCTGCATTGGGATAATTCGGGTCGAGTTCCAGAGTCTCTTCGAACGCTCTGACACCGTCGCGATACAACTGCCCCTTGATATAAGACATCCCTTTGGCGAAGCTGGCGTCAGCGGTATCGAGTCGGTCCAGCACCAGCGCAGCTTCCTGATATTGTCCATCGCGGTACAGCATATAGCCTTTCCACATAGGATCCACAAAAAGGTCAGCAGCCTCTGTGAATTCCAGATTGTGGTAGGCGATGCGGCCTTGTTGGTCGGCGGTAAAAAACCAGTCGGCAACGCCATCTGCATGTGCCTTTTGTGACGGGTACAGTACGATGCCGAGACACAAAAGCATTGCCCAGTGCATGGTCCAGCCGCGACGAAACCAGTAGAGGACGATCAACAATACCGGCCAGACAAATAACCGCCCCTGATCCTCCCAGGGTTGGTCTGAGTTTTCGAGTAGTGCGCGTCGATAGGCTGTATTCAGTCTGCGCTCGACGTTATTCAAGTCGCGGCTATCGATAGTGGCAGGGATGACTTGTTCACCGGGCAGTTGACTCAGTACCGCATCTGAATCTCCCGCAGGCAGCATGGTTAGAAAGGCCGTGGTGGGACCAGGACCGTCCTGAAAAACTGGCAGATCCGAAGGGTCGAGACTGTCTACCACAAACAGTACACCACCCGGGGCCGATTCCAGAGCAAGCAAGTTGGTGGCTAGCGCATAAGCCGCACTGGCAACTTCGCCTTGTTGCGGCATGATGTCGGGACTGAGGCCTTCCAGATACGGTTGCATCAATGCACTGTCTTCCGTCATGGGCACGACCTGATGCGCTGTCCCTGCGTAGGCAATCAAGGCTGTTCTCGCTCCCGCTCGTAGCTCCAGCAGGTCATGTATTTTTTGTTTCGCTCTTTCGAGACGCGACGGAGCCATGTCTTCGGCGAGCATCGAATCACTCACTTCCAGCGCAATAACAATGGGTGCGGTTTGTGCGGCAAAAGGCGCCGGAACGCGGGACCAGCTCGGGCCGCTTGCAGCAATACTAAGTACTAGTAATCCAGTGGCAACAGTATCCAGTGGCGTGATGCGTCGCGCACCCGATTCATGAAGGAAGAGAGCCTTGCGTAAGTGCCCGGCCAACCCATCCTGGAGCGTTGCAGTCCCAACCAGCGAGCGACGAGCAAACCACCACAATGCGCAGATGATTGGTAATAGTAGTAGCACCCAGGGCCGAATAAGGTGAAAACTGAAGATAAATTCTGACAGGTTCACGCTGTCACCTGCTTGTTGCGTGAAAACTGCAACACAGTAAGTGTCAGCACACCGATTAATGCAGCTAAAATGAACGGTATGTGAAACAGTGAGGTGCGTGGACGATAGGATTGGGTCTCAAACTCACTTGGGGCAAGCGTATCTATCTGCTTATAAATCGCCTGTAATGCGGTTTCGTCATCGGCGAAGAAATACTGTCCACGAGTGATTCTAGCGACATCCTCCAAAGCTTGTAAATCCACACGGTCATCGCCGGTGGCGTTCGGATCGCCAACGCCGATGGTAAAGATTCGTACATTTCTGTCGTTGGCAATTTCGGCGGCGTTGACCAGACTCATGCGGCTGGCCGTGTCGGAGCCATCTGACAAAACGATCAGTAGTCGCTGTTCAATATCACTTGACTCGAACGTGCGGATAGCCAGACCGATGGCATCACCCACCGCGGTTTGCGGGCCGGCCATACCGACCTCGGTCTGAGACATCAGGGCAATAATAGTCTCGAGGTCATTGGTCAACGGAGCCTGAACATAAGCCCTGGAACCAAAGACTATCAAGGCAACTCGATCACCTTCACGTGCTGCAACGAATTCATTGACTACTTGTTGCACGGCTTCGAGCCGCTGAATCACGTTGCCATCAGTCGCGGTAAAATCAACCGCGTTCATAGATGCTGAAATATCGATCGCCAGTATCAGATCGCGTGCAGATTGTGTTCGTTCGACGGGTGCGCCCAGAAATTCTGGGTTGGCCATGCCGGTAATGAGCAGGCTCCATATGACGGCTGCTGCTAAAATCTGCAATCGCGTTTTACCGAGCACGATCGCACCGGAGTTGGGCTTGATACCCGCGGCGTCCACTATTCTGTTAAAGAAAGGAAAACGCAGGGCCGAAGCACGCTGACGATGAACCGGACTTAACCATACGACCAGGAATGGAAGTGGTAAGAGCAGAAATACCCAGAGTGAGTTGAATGAAATCATGATGAGGTCTTAACTTCATGATTCGCTACCCAGTGCCGAGCTATCGCATTTAAGCCGGTAACGGGCTCACACTCTTTATAAGGTGCTATTGCCAGTATTTGCCATTGCTCAGTTGTGAACACGGTAGCACTAATCTTTCGGTCGAGGAAATCCATCCACTCTTTACCGCATAGTGCAGCCACTTCCGCGCGGGGGTAAGCGCACAGCGCTGTACGGCGCAACACTTCAGCAATTTGGCGTGGATCTTCACCTATATTTATCAAAGCGGCAATAGCGTCGCGGCGGTAGGCATTGCGACGATAGTGTTGCAATCGCCGCCAACCGTACAAGGACAGCGCTGTGAGCAAGACAAATCCGACTACGGCCCAACCCCAGGTTTGGGGCAACATGGAAATTGCTTCGGGCTCGGGGACCTCTGCCAATCGATCCAGCAAATCGACTAGATTGAGGACTTCGTCCGTCTCGTTCACCGGGGTATCCTGTTGATGCCGAGTAATTTGCGCATCTGTTGGACGCTGTCTTCTGCGCAGGACAGCGGTAGAATCAAAGCAGCCAGATCATGTTGCCACGCGAGGATCTCGTCGACTCGCCCCTGCGCCATTTCGTGAAGACGATCCCTGATGTTTTTGGAGCCGGTGTTGATTTCCGCCTGCAGCTCGCCGTCTGACACGACCATGCGCGTCTTTTGCGGTAAGTTTTGTGCATAGGGATCAGTGACCAGCCCGAGGATCAATTCATTACGTTTAGCCAGACTACTGAGAATCTTGTGAGTGTTCTCGTCGATATTGTCAAAATCACTAAATATAAAAACCAGGTGATTCTGCTTCGCCGTTTTGGCTACTGCCTCTAGTACTTTATTGAAAGCCTGTGGAGTGACCGTAGGTGCATCGGCGCGCAGCTTTTGGTTGCTTTCCGCGATTGCGGTGAGCAAGGAGTTAAGTGCAGCCTTACTTCGTTTCGGTTTGACGTCTGTAATATGCACGTCACCAAACACAATGCCGCCAATACGATCACCCTGTTCGTAGGTGGCAAAGGCGGCGAGCGCTGCGCACTCGGCTGCAGTGACCGACTTCATATTATTTACTGAACCGAAAAACATCGACATGCGTTGATCGACAACCAGCAGCGTGGGTCGGTCCCGCTCCTCTGTGAACACGCGGATATGGGGGGTGCCTGTGCGCGCCGTCACCTTCCAGTCAATGGAACGCACATCGTCCGAAGGCAGATAGCCTCGGATTTCTTCAAAGTCGAGGCCGCGGCCACGCAACCCGGACGTGTGTTTGCCATTCAGAACGCTGTGTCCGGGCTGATGGGGAAGAAACCGAAATTGTTTGGCTTGGCCTTCCAGTTTGCGCAAGTGCGCAAGAGTGACATTGATGCGGGTGTCAAGCCCGGTGTCATGAGATCGGACGCGACCAAGGCCGCTTCTGGCTCTGGCTTGTCTATCCTGCATTGTTCTGACCTTCAGGTTAATGCAACGAGCTGAATAATTTCCTGTACTACCCGATCGGGTGTGATGCCCTCGCTTTGCGCTTCGAAACTTACGCTCAGGCGATGTCGCATAACATCGGGAATGATCGCATGAATGTCTTCCGGGTCCACATAGTCTCGTCCTTGCAACCAGGCATGGGTGCGGCCGCATTTGTCCAGTGCAATCGAGGCACGGGGACTGACGCCGACCTCTATCCATCGGCCCAGATCCTCGCTGTAACTTACGGGTATACGCGTTGAATTCACAAGATCTGCCATGTAACGGTCCAAAGCATCTGACACGTGAATATTGCTGATTTCCGCTCTGGCTTCGAAGACAACCGATTGGGGAATCGGCGCGTTTGCCGTCGCGGGTTCACTGCTGGTAGTGGTGGCAATTTCTTCGCCTCGTACCATGCGAATCACAGCAACCTCATCTTCAACAGGCGGATAGTTGATCTGCACGTGCATCAGGAAGCGATCCATCTGTGCTTCGGGCAACTGGTAGGTGCCTTCCTGCTCGATAGGGTTCTGGGTTGCCATCACCATGAACAGAGGTTCCATGATGTGAGCCTTGCCAGAGACAGTCACTTGCCGCTCCTCCATGGCTTCCAGCAATGCTGATTGTACCTTGGCGGGGGCACGGTTGATTTCGTCAGCCAAAACAATGTTGGCAAAGAGGGGGCCGGGCTCGAAACGGAACTCCGATGTCGTTCCCGACTGGTAATACACTTCCGTGCCGGTAACATCCGACGGAAGTAGATCAGGAGTAAACTGAATGCGACTAAAGCTGGCTTCGAGATTGCGCGCCAATGCCTTGATGGCGCGTGTCTTCGCAAGTCCGGGCAACCCCTCAACCAACAAATTGCCGTTGGCCAACAATCCGATCAATAGCCGTTCTACAACATCTGTCTGCCCTACAATGGCGCTGCGCATTCTCTCGCGCAGTGCATTGATATCATCTATAGCGCTCACTCACCGTCACTCCAGATTCGGTTCCAGTCCTCGGCCATATCTACAATCAACCAATCTCTGGCATCAGCCTCATCAAGGCCGCGTTCCAACCCGCCGATTGAACTACCCCGGTCATAGGCGTATTCACGGTCGGCATCTGTGTGATGAACAATCATGGCGAAACAGGGACCTTCTCCTGAAGTTGACCATTCCAGCATTTCGAAATCGCCGTCGGAGTTGCCTGCAGCAAAGATGGGTCGTTTGCCGATTTTACTATCTATGGCTACTGGTTTGCCGGCTCTATCGTCAATAAAGGCAATGCCGGGATCTTTCATTACCGTTGGTACGCCATCGATGACTTCATAGCGAGACTCTCCCGCGCTGCCAATCACCTGATTTGGTGGGATACCGTACAGCTTTTCCGCAAAGGCGCGCATGAAATGCACGCCACCGCCGGAAACAATGTAGGTAGTAAAATCTTCATCACGTAAATATCGCAACAGCTCCTGCATAGGCTGATAAGTCATGTCGGCGTAGCTGCGACCTGTCACGGGGTGAGTTGCCGTTTCCATCCACGCGCTGACCAGGGTTTGGAATTCATCCACGGAAAGAGAAGAATGAGACACGTTGACGACTTCAAGTAATCCCGCTTCACCCGCGGAGACTACTGTCCCCATGTCTCCGGCAGCGGCTGCGCGGAGTACGTCTGACGTTATAATGTCCGGATTATCCCTAGC
>JGI12048J13642_10520468_pt1 | contig 13150 bp, 7 predicted proteins | sample ElkSlonscriptome_16_FD_13642 | JGI IMG/M metagenome (IMG submission 13642) | reverse complement strand
AAGAGGGACTGTCTTTCATATACTTTTTCCCCGCATCCCCGTTTTGGAGGTATCAGGGGACGCTTCGTCCATTGAGGAAGAGAAAACAGAATTGCATTCTATACAGGGAAGAATGACAAAGGTCTTAATCGTGGAGGACGACCAAACCAGTGCCTTTTACCTGAAAGAGTTGTTAAGTGAGCATCCCTATGAAATCCAGACAGTCGGGGATGGTCAGGCTGCGGTAAAGGCTTGTCAGGATGACCTCAAGATCGCTCTTATCTTTATGGATATAAAGCTACCAGTGATGGACGGTCTGACCGCAACCAGGAAGATCAGGGAATTCAATAAGGAGGTGACGATCATTGCCCAGACCGCATATGCTCTTGCAGGAGACAGGGAAACAGCACTAGAGGCCGGTTGTAATGAGTACCTCAGCAAACCCATTAAAGAAGAGCTGCTTAATGAAATGATTGGACGAATTGATTGAGGAATACTGGTTTGAACAACCGTTATAAGTCTTTGGAGTAAATTCCTTCTGTACGAATTCTTAGCCTGACCCCGGCCCCGTCCTTTTCTTCATTGTAAAAGAGAATTTCTCCCCTGTGTTTCTCAATGATTAGTTTGACCAGGTTGAGGTCGAGTCCCATATTTTTATCGATGTGTTGCTCACCTGTATTGAAAAGTCCGAAATCCTGGCTCAGGATCACATCCGGAAAACCGCTTCCCTGGTCCTTAATTTCTATCTGCATCCATTCTTCCGCCAGACTGTTAGAGATGTTGACCGTTCCGCCTTCAGGTGAGTGGGCAACTGCATTCTCCAGCAGTCTGGAAAGTGCCATATAAAGAAGTTCCTGATCGGCCTGACAAGAATGGTGATCCTTAACAAGGTCTTTCTTTACTAAAAGATCTTTTTTCAGTATTTTTTCATTGAGCGCCAGGATTGATTGATCAACGATCGTTTCCAGGTTGACGTCAGTGAGGTTGAGTTTTGGGTCTTTGGTTTTCAACCGGGTGATATGCAGTGCAGTGAGGGAAAAGTTCTCCAACCTCTGAACTGAACTATCCAGCATGTTGTACAATGTACCAAGTTTTTCTGTCCCCGTCTTTCTCTTTACCATTTCGAGCGGGCCGACGATCCCGTTGAGCGGAGTCCTGATCTCATGACTGATGATATTAAGAAAATCTGATTTTGCCTGGTCCAGTCCTTTAAGTTCCCGGTTGGCCTTTTCAAGTTCCTGGTTGGTGATCTTGAGTTCCTCGGTTCTCTTTTTAACTTCAGAATCCAACCAGTCATTCATGGATTCCAGTTTTTCACGGCTGGATTTCAGGTCGAGTTGTGTTTTCACACGCAGCAGCAACTCCACTGTATTGAAAGGTTTCGTGATGTAATCTTGTGCTCCTGCTTCGAATCCGGCCACGATGCTATCGGGGTCCGTCTTTGCAGTGAGGAAGATGATCGGTATTTTCCTGTATCGTTTAATATTCCGGATATTTTTACAGAGTTCATACCCATTCATTCCCGGCATCATGATATCCAGCAGGATCAGGTCAAAATCTGTTTTACCGATCCAGTCCAGTGCATTGTTGCCATCAATGGCAAATTCGACCTGGTACTTTTGTTCCTTCAGCGTATTTCCTAGTAGCTGAAGATTACGAGGGGTATCATCAACGATCAGTATCTTATGTCTTATTTTATCCATTTTTTAATTTCTTTACTCATCTGCCTGTAATTTTTAAGATGTTTCAGGAGGCTGTATATATCGAAATGATTTACAGCGGTGAGGAGCTCGTTTCCATAATTTGTAAGCATGGAGAGATTGTTTGACTCTCCCAGCATGGTAATTTTCCTGGCAAAATCGTCTACTTTTTCCATGGGCTGGTGCTCCTTCAACGCTTTCCAGTCTTCGTACAACTCACCTTCCAGCTCGGCAATAACGGCTTTCAGGATCTCCACAGGGACTCCCTTTACAGATCCATAATTCCGCTTCCTTTTTTTAGGTGCATTGTATTCATGAGGAAGAAAGTTGATCAGCGCACTGTAAAGGTCTGGTATATCGAAGGGCTTGATCAGCATGTCATTAAACCCGGCAGCAAGGATCTCTTCCTGCTCTTTTTTCATTACAGCCGCAGAGCTGGCAATGATCGGAATTTCATTCAGCTTTTTATCCGCTCTCATCCTCGAGATTAGCTTGTAACCATCCATGACAGGCATCTTGATATCTGTTATGACAACATCTGCTGGATCTTCCTGCAATATTGTCAAAGCTTCCTGTCCATTTTCTGCTTCCTGGATGTGTACTTCAGAATTTCTGAAGATGCCTTTTATATATCTGCGGTTTTGTTCAATATCGTCAACTACAAGAACAGAGCAAGGATTAAACCTGGTGTTCGCCTGGTTATAAACAACACCTCTTTCCTTGGATGCTATAAAGGATTTAGACACCACTATATTTGGAAGTTTCACCCGGAAAGTGGTTCCCACTCCAAGCTCTGAATCAAGCCGGATCTCACCATTCATCAGTTCTACAATTTTTTTGGTGATGGAGAGACCAAGTCCGGTTCCCCCGTATTTTTTCTCATCCTGTTCTTTTTGCTGCTTGAAGGATTTAAAGATCCGGGCCTGCTCTTTGATGGGAATACCGATGCCGGTATCTTTCACGATCATCAGCATGTCAAGCTGCTCTCCACTGCTTCGCTTGTTGGGATGATGTAATTTCTCAGCTTTTATTTCCAGGGTTACACTTCCTGAACCGGTGAATTTTACTGCATTTCCCAGAAGGTTCACCAGGATTTGTCTCATCCTGATTTCATCGATCAGGATTCCTTCAGGCAATTTATCATCGATCTCCATGTTCAGTGTGAGCTGTTTATCCCTGGCTCTCAATTCAAATACATCAAAGATCTCTTTGAAGAAGGAGCGGGCCTCCACAAACTCGTAGTTAAGTTCAATTCTGCCGGCCTCAATCTTGGAGAGATCAAGGATGTCATTGATCAATTTTAGCAGAGCCTTTCCACTTGAGTGGATGGAATCAAGATAACTTTCCTGCAATTCTCCGTTGACCATGGGTTTGAGCAGGTTGGTAAAACCGATAATTGAGTTCATGGGCGTACGGATCTCGTGACTCATATTGGCCAGGAACTGACTTTTAGTTTCCGTGGCAGTTTCAGCCTTTATTTTCGCATTTTCGAGTTCTTTCTGAATACGTTTGATGTCGGTGATGTCGATCACGGAGCCGACCATACAATCTGTATTTTCATATGTAAGTAGAATTTTGGAGATCAGGGTATCCCTGACTTCCCCTGTTTTAAGTCTTTTCAGTTTTGCTTCGAAATTTGTGACGTAACCATTTTTTTGCATCTGCGCTATCAAACGTTCCCGTACATTTGCGTCAGGGTACCATTCACCAGAGCTTGTTTCCATCATTGCATCGTGGCTCATTCCGTGGAACTCTATCATTGCTTTGTTTACCCTGAGAACTTTTCCTTCTTTTATACTGGTTACACTTGTGGGGATCGGGGTTGCATCCACAATCCGATCAGCAGCCTGTTTTGAATATTCAAGTTTTTTATTGGTCTCCCTCAGCTGGCGTGTTCGTTTTTCCACCTTCTCTTCCAGCTCTGCATTCAATTTGACAATCTCCTTCTCTTTCGCTTTCCTGTCGGTGATATCCTCCTTCACCTCGACAAAATGAGTGATCTTCCCTGTATCATTTTTTAGGGGAGAGATGGAGGCCAGTTCCCAGATCAGTTCCCCGTTTTTCTTTTTATTGATAAATTCTCCCCGCCAGGTTTTACCCACACGTAGTTTTCTCCACATTTTTTCATAGAAAATCCTGTCGTGTCTGCCGGATTTCAGAACAGAAGGGGTTTTGCCTTGCAACTCTTCTATTGTATAACCTGTGACTTTGGTAAACGTAGGGTTCACATATTCAATGATACCATCCACATCAGTGATCATCACTGAAGTCGGACTCTGTTCCACAGAAACGGAGAGTTTATGGATCTGGTCCTTCGCGAGTTTACGCTGGAATCCTGCAGCCACCTGGTGGGCAATCAGCTCCAGGACCTCTATATCGTTTTCAGTATATTCTTCTTCCGCTTCTGAATGATAAATACAAAGCGTCCCGAGCAGATCCTCATCGATTATCAACGGAACACCGATCCACCAATTGAAGGCTTTGTCACTGTTGCAGTGTGGACTGTTAAGAATCTCTTTGCTCATCTCCGTATCGTTGATGATCTTCGATGATTTGTCTTTGATGACGGAGAGGCAGAGATCATTTTCAATATTGCTGTCACTACGTGTAATTTCACCCTTGGCAACGGTGTATTTCACCTGACTATTATCGTTGTTGTTTTGTATGATCATGCACACATGATCCGCTCTCAGTACCTTATTGATCTGTTCCTGGATTTTTTCCATGAGCATTTCTTCATCGAGGTTCTCATGAAAGAGTTCACTTATCCTATAGACTGTCTCCCTGATTTTTTCATCTCTTTTCCTTTCCGAAATATCCCTGCAGCTGACATAGACCATGTTATTCGGAAGGATGATCGCATTCATATCAACGGGAATGCGCTTATTCTCTTTTGTTACCAACTCGGTTTCCAGATTTCCTTTGCGCTCTTTCAGTAAAGTTCTGAAGTTTGATTTATAGATTTCTGCATTTTCTCTTGGAGAAAAATCCCCCAGTTGCTTGTTTATGACCTCATCGAGCGAATAGCCCAACATGCTGATTGCCTTATGGTTGGCATACTGGTATTTTCCTTCCTGGTTCAGGATGAAAATGGCATCTGCAGAATTTTCAGTGATGATCCGGAATTTCTTTTCACTCTCTCCCAGTTGCATGAGTGCAGTTTTGCTGTCTGTGATGTCAAATGAGAGAATGAATATACCCTCAGGTATCGGCTCCACCCTGAGATCGAAATAGCCAATAGAGTCATCAGGATATTTAAATTTGTTCTCAAGACGCTGTGGGGTCCTCTCAACCATGCATTTCTCAAGTTTCTTAAACATGGTTGTGGCTTCGATGCCCGGGTAAGCATCCATCATCGTGCGGCCGATCAGCTCTTCTCTTGTCAGCTTACCGTGTTTTGCCGCCGTCTCGTTCAGAAATTGATACCGCCAGTCAAAATCGATGATCTGGCAGCCCTCCATCATATATTCCAGGGTTGTCCTGTACCTGGATTCACTTTTGAGTAGGTTATTTTTTGCTTGAATATCTTTTTTCAGACGTTGTTTTACCAGGGAATAGATAAGCAAAGCTGTGAGCAAGACATACATGACTCCCTTGATGATCTCATTCAACCAAAACTCCTGAATGTCATCGGAATGTTTCAGCAACAATTGATCAGACAGAATGATCCATGTCAATCCTGCAAGAGAATAGATCAACGTAATACGCAATGATTTTCTCACATATTCTTTCATTCTCATATCATATCACTTAAGCAACTGCCGGGGTACCAGGTTGCGAGATTCAGTGTAAGCTGCTCATCGAGGGAGGTGGGTATCCATGGTTTTGCAAAGGTAAGGAGGTACGATGGATGTGGATATAGTATAAATGTCTTAATAAAAGTAAGAGAAAGCTTTCGTTGTTGTAATAAAAGCACGGTCGACTTGTCGTGAATTTTCTACAAATGACTGATCCTGATCGGGTTCAATTCTGGTCCGACAGGTTATGGCTGATCACGTAACGGATCAAATGTGCGGCTGAGTCCAGTTTTAATTTTTTCAGGATCCTGTTTTTGTATGTATGGACTGTACTTTGACTCAGTTCAAGTTCGTCGGAAATCTCCCTGAGAGACAATCCCCTCCCTATTGCCAGTAAAACCTGGAATTCCCTGTCGGAAAGAATTTTGTGAGTATCGTCATCCAGGTTGGAGTCCACCACTTCGGCAAGGCTCTCAGCAAGAGTTTCAGTAATATACCGATTGCCGCTCATGATTTTCCTGATCGCCCCGATCAGCTCTCCCGGGGCGCTGTCTTTTGTAAGATATCCCATGGCACCGGCCCTGATCGCGCGGACCGCAAAGCGCTCTTCGGGGAATATACTCAGCATCAACACCCTAATGCCTGATTCGGCAGCTTTGATTTTTTTCAGAACATCCAGGCCATTGATATCAGGAAGATTAACATCCAGGATCACCAGGTCGCAATACGTATCTTTTAAAAAACCAATGACCTCCTCTCCTTCACCAAGTTCACCAACGATCTCTATATCATCCGTGGCAAGCAGGATCTTTTTCAGGCCCTCCCTAATCAGTATATGGTCGTCAACAATGAGGATTCTGATCATGACGATTTGTTTTTCAGAGGAATTTCAAATTTGATTTCTGTACCTTCACCAGGATAACTATCGATCTGCATGGAACCACCCAGTGCAATCATCCTTTCATTCATCCCGATCAATCCGAAAGTATTATATGTCTGAGCCTTTTTCACCTCGAATCCCTTCCCGTTGTCTTCCACCCGCAGTGTAAAGTAATTGTTATCCATCTCTGCCAACACCCTTACTTTTGAGGCTTCGGCGTGTTTGGCGATATTGTTCAGAGACTCCTGCAGTAACCTGAATATTGTGATTTGTTCATCAGATTCAAATGTAACAGGGTCTGCATCACATTTGAATTCCGTTTTGACGTTGTAGCGTTTTCTGAATTCTTCAGCCTGCCACTCCAATGCGGGAATAAGTCCAAGATAATCCAAAATTTCCGGACGAAGCTCGGTGATCAGCTGTCGCATCTTCCTGATGGCTTCGGATAAAATATTCTCTGCGTCATCAAGTTCGGGGCGCATTTTCCCTTTTTGCCTGGAGTCATCAAGTTCAGCGACAATTTTCCCAATGCAGGAAATATTCATTTTCAAGGCAGAGAGAATCTGCCCGAGGTCATCATGGATCTCCCTGGAGAGATATTTACGTTCTTCTTCACGGACATCCTGGAGGTGTCTGGCCAATGAACGCAGCTGATCTGATTTTTGGATCACTTCCATTTCGTTACTTAACCGCTGTGTAATGTCCCTCACAAAACTTACCACTCCCTGCCTGTTACCATATTCATCAGTGATTTCTGTTACAACATGTTCGGTATCGATGATCTTGCCGTCTTTTCGTTTCATTTTGGAGATGCCATGAAAAACCCCATCCCTGTCAAGGGCGGGTAGGGACTCTTTATTAAAACTCTCAAAATGCGCTTTATCGATATGAAGCATCATTGTGGATCTATTTGTCACCTCTTCTGCTGTAAATCCAAAAACTTTCTCAACAGATTGATTGCAAAGGATCACTTTTCGTTTAGATGGATCGATAACAAAAATGGCATCATTGATTGCCGAGAAAGTCTTGATGAACAGTTGTTGTGAGTTAAAGAGCCGCAGCTCCATCTCCTTTCTTTCCGAAATGTCCCTGTTGATACTGATATAACCGGTCTGGTTTCCTTCCTGGTCATGCAGTGCAGTGGCATAAGCATCGACATATAATTTCTCTCCTTTTTTATTATAGTTGATCACTTCCCCTCGGAATTCCCCTTTTTCTTTCAACTGGTTTGCCTGTTCAGCATGGTCCTTTCCAGGGAATTCGGTCTTCAGAATATCATTCGCAGGCCTGCAGAGCACCTCCTCCCTGGAATAACCATATATTCTTTCCGCACCTTCATTCCAATAGGTAATCAGGAAATTCTCATCTGAGGCAATGATCGCATCACTGATATTGGCAAGCAACTCCGCCTGGAAATTGATCTTTTCCACTGCACGGTATTCTTCCGAAATATCTTCCACCATGGCGATGAAGAAATTCAGCTTACCCTTGTCATTGCGCACAGCAGCAACATAAGTGTTTGCCCATATGGTACTTCCGTCGCCTTTTACGTATCTTTTTTTTAAATGGAAATGGTCCCGCACTCCTGAAATAATCTCCCTCATCAGCACCAGGCTCTTTTCACGGTCATCCGGATGTGTCCAATCAGTAACCTTGCCGGTGATCATCTCCTTTTCTGTTCTTCCGATAATTTTTGTCAGTGCCCTATTTACCATGAAAGGAGCGCCATCGGAGCTTACAAGGTCTATTCCTATGGGAGCCTGTTCAAAAAGTGCCCTGAATTTCTTTTCACTTTCACGCATTGCCCTGAAAGAGATACCCTGGTTGATCAGGATGCCCATGGAATCAGTTAAGCTTTCAGGGACCTTCCGCTTTTCAGCAGGAACCTGTTCCATCGTATGGGAGACAAGCACCATGCTGGCTGTACGGTCATTGCTTAACCTAACAGGAACCAAGGCTGCTGCTTCCAGGGGTTTTCCAGGCTCCCTGACAATGGAAGCGGGATTTATAAGATCCCGAAAACCGGTATATACGGCCTGATCAGCATTGACAAATTTGCTTTTTATCGCAGCTTCAAAATCACTCATTGATGCAATGAAAAAATCTGCGTATGCACCAATACTGCACTCCAGTTGCAGGCGTCCGGTTGCGTCCGGCATATAAAAACCCCCACAATGCATACCTGTAATCTCAAGCGCCGACTCCAGGCATTTACGGAGTGTCTTATCAGGGTCCTGATCAAGAAGAAATTCACTGTATAACTTCCGTTGTAACTTGCTTACCTTTCGGGAGATAAATTGATCTGTAATATCCCTGGCTGTCACAATGGCACCAGTATTGTCTGAGGACTTATCTTTTAATGGACCAAAACTGTATTCGACCCGGGCAATGGTCCCATGGCTTTTGACCTCTTTTTCTATACTGAAGGATGCGCCGCCAGATGCCTTTCTGTACCACTCTTTCCATTCCTTTCGAATCTCTGCCGACAGATCAACATTGGAGAGGAACCGTCCACCTGCTGCCGCATATACATTCAGGTCTTTATAGGCCGATTTGAATTTCCTGCTATGATAGATCAACCTGTCATTTTGATCAACAGCCCAGGAAATACCGTCTGTTGCTTCAAGCAAACTCTCCAGGATATGGGAAAAGTCACTCCTGGTGCCGAAGATCGTTGCTATTTCAGGATCTTTCTTGTTTGCCATGGGAACAGGGATGTAACTTGTTCGTTTAGCCTGAACACATCATATCGTCCGTTGTCAATGCCCTGCATCTTTTACCTGCCGGGCAGATACTTTGGAAAACTACAGGTAAGTTACTGAAAATAAAAGACATGGTAAAATATATATGATATTTTAAAAAACTTCAGGTATATTTTGAGCCAGTCAGGCTGATTGTTCCGGGAGTGTCTGCAGGGGATAGCGGACCAGTGAGGAATGATCCCGGTTTTCCCGTCACATAAATTCAATTTCTTAAAAAGCTGACGAGTAAATTTTAGTATTTGTTCAATATTGGCTATTTTCAGGCTTTTTTGAATCTGTAATCCCTAAAACCTTACCATTATGCCCAAATGTATGAATTGCGGAGACCCCATCGCCGGTGTGGGAATCTGTACCGATTGTGCCACAGCCAAATGGTATGTGGCTGTTATTTATTACGCCCTGATCTTTGTCCTGATTGCCTGGGTGGCCACTTCGATTATCCATACTGTCGATAATATTGGCACACTGAAAACAGCAAAGGAATTCGGCGCCGGACAGTATTTCCGTAATATTGCACACATTCATGATGACAGCTGGATCGGGGAGATCGAATCCGATAATCCAATGTATGCATACAACGATCTGAAAAATCCAACTGATTCAATCATGGTGGAGGCTGGTATGCGTTACGAGCACTGGGGATATCGCAAATACAACGACAGTATGTCAGTGATTTGTGCTAAAATATATTCCGATGTGGAAAACCATGAAAACTACTACATCAGGGTGCCTGAAAGATGGGGCTGGTTCAGAATGCAGTTCTCTCCATCGAGCGATTACATCGTCCACAATGTAACCGGAAGAATTGAAAAACAGATCATCGACGAGTATTATGCTGATCCCCGCGTGGCCGCCCTGGTGGTCAGGGCCGAAGGAAAATCGAAGATAAAAAAATACAAAGCGGATAAGAAATACCGGAAAATGAAATCCGAACGCAGTTTAAGCACCATGCAAAAAATTATGGTTATTGTAGTGGAAGGGGTTTTTATGCCGGACAAGCGACAAAAAGATTTTATCCTGAAAGAGGATTACAAAAAGCTGAAGAAGATACGAAAAGAGTATTTCAATGAGGAGCGGGTCATTGAAAAGTACCTTGCGAGTAAATAGCTGCTCCAACAATTCATTCACGTAGTTGTTAAAAACACCGAACCCCGGGATCGGCTGCTTGTGAGTGTCCGATGAGCCCCGGTCGAAAACCACAGCTTATGTCGCATACCACAATTGAAATTTCCACCTCCCGACTCATGGAAAAAATCGGCCGGCCAGGGATACACATTATCGATGTGCGCCCTGCAGATGCCTATAACGGCTGGCGCACACACCAGGAAAAGCGCGGTGGCCATATCCGGAGTGCAAGGAGTCTGCCTGCCAAATGGTTGACCTATCTCGACTGGATCGAGATGGTCAGGCACAAGGAGATCCTTCCCGGCGACGAGGTTGTTGTTTATGGATCGACCCCGGAAGAGGCCGGAAGTGTGGCAACTCGTTTCAGCAAATCGGGATATGAAAATGTGTCGGTATACAATGGATTTTATACTGAATGGGTCCCGGATATAAACCTGCCGATGGACCGCATGGAAAGGTTCAGGCACCTGGTCCCGGCGGAGTGGGTACATGGACTTATCACCGGTAAGGAAGTCCCTGAGTATGACAATGATAAATTCATCGTGGTGCATGCCCACTACAGGAACAGGGATGCCTACCTGAGCGGACATATTCCCGGTGCCGTTGATATGGACACCCTGGCTCTGGAGGCACCTGAAACATGGAACAGGAGATCGCCGGAGGAGCTGAAAGAGGCACTGAAGGAACACGGAATCACTTCAGATACCACGGTGATCATGTACGGAAAATACATGGATCCCGACAATGATGATGAATTCCCGGGCAGTGCCGCCGGAGATATTGGCGCCATCCGTAATGCCTTTATCATGATGTATGCCGGGGTGAAAGATGTACGTGTACTCAACGGCGGATTCCAGTCATGGGAAGATGCCGGCTATGAAATATCCACAGCCGAGGAACCCAAAAGATATGTAAAGGAGTTCGGTGCCGAAATACCTCAGCGATCGGAACTCGCTATTGATACCCCGGAGGCTAAGCAGATGCTGAAAGCAAATGATGCGGAACTGGTATGTGTGCGAAGCTACCGGGAATACATCGGAGAGGTGAGCGGGTACAATTATATTGAGCCCAAAGGCAGGATCCCGGGTGCCGTGTTTGCCGATTGCGGGTCGGATGCCTATCACATGGAGAACTACCGCAATTTTGATCATACGGTAAAGGAGTACCACGAAACTGCAGAAACCTGGAAACGGCAGGGGATCACCCCCGACAAGCACCTTGCGTTTTATTGCGGTACCGGCTGGCGTGGAAGTGAAGCCTGGTTCAATGCCTGGCTGATGGGCTGGCCGAAGGTATCGGTATACGACGGTGGATGGTTCGAATGGAGTGCCGATCCCGATCATCCATTCGAGACCGGTGTACCTGCAAGTTAACAGGCAGATATGCCCCCTTCCCGTGGGTTGAGGTTCAGCCCAAAAATCTACAAGTGAGGTTCCCCCAAAACCTGAAGCAAAAACGTCAGGTGCAGACCTCTGTAACTGGCGGGGTTGAAAGCAAGGGCTTTGATTTCCCCCGACTGTTTACTGTTTGGTGAAATATACCCTGATCTCGTCGGTGGCGATTTCGAGTACCCAGTGATCATAACCAAGTCCGGTGGCTTTGTCAATGAGCGGGGCGGGAACAAATGGTGCGATGGTTTCCAGGATTTCTCTTTCTTTCAATTTTTTGAGGCTGGATAGTACCAAATGAACAGGTTGTTCTCCTTCGTTGAGCATGTCGCGGATATCGAGGTTTTCCTTGATACGATCTGCCAAAAACCACGCAGGCTGTTCCGTATTGTACTTGTATTCATCGGATGCGAGGTCTGCAACGCCTGCCTGTCCAACCTCCTCCCGGAGCGTGTTGACCAGTTCTTCCACATTCAGACCCCCGATGGTGGCAGCCTGGGCCAGGGTGGTTACCCTGGCAATGGTACGCCTGAGGACAGGGTTTTTAAGCTTTTTGAATGGGGGAGCCGCACTGATCAGCAGCTCCTCCAGTTCCGGGTATGCCTCCAGCAGGTCATGGATTTTTGTCCTGGGTGTAATGATCAGTTTCTCCATTTTATTCCTCGTTTTTCTCACCATACGACAGGATACGTTTTTCGCCTTCCAGCGACCTGGCATTCGTGAGGTCCTGTGAGACTTCCAGCGTGCCCAGGTATTCACCGTGGTCGTCCCGCAAAGCATAATATTCGATCAGGATGAATTTTCCTTTCATCTGTATCCAGAACGGGGCATGGGATTCTTTACCGGACTTAAAATCCTCCAGGATCTTTTCAACGATATCAACGCTTCCCGGGGGATGGCAAAGCCGTACATCGCGGTTAATAATGGACCTGCTGCGGGCGAAGATCCTTTCTGCTCCCTGGGTAAAGTACTTCACCTTGTCATTCTTATCCACGAAGGTCATGTCCGCAGGCAGGGTGTTCAGGATCGCCTTAATCTCGTTTGCTGTGAAACTCCCGGAAGGAAGCTGGATGTTTCCGTCTGCTGATGAGGCAGTCTCTTCGCTTCCGGCGTCGTCGGTGAATCCTTCAGGATGCCAGTCAACAGGTGGATCATACAGTGAAAATCCAAATTCCAGTGTTTGTTTGTGTACGTTCCACCAGTCCTCTTCGGTAAGTACATCCATGGACATAGGAAAGAGGATCTCTTCTTCTTTCTGGGTCATGTCTTTGAGTGCTTTGATCGCCGGGTAGAAGAGCAGGTCGAGTGATTCAGCAAGATCTGCCCTGGTTAGCTCCGTGTCTTTCAGCAATTCGATGCAGCCTTTCAGCTGGTCCCGTATTTCATCATGCTTTCCCCACATTACTTTGGGCGGACCTGTGATCTCGTTTTTTTCCAGGTAGGGGAATACCAGGTATTCCTTTCGCTGGTAATGTTTGTCCACATCCATCAGGTCGTTAAAGGTGCCCTGCAGGACATTTCTGAAATTGGCAAAATTTCCTTCAGGCACCTTTTCCAGAGAATCCAACAACTCCAGTGC
>JGI12048J13642_11438330_pt1 | contig 13158 bp, 10 predicted proteins | sample ElkSlonscriptome_16_FD_13642 | JGI IMG/M metagenome (IMG submission 13642) | reverse complement strand
AAAACTGGCGTTTCTGGATGAGCACTAGCTAAGAAAATAAGAGCAGCTCTGAAAGTATGAGCAGTACTGACACCATATAGGTTGCAGTTGGCATGAAGATTACAGACACCATGGGGAGCTTATCTAAATGAATCCGAAACGCAAACAACGGTTAACCCTAGTGCTTTTTATAGCGTTTGGCGTCTCTGCTGCCGTTGGCCTCGCTCTCTACGGCATGAGTCAAAATATTAACTTATTTTTTAATCCGAGTCAGGTAGAGCAGGGCGAGGCTCCAATGGAGCAAGTGATTCGCATTGGCGGACTGGTCGTTGAGGGCTCAGTTAACCGGGACAAAACCAGTCTGGACGTTCAATTCGATATCACTGATTTTAAATCTACTGTAACGGTGGCTTTTAGCGGCATATTGCCGGATTTATTTCGCGAGGGCCAAGGTATAGTGACCACCGGAAAACTGGATCAATTCGGTGTTTTCCGGGCTGATGAGGTGCTGGCTAAGCACGATGAAAATTACATGCCTCCGGAAGTACAAAGAGCCTTGGACAAGGCCCATGGCGGTCAGGACGTTACCGTTTCAGAGCAACAGCCGACCGCCAAATATTAGTCGCTGTTTTGGTTGATTATTCATCAATGCTTCATGCAAACAAGCCTGGCGTCTTAGCATAGTGATCGACATCCAAAAAAAATGAAGGGCAGTATATGATCGCCGAAATCGGCCATTTCGCATTAATTTTGAGCTTTTGTTTTTCGTTGCTGTTGACCGTGGTGCCATTGCTCGGTGCCTGGTGGCGAGACCCACTGTGGATGGGGGTTGCCCGGCCACTGGCTATGGGTCAATTGGTGATGGTGCTGGCGGCTTTCGTGGCGCTCACAGCCAATTTCCTACTTGATGATTTTTCAGTTCAGTATGTGGCCAATCACTCCAACTCATTGATGCCCTGGTATTATAAAGTCAGTGCGGTATGGGGTGGGCATGAAGGTTCTCTCTTGTTGTGGGTATTGATACTTGGGGGCTGGACTGCAGCTGTGGCTAAATTCAGTAAGCAGTTGCCCTTGGATATGGTGGCGCGTGTGCTCGGCGTACTGGGTTTCGTCAATGTGGGTTTTATGCTGTTTATTTTGTTGACCTCTAATCCGTTTAACCGTTTTTTGCCCAACTGGCCCCAGGACGGTTCAGACTTGAATCCGCTGTTGCAGGATTTTGGTCTCATCGTTCACCCCCCCATGCTTTATATGGGCTATGTGGGCTTTTCCGTGGCTTTTGCATTTGCCATTGCAGCGCTTTTGGGTGGTCGACTCGATGCAGCATGGGCACGCTGGTCACGCCCATGGACAACCGTTGCCTGGTCATTTATGACTGCCGGTATCGCATTGGGTAGTTGGTGGGCTTATTACGAGCTGGGTTGGGGGGGCTGGTGGTTTTGGGATCCAGTTGAAAATGCATCACTTATGCCTTGGTTAGCCGGTACTGCTCTAATGCACTCGTTGGCAGTGACCGAGAAGCGGGGCGTGTTTAAGAGCTGGACAGTGTTGCTGGCCATTTTTACGTTCTCTCTCAGTTTGTTAGGAACATTCCTGGTACGCTCAGGTATTTTAACCTCAGTACATGCATTCGCTTCCGATCCGGAGCGGGGCCAATTTGTACTGATGTTCCTGCTAATTACCATTGGCAGCTCTCTTGCTTTATACGCTTTGCGGGCACCTGTTGTAAAAAGCCGGATTGGTTTCACTGAGCGGTCCCGTGAGATTTTTTTACTGCTGAACAATATTCTATTCGTGGTCGCCACACTGACCGTTTTGGGCGGAACTTTGTTTCCCCTGGGAGCGGAATATTTCGGTTACGAAGTGTCGGTAGGGGCGCCTTATTTCAATCTGATGTTCGCCTTTCTGGTTCCAGTATTGGTGCTGATTATGGGGGTAGGGGTATACAGTAACTGGAAAGATACCCGGCCTAAGGTTTTGTTTAGCCGGGTGCCTGTCATGGCACTGGTGAGTCTGCCTGTCGCATTAGTGGTTCCATGGTTGTACGGAGAGGTGGCGTTGCTGGCTGTTGTAGGGACCTACATTGCGAGTTGGCTTATCCTCGCAACTTTTCTTGACGTTTGGAAGAAGAGTGCCTCCAAGCAAAGCCGTTGGAGTGGCTGGTTGAAAACTTCGCGTAGCTTCAAAGGCATGGTGGCAGGCCATTTGGGTATTGCCATTACCATCCTCGGAGCAACCATCACATCCCACTACAGTGAAGAAAAAGATGTGCGTATGGAAGCGGGCACGGTGGCTGAAATCGCCGGTTTTCAGTTTAAACTATTGGGTATCGAAGGTGTACGTGGCCCGAATTATGTGAGTGATCAAGCTCATGTGACCATTACCAGCAGTAGCGGTGATATTGTGACCACTTTGCATCCTGAAAAACGGCGGTATTTGGTGTCAGGTGATGTGATGACCGAGGCCGGCATTGATGCTGGGTTGTTTCGCGATCTCTATATTTCAATGGGTGAACATCTCGGTGATGGCGCTTGGGCGATGCGGGTGCAGTATAAACCCTTGGTTCGGTGGTTATGGTTGGGGGCTGTCTTTATGTCTGTTGGCGGCTTGTTAGCGGTTGCCGACCCCCGTTACCGGGTCAAACTAAAGCAACGACGGCAGCAGCCGGAAGTGAATACCAGGCTGGAAGAGGCTTCCACATCTGCCGTAATGCCTGATGGTGGGGGCAGTACAGCATGAAAAGGGCTTTATTGTTTTTGCCTTTGGTTCTTGGTGCCGGTTTGTTTTTTCTTTTTAACCAAATGCTTGGCCATGATCCCAGCGAGTTACAGCTGGCTCGCAAAGACCAGCCGGTACCTGTTTTTTCGTTACCCGACCTGCATCAGCCCGATAAGTTGATTACTGAGGCAGATTTAAAAGGGCGGCCCATGTTAGTTAATGTTTGGGCAACCTGGTGTCCCTCTTGCCGGGTAGAGCACCCCTATCTGTTAAAATTGGCCCGTGAGTACGGTGTTACAATTGTTGGCTTGAATTATAAAGATGAAAGAGAGGCTGCGCTGCGTTGGCTGGTTGAACTGGAAGATCCCTATGCCATATCCGTATTCGATGAGGAAGGGAGGCTCGGCTTGGATCTCGGCGTCTACGGAGCTCCAGAAACTTATGTGATTGATGCCGGTGGGGTCATTCGCTACCGCCACGTGGGTGTGGTGGATGAAAAAGTCTGGCAAACCGTACTGGCTCCCTTAATTGAGTCCTTTGGGTCCTGACAGTTTGGGTGGAATACTCTGATGATAGTGAACTTAAAAATCCATTTAGCGAGCTTGCCAAAGCTTGGTCTTTCCATGTGCCTAATGTTGGCATCGTTAAACTGCTTTGCGATTGAGCCATATGAATTCCCCAATGAAGAAACCAGAGATCGCTTTCAGCAACTGACCTACGAGTTACGCTGTCCTAAATGTCAAAATCAGAATATTGCGGACTCTAACGCCCCTATTGCTCAGGACTTGCGGCGGGAAGTACATCGTATGCTGATGGAAGGCAACGATAATGTTGAGATAGTGGATTTTATGGTCGAACGCTACGGGGATTTTGTCATGTACCGACCACCTTTCAGTGCTCAGACCTTCGCGTTGTGGACGCTGCCCGTAGTGTTGGCCCTGTTGGGTATTGGTCTGGCCGTTCGGATGGGAAGAGGCAGGCGTAGCCAGACCGTTGAAAATGATGAGCTCAGTGGGGAAGAACAAGAACGCCTGCAGGCCCTGTTGCGGCAATCCCCAGGATCTGGCCCAGCGCGGGATAGCTAAACCATTAGCTCAATCAATTATTAATTCAGGAACTTTTTATGCCATTGTTATTGTTCGCATTTTTGGTGTTAACAGCATTAGCTTTACTGGTTGTGATTGCGCCAATTGTCAATTATATGAAGGCTTCTAAAAAGTCGTCTGAAGATTTATCCGCACTTTCCTCAGAAGACACCGATATACGACAGGCTAACTTGTTGCTGTTTGAAGACCGGTTGGCTGAACTTGGAGAGGAAATGCAAGCAGGAAAGATTTCTGCTTCCGAATTCAGCCAATTAAAAACCGAATTGGGAAAGTCACTGTTAAACGATGTAGGCAATGTGGAGCAGGATAAACCAAACAGCACGTTTCACTCTGCTTCCAACAATGTCCGCATTTATGCGTTGGGTTTGTTGGGCTTAGTGGGCATTCCCCTTGTTACTGTTGGCATGTATACCCAGCTTGGAAGCTATCAGCCATTGCAGCAAGCACAATGGACAGAAGAAACCCGGGCATTACTAGCCGAGTCTGCTAATGATACTGGTGAAATGTTGCAACAGTTGGAATCTAAGTTAGCTGCCAACCCTCAGCATATAGAAGGATGGGTTCTGCTCGGTCGATCCTACCTCAGCATGCAACGTTATCCAGAGTCCAGCCGGGCGTTTGAGCAGCTCATTAAGCAGTTGGAAGCGCAGGGTGAAAACCCAGCCGTTGGCTATGGATTGTTGGCACAGTCCATTTATTTTGCTACCGACAGCGTGACTCCGGGAGTGCAATCAGCAGTCAATAAAGCGCTGGCGGCTGATCCTGCCGAAGGCAATGCACTGAGTTTGTTAGGGATTGCTGCCTTTCAGCAAGGACGTTATCAAGATGCCATTGATAGCTGGCAGAAAATTCTGACGGCCAGACCCAATGACCCCAATGCTGAAGCATTGCGCAGCGGGGTGGCGCGTGCGCATGAGTTGATGGCCGCGAATGCTGCCACAGCTTCAGCTCCTCTGTCAGAGCAAATGGCTGCCGCTCAGGTAGAATCAGGAGGGCAATCCCAGCCAGGAAAATTATCTTCAAACCGGGCCGCACAAGAGACCGCAGCAGCAAGCGTCAATGACGGGCAGGCAGTAGAATTGGAAGTCAATATTACCCTACCAGCGCAATTGCATGAGCGGGTGGCCCCTGGTGACATGCTATTTGTATTAGCACGTCCAGTGGGTGCCAGAATGCCATTGGTCGTTACCCGCAGAAGTGCAAGTGAGTTGCCGCTGACTGTTACTCTTAATGATGCTATGGCCATGGGACCGATGGCAAAATTATCTTCTGCTGAGCAGGTTGAAGTGGTGGCAAGGGTGTCCAAATCGGGTACACCACAGCCGCAATCAGGGGATATTGAAGGTGTGGTTGGTCCGATCCAATTGAGAAGCCAGCAAGGCGCGGTTACGCTGTCCCTTGATCGGGTTGTTCCCTGATATTCTGATTGCCTTGGGTCAGGGAGTTCTTGTTTATGTCATGTATTGGTGCATTTGCCGGTTTTGGTGCGGTGATGCCGACCTATATTAGGGCAGCACAATGCCGAGACTTTAGCTGCCACGCTGAAAAGGCTTGTTAAACAGTTGAGTGGCTGTGCTGTCGGTATGGCATGGGTATTGATAGCTAAAGGGTAATACCATTTGGTTCTATCCCGAGGTGTATGCCATGACCACTCAAGTTGCGTCCGATGTTGAGTTAGAAGAAACTGAAAAAGTAGCAGTAGTAGAAGAAACTATCGAAGCGAACACGAAAGCTAACACCGCCACTCTCATATTACCCAATGGGTCCTACCAGTTACCCCTGCTGAAAGGCTCCGAAGATGAGCGCGCCATCGATATATCCACTCTGCGGGATCAGTCCGGTTACGTTACCTTGGATAACGGTTTTGGCAATACCGCGAGTTGTCACAGTGCAATTACCTATATAGATGGCGACAAAGGCATTTTGCGGTACCGGGGTATGCCCATCGAAGAATTCGAACATCGCCCCAATTTTATTCAGGTGGCTTGGTTATTAATATTTGGCCGCTTGCCCACAGCTCATGAATATAATCGTTTTAGTCGGGAGTTAACTGAGCAAGCCGACATTGACGAACAAATGAAGCATCATTTTGAGGGTTTCCCGCGCTCAGCCCCACCGATGGCCATGCTGTCATCAATGATCAACACTCTGTCTTGTTTTCACCCAGAATACTTTGAACTGGATCAGCATTATCAAATCGAATTGGCGGCGGCGGCCTTTATCAGCAAGATTCGCACACTGGCTGCATTCGCCTATCGCTCCTCTATGGGTTTGCCTTACATCTATCCTGACAAGAAATTACCTTATGCTGTTAACTTTTTGCACATGATGTTCTCACAGCCCTATCAGCAACATCTGTGTTCCGATAGTGTTGCCGACGCATTGAGTTTGTTGCTTATACTTCATGCCGATCATGAACAAAATTGCAGTACATCTACCGTAAGAATGGTTGGTTCCAGTGGAGCCAACTTGTTTGCGGCCTGTTCTGCTGGGGTTTGCGCACTTTGGGGGCCGTTGCATGGAGGTGCCAATATGGCAGTCGTGCAAATGTTGGAGCAAATTTATTCCGGCGGTACAACACCTGAAGAATATATGAAGCTGGCAAAAGACAAGGACAGCAAAGTACGCTTAATGGGTTTTGGTCACCGGGTTTATAAGAACTTTGATCCACGCGCCACTATTTTAAAACGTGCGTGCGAACGGGTGTTAGCAAGTATGGACAGAGCGAATGATCCACTTCTCGAGATCGCGCTTAAGTTAGAGGAAATCGCGCTGACTGATGACTATTTCATTGAGCGGAAACTGTATCCCAATGTAGATTTTTACAGCGGTATTATTATGCGTGCCATAGGTATACCATTGAGTATGTTTACCGTTATTTTTTCAATTGGACGCTTACCGGGTTGGATCGCTCATTGGCGTGAGCAAAACAACTCCACGGTGACCAAAATTGCCAGACCCCGCCAAATCTATACTGGTAATCGTAAAATACTATATGAAACTCTGGCGCCTGGTGATCATCAGTGAACAAACATTTAGAAAATGGGATACAGCGTTGATGAGTTTCTGAGTATCCCAGTTTTTGCTTATGCCCTGGTCGGCAGCGAGATGTATTACAGCAATTACAAAATCAATCGCATAGAGCCCCTGTTTTTTATTGAATAGCCAAGGCATCTTGATGAAAGCTTGATGAAAGGTATCGTTATTGGTCTGGCTACCTCGGTCATTTTTGCATGCAGCCAGACCATTAAACCACCGATAAGAAACCATTAACGAACTAATTATCGAAAACCACACTTCAACGATGATTAGTAATGTCTGTTTGACCGTGCCATCCACTCACCGTTTTGTTTCCTGCGCTGTTATTTTGCCCCAATCCCAATGTGCTCTTGGCTTCCCCGAAACTGCAAGGCTTAAGGTAGTTGACTCGGAAGCGACCGCTTTACCGGACAGCCGTCTGACCTGACCCTTGGCCTGTTCACCAATTTCAAGGGTTTTTACCTTGGGTATGAATTCTACGGCAGGCGGACTCTCCTTGGTGCAGGCGGCTAAGCCAAGGAGAGAGAAGATCAAGAACAGGTGGCTTAGTCGCATTTTTCAGACGTTTTTTGCTGTTGGTAAAGTGTGGTGCGCCGTTATCGTCTCATATTTCCTCCGATGGAGGCCTGAGTCAATTGGTGGACATAATAAAATCGATGGCAATGCTAGCGTGAATAGGATTCCCGGCACAAAAACCCGGCCTGGTTAGCCGGATCCGGTGAATGGTTCACACCAACTTACAGAGGTAGAATGCGCGCTGGTGGAACAGGATTTTTGGCAGGCCAAGTAGTGTGGTTGACCGGGAAACGACGGCTGCAGATCAAGCAGGGGGAATCAGATCGTGGTGCCGCCAGTTAAGCAGCAGATAATATAGAAAGGCCAAGTGATTTTGCTGGTGGTTGTTAATGCAGACTGGCTAGCATGTTAATATTACAATTTTTTTGCAGCCACAAGAATTTTTCAGTTTAAATAAAGCAAAACAGGCTGAATCCTCCAGCAGACACGGAGTAGTATATTGTCAGGACACGAGGCTAACGAAGCAAGGATCGTTAAGAAAGACAGCAAAGATAAGCAGGAAATAGGAACTGAAAGGAACCCATCTAAATTAATCTGCCTGTTTGCATTGATATTTCTAATTTTTAGCGGGCCTGCCATATTAGGGATTGGGTTTGAAGTCTATTCACAAAGCTTTGTGATACAGGCCGTGTTCGATCTCGCGATCTTAGTTTTGCTGACGGCGCCAGCCATACTGCTTTATTCGCTGCTGGGCAAGCCAGCGGTAATTTTGTTGACTCTGTTATTGACCTTGCTTGTACTGTCGAGAGCCATTGAGCTTTTTTTGTTGTATGAGTTCAACACGGGATTTCATGACGCTTTCTTTGTTCACCTTGATCCTGTTGCTTTAAAAATAGCCGTACAGGATTATCCCGTGCTGGTTATGGCGGCAGTACTGATGATCACACTGCTTCCCGTCCTGCTTTACCAGTTATACCAAGCCATCCTTACTGTGCTGACAAGGCGGTATTCGCTGATCACACTGGTGGTGTTTGCTCCGGTGATACTATTATTCATCTATCCAACAAACCACATCCTCGAGTATTCAGCAACCGCAAGGTTGATAAAGGAAGGAAAGGGGTTTTTTGCCTCCACGCCCATACAGGTTAATGTTGATCCCCGCATGGTAAAACAACTGGATATTGATGCGAGCTATTCCAACAGATTCCGTGCAAACCGCAATGAAGGTTCTAAAAATCTGATTCTCGTTTATCTGGAATCTTTTGATCTTTCCTTCACTGATTTTGGGCACTCACAGTACAAGGGTCTTACTCCCAATATTGATAAGTTTTTAGCCGAAAACACCATACTGGCCGAGCATCACAGTAGTGAAACTTTTACCTTGGCTGGCATCATTTCCAGCCTCTGTGGTTTTACGCCGGCTATGAAAAAGGGGAACGATAGCCTGTTTGGAACCAATCATTTTCAGAACGTCACTTGCTTGTCAGACATTCTGAATACACTGGACTATGAACAAGTTTATTTTGGAGGTGCGGATAAAAATTTCGCAGGTAAAGCTACTTTTCTCTACACCCATCGTTATGACGAGGTCTATGGAATTCAAGATCTGAAAGACAAATACGAAAAACAAGCTAGCTGGGGTCTGTATGACACTAACCTTTTCAACGAAGCCTATAAGCGAATAAAAAAATTGTCGGCGGGTGAAGACCCATTTAATGTCACCTTATTGACCCTGAATACACATATACCGGGAGTAAGATCAGAAAATTGCCCAAAATACTCAAGTCGAGCTAGCCGCTTTTTAGATGCAATTCATTGCACCGATCATGACTTCGGGGTGTTTATCCAAAAGCTGGAAAAAGATGGTTTGTTAGTTAACACAGTATTGGTTATTACTGCTGATCACCATGTTTTCCGGACACGACAGATTAAGGATCTATTTGGCCAACAATTACGCGACAAGCGAATCGTAGCCGCAATATATTCACCGGACACATCCCTTCCCCGTAGTATTGAAAACACTGCAACCTATGATATGGCACCGACTATTCTCGATTTGATGGGGATCGACCATAACGCATCGTTTCTGCTGGGAGAATCCGCTGTAAACCGGCAGGCAAACAGATCCGGTACGAGAGCCATCATTGATCGTCATGATCGGCGTTTAGCCAAGATCAACTGTGATTCTATTCAAAAACTTGATGAGCTCTGCAAGGTTAAGCTGACGCTGGCCATTCAGGATGGAATTGTAGAAAAGACTGATAACACTCACACGGATGAAGACCTGGCGGCCTGTGAAAACTGGTCTGGCATCAAGGTACGGGCATCCAATGACGGCGAGCAACCGTCGGAGGTCCGGTTGCGTGGCAGAGATATTCTGAATCACGTCTCGGAGAAAGGCTGGCCAATCAACAAACGTACCCGCGATGGTGTCTTTTTTGTCTCTGTAAGGAGGGATGGTTCTGAAGATGATCTCAGGTTTTTTGACGCCAGAAAACCGGGTTCAGCACAAAAAATGAGACAACAGCTCATGCGCAGCAGTGGGGGGCAGTTGGGTGTCTTATTGGCAAATGGTGATGCTTCTTCCATTATGGACAGGGAGTCGGTAAAATTTTTTCAAAAGGCAGGAATTAAGCAACTGGACAAGCTAAGGTCGGGTGATCCCTTTGTTATTCTCTTTACAAAGCAAAATGGGGTTAAGTATCTGGATTTTTATGCTGTGAACAATCGACCAGTGGAAACCGAGTTTTCAATGGAAAAGTGTGGGATTCTGACCAATCAAATAATGGGAATGTAAAACTGGTCTCCAGTTGGTATAGGTGGTGTGCTTTCAGAAACTCTGGTTTTCAATCTTATCTTCATCGCTTATCTTCATTTCTCTTCTTCATACCGCTCCCGCATAAGTAATTTCATAGCGTTTTCTCATAGGGTTACATCATATATTTTCTTGATGGTCCGGGCACGGGTGACGGCTTCTTCTAAGAAGGTTTGCGATTTTTTTCCTCTACAGAAGATTATTCCCTGTGTCGCAGCAGCAAATTAAGCCGTCCATTATTTTTATTGATTTGGATAATTTTAAACCAATTAACGACCAATTCGGTCATATTGTGGGTGATGAAGTACTCAAGCAATTTGCTAACAGAGTCAGGCAAATCGTGCGTAAGGAAGACACGTTTGCCCGTCTTGGAGGCGATGAGTTTATTATACTCATCGAAAATCTAACCTCGATGTGCGGCCCGGAAGCGGTTACCCGTAGTATCCAAAAAAGCCTGAAGGAACCCCTTCATGTCGCCAATACCACGATTAATATGACCTGTAGCATGGGAGTCGCTATCTGCCCTGATAATGGTTTTCATAGCAGCACATTGCTTCAACATGCCGATACGGCTTTGTGCCGTGCTAAAGAATTGGGCCGCGATAACTGTCAGTTTTTTACCCGTGAAATGAACTCCTTCCTCGAAAAAAACCGGCGGGTAGAGCATGAGCTTAAACAGGCGATTGGTAATAAGCAGTTTGTAGTCTGCTATCAGGCAGTAAAAGCCTTGGATACGCTCAGACGCCGACCCAGTGTATTGAGATCGAAATTACTGAAAGTGTGTTTATTGAGAATAATGACAAAGCCACTTTAGCCACGTTAAACCAGCTTAAACAAGATGGGTTCCGTGTGGTGCTCGATGACTTTGGTACTAACTATTCCTCCTTGGGATACCTCAAGCGGCTTGCTATCGACGCCTTAAAAATTGACCGTACTTTAATTCAGAATCTAACCACTGATGATAACGATCTTATGTTAGTCGCCAGCATTATCGATCTGGCTCATAATTTTAATCTGACAGCAGTGGCAGAAGGGGTTGAGAATAAATCACAGGAACTCATACTGATTCAACATGGTTGCGATTTTGTGCAGGGATACTTTTATTCACACCCTTTATCCTTGAATAATTTGTTGGCGCAGTTTAATGCCTCTCGTAAAATTCAGCCCTAATGGATGGTTGATTGCGCCTAAGGTTCGCAGTACTTCCTTGTACTGCGTTAGTGCCCAAAACTGGCGTTTCTGGATGAGCACTAACTAATAGTTGTTCATATTGTCTGATTTCTCACCGTTTTTTTGATTAACCTGGAGATCTTTATCGCAAATATCCTGAAATTGCAGGTCGAACTTGCTCAAGTATCTGGCCAGCCGACTGGTATCATTAGAAGACCTCTTCTGTACCCTTGAATGGTTGAATAGTCTTCGACCTGCATCGGCGGCTGAACGGCTTTGCTGGCAAACCCAAATCACATGTTTCAATTGGGGAATGTCGAAGTCGTCTATTGTGCTGGCGGCGGCGGGACTCAGATAATCGCTTAGTTTGATGGCGCTGGCGGAAGCGGGTGAGGTTTCGATGGTGCTCCATTGCTGGGTCAACAGTGAAATCTCAGCATCGACCAGCGGTTTATCTATGATTCCCGATTTGGCCAGAACAGTCATACGGGTCACGCTGGTTTCCAGGTCCCTGAAATTACCGCTCCATGCTGCGACGGAAGATACGGCGAATTGCAGATAAGCCGCTTTCGCGTCGGCATGGAAGCGAATATGTTTACCCTGTTTTTTTTCCAGTTGTTTGAATAAATGGACGAGATGGGATTCAAAATCTTCGACTCTTTGACTTAAAGAAGGCAAGTGAAAAGACCACAAGCTCAGTTTGGCATAAAGCGCACTGTGAAATTTTTCCTGGCAAACCAAATCACCTAACGATTGCCTTGAGGTGACTATCAACTGGAAAACAGACGCTACTCTGGTGGTTGATCCAAGTGGTAAAATGCTGCCCTGTTCTAAGGCCTGCAATATCGTCTCCTGGGCATTGATGGGTAGGGCACTGATTTCATCAAGAATTAACATACCCTTATTCGCCTGGTTGACCAGGCTGTCCTGAGTCGATGGATTACCAGAGCGTGTATCTACTCGTCCGAACAGGCTCATCAACCCATTATCGCCCGCCAGGGTGGCACAATTGACCTGAACCAGTTTTCCTTCGATTAGGCCGCGTTGTTGCTTTAGAGAGAACAATCTGCTCGCCAGCTCAGATTTACCTACACCCTCTGCCCCCGTCAGCAAAATGGGAGATGAGGTTTTTAGTGCAATTTTTTCAAGACGTTTTACCACTTCGTTATAGGAATCGTTTTTGGTATCGATTGCTAGCTTTAGGTATCGAATAGCGTCCTTTGTTGAGCTGTTAAATTTGGCGTTAAACCAATCAGCAGAACTTAGATCCGGATCTACCACGTGAAATTCGGTGTGGCTACTCCGTTGTTGCCCAGACTCGGCGTGAATAAACTTTCCCGGAAAAACTGAGGAGTCAGCTAATTTGAACAGGGCAATTTGAGGCAGAATCTGATGACGTCCGAGCAGAAAATAGTATCGCCTTGATTCTGTTTTAAATTTGAAACGATCGAAATAGTCATACAAAGTGAGATAAACACTGGGAAAATGATGAGCTTTTTTGAACTCAATAGCGACCGGCATGACCTTAATATGAGAAGCGATTGCTGCAATCTCTGAAGTCGCTTCCTTGAGTAAGCTGCTATCAGATTTTTCGTAAAGCAGATAGAATGCACTCACTTCCAAGCGATCGTTTTTCTGACACAAAGCAAGAATCGAACGCCATTTATTCCGACGCTTATCAGGTTTTCCCTTGCGCTGGACAGAGGTTTCTATTACTGAAGTCAGGAAGGTAAAAACGATAGAGTCTTTCAATTGACACCTCGGCCAGGGTGAAGGCTTTGCTCGAAGCCCCTTTTTTTATGGACATATAGTTTT
>JGI12048J13642_10366839_pt1 | contig 13158 bp, 12 predicted proteins | sample ElkSlonscriptome_16_FD_13642 | JGI IMG/M metagenome (IMG submission 13642) | reverse complement strand
AGATTTCCGTCAATGATCAGATGAATAATACACGTCTTGCGCCCAATACACTTACTGAAATTGAGAAAGATGAGGGCTGGCAACTCCTTTTCGATGGAAAAACAACGGATGGATGGAGAGGTTTTAAGAGCGACCAATTCCCGGAAAAAGGATGGCATGCAACCGATGGAACGCTAATGATCGAATATTCGGGAACAGGGGAAAAGGGCTTCGCGGGAGACATTATTACCAAGCAGCAATTCACCGATTTCGACCTGAAACTCGAATGGAAGATCTCAAAGGGTGGAAACAGCGGTATTCTCTTGTATGTTACAGAGAATGACGATTACGAAGCAACCTGGCACACAGCCCACGAGATCCAGGTACTGGACGATTTCGGCTACGATGATGTTCACGATTATGTCCCCACTCTGCGCCAGGTTTCCGGCGCATTGTACGATCTGTATACCCCTGCGTCTGCAGAGGCAGGACCGGTGGGAAAATGGAACAAGGCAAGGATCAGGCTGGAGGAGGGTCACCTGCAGCACTGGCTCAACGATTCTCTCGTAACTGACGTTCAGCTCTGGACAGATGAATGGGAATCAAGGGTCGCAAAAAGCAAGTTCAATGTGTATCCCGACTTCGGTATTGCCCGGAAAGGACACATTGGACTGCAGGACCATGGCCAACAGGTATGGTATAGAAATATCCGTGTTCTGGAACTTTAATCACTCTCCTGTGTTATCTAAAAATAGATTTAATTGGATCATTAAAAACATCAAGTGATGAAAAAAATTGTAAGATTTCTGAAGTACACCCCGATTTTGCTTTTATTCACCTCATTTAGTTTGAATGCGCAGGTGGAGGAGACAAAAATGTCCCTGGTAACAAAAAACGACGGGACCGAATATGTCGGGGTGATCATCAAAGAGGATGCCAGGGAGATATTGTTAAAGACCGAAGGGATCGGCGAGATCTTCATCCCAAAGCATGAGATCAAATCCATTGAAGACCTGAGAGAAGAAGATTTTAACAGAGGAAAATATCTTGGGCAGAATATCTTTGCGACCAGGTATTTCATTACGACAAATGGTCTGCCCATGAAGAAAGGAGACAGTTATGCATTGCTCCAGATACCGGGTGCCGAATTCCAGTACGCTATCGCCGATAATTTTACCATCGGGGGCATGACCTCCTGGCTGGGGGTTCCGTTGATCGGATCAGCGAAATATGCGATCAACATCACTAAAAATTTTAACTTTGGCATCGGTGCATTGGCAGGAACGGGAAGCTGGGCTTCATGGAACTCATACGGTGTACTTCCATACGGAGTAATAACCGTGGGAGACCATAACAGGAATCTGAATGTATCAGCGGGCTACCTGCAGATAGGCATTGAAAATGAGACATTTTCCGCGCCGCTACTTTCCCTTGCGGGGCTGGTAAGGTTAAATGATAATATTGCACTTGTGGGAGATTCATTCATCTACACCAAAGAAGATTTAGTTGCTTTGATCATGCCGGGGCTGAGGTTTAGCCGTACCCCCGACAGGGCATTCCAGTTCGGCCTGGCCGGTCTTGTTGTAAATGGAGATGTAATTCCTGTCCCTGTGCCATTCCTTTACTGGTTCATAAAAATATAATTGTCCACAAATATACCTGACTGTTCATGAATATTATCGAAATTGAGGACGTGACGAAACGATTCGGTTCGGTCGTGGCTGTCAACACTCTCTCCCTTAATGTTCCTAAAGGGAGTATCTATGGATTCATCGGGCCAAATGGTTCCGGAAAAACAACCACCATTAGAATGATCATGAAGATCTTCTATCCCGATGGCGGAACGATTAAGATCAATGGAAAACCACACGACGGCCGCAGGCTGAATAATGTGGGCTATCTCCCGGAAGACAGGGGCCTTTACAAGAAAATGAAGGTACATGATGTGCTGATGTTTCACGGCGAACTCGGTGGAGGCTCAGATCTGAAAAACAAAATCGCCTATTGGCTCGATCTCCTTGACCTTTCCGATTATGCCTCGAAAAAGGTGGAAACCCTCAGTAAAGGAATGCGGCAGAAATTGCAGTTCATCGCAACGGTGATGAATGAACCTGAACTGATCATCCTGGATGAACCTTTCAGCGGACTTGACCCCGTGAATGCGGAAATTCTCAGGGAATCAATTCTCAACCTGCAGAAAAAAGGATCCACTATCATTTTCAGTACACATGACATGAGCATGGCTGAAAAAATGTGCGACAACATCTTTATGATCTATAAAGGGGAAAAGGTGCTAGATGGCACCTTGAATGAAATACAGGATCAGTATGGTGCAGACACCATGGTGGTGCAATCGACCGGCGGAGAGGCCATTCTTCAAGGAATTCAGGGGATTGAAAAAATCAATAATTTCGGAAAACTGCAGGAGATCCGGCTTCGACCGGAGGCCAATCCCCAGCAGATTATTGGAGAGATACTGAAAAAGACAGAGGTTCAGAAATTCGAGATAACCAAACCGTCGCTCAACGATATATTCATTCGCATTGCGGCACCCGAAAGAAAGGAGGTAAACCATGCGTAAAATACTGGTGCTTTTTAAGCGTGAATACCTGACCGCTGTTAAAACCAAGAGTTTTATCATCAGCCTTATACTGGTTCCCATCATCATGGCGGGTAGTTTTATCACCTTCATGATCATGGACAACAACCAGGATACCACTGACAAAAATTTTGTAGTCATCGATCACAGCGGTATCGTGGCCGCACACCTTGAAGAACAGGCTGAATTGCGCAATGAAAATGCGATCTTTGATCCTGAAACGGGTGAAAAGGTACAGCCTGCTTACATCCTTGAATTCACAGATGCCGATATGTCCGACCCATCCGGTCAGCTTGCCGAACTGTCTGACAGGATCAGGGCCAAGGAACTGCACGCGGTGATCGAGATTGGAAAAGATGTATTGCATCCCGGCGATTCAACGGAGGAAGATTACATCAGATACTATTCAGAGACCGGGTTTATGGACAATGTGCGTGGCTGGTTTACAAATACCATCAACAACCACCTGAGGCAATTGCGTGTAGAAGAGCTGAACCTGGATCCGGAAGTGAATAGGACCCTGTTTGCATGGACGAATATTGAAGCCATGGGACTTGCCGAAATCGACAAGAAGACGGGAGAGACGAAAGAGGCGGAAAGGTCCAATGAACTTCAGTCCTTCCTCATACCCTATGCCATGGTGATCCTGATGTTCATGATGACACTGATGAGCGCTGTTCCGCTGCTGAGTTCAGTAATGGAAGAAAAATCGGAAAAAATCGCCGAAGTCCTCCTGGGCAATGTGACACCATTTGAATTCATGGCTGGCAAGGTCCTGGGAGGTGTGGGCGTTGGCCTCACTGTAGCAGCGGTATACGTCGGTGGTGCCGTGATCACTGTTTCCAGACTCGGTGTCGGAGATGTGATACCAATGGGTCTGCTACCCTGGTTTTTCGTCTACCTGCTCCTCTATATCCTGATGGTTGGATCGGGAATGGCGGCCCTTGGAGCTACCTGTAATGACAACAAGGATGTTCAGTCAATCCAGTTCCCGGCAATGCTCCCGGTCATCTTCCCGATGTTCGTGATCGTGCCGATCATCTCAAACCCGGCCGGAACATTTGCAACGACACTGGCACTGATCCCCCCATTCACCCCCACGGTCATGATGATCAGGATGGCAACACCTGTCACCATCCCTGTGTGGCAACCTATCCTGGGATTGCTTCTCGTGCTCTTATTTACTGTTTTCAGTATATGGGTGGGCGCAAGAATCTTCCGTACCGCAATACTGGTACAGGGACAAAAACCATCTATTGGCAACCTGTTTAAATACGCATTCAGGAGTTAAAGCTCCTTGATGTAAATGTTTTTAAACTGAACAAGCGCAGGGGGACTCACCCACTTGCCATCCACCTTGTTGCCATGGTGCTGTAGGGCTATTGGGCCTTCTTCAGGCAAACCGGGCAATTCAGCTTCATCCAGGACCCGCTGACCGTTCAGGTCAACCGTCAACTGGTTGCCTTCCACCTTGATCCTGAAGGTATTCCATTCACCAATATTCCTGTCGGCAATCAATGCAGGAGTTACTCCGCTCCGCACACGTGCCGGCATCGATCTGTCCATCCTGTAGCCATATACTTCACCCGAACCAACTGGCCAGCACCAGATATTCACCTGTGACTTGCTGCTCCCGCGCAGGTAGATTCCCGAATCTGTATCCGGAACCTTCATCCTGATCTCCTCCCCTTCTGCATTGCGCTTATGCGATCCGTCGGGCAGAATAATGGGAACATTGGGATTGATAAACGGCGTCTCCTTGATCCGCCAATCAACGTAAAGGATGAAATCTGTATACGATTTCTCAGACCAGAGATTTTTATCCTCAGCCTCGCTTTGGGCATCATAATCAATAACACCATCCAGGATCTGCCAGTGTCCATTATCTCCTTCGGGCACTTCCCAGTTGGTGAAATCTGCTCCATTGAAAAGCACTTCAAAACCCTCGGGGATGCCTGAAGGATTCGGACATTCCTGCGCTGTAAGTGCAATGGAAGATGCAAGGACTGACAAAAGTATGAAGGCTCTTTTCATGATTTGATAATTTTTAATGTGAGAATGTGATTAAATTTTACGACCATAAGATAAGAGAATTCTTCACCGGATGCAATTTTTGGAACAGTTCACCTGCCTTGCACCTGAAGGTAGAATACAATGGAAACCATCCCGCTTTTTTATATCTTTATGCATAAATAACAAATTATGCTTCACCTGCTCGAACATCCACTGATCACTCACAAACTTACGCAGATAAGAAGAAAAGAGACCGGCACCAAGGATTTCCGACAAGCCCTGGATGAGATCGCCGGATTGATGGCATATGAGATCAGCCGGGACCTTCCGGTCACTGAAATCGAGATTGAAACACCAGTATCCACCTGCAAGACACACGAACTTGCAAAGTACATTGTGCTGGTTCCGATCCTCCGGGCAGGACTTGGAATGGTAGACGGGATCACCCATCTGATACCAACAGCAAAGGTGGGGCACGTGGGTATGTACCGCGATCATGATACACTTGAACCCAAAGAATATTACGCCAAGCTACCTCCTTGCATTCCTGATGCCGTGGTCATGGTCCTCGACCCTATGCTTGCCACTGGTGGTAGTGCATCGGCTACCATCACCTACCTGAAAGAACAGGGCGCCGGTCAGATCCGACTGGTCTGCATTGTTGGTGCTCCGGAAGGCGTGGAGCGAATCGAGCGCGACCATCCCGATGTGGATATCTACCTTTCGGCACTGGATGAGAGGCTGAACGAGGTGGGGTATATTGTACCCGGACTGGGTGATGCGGGGGACAGGCTTTTCGGAACAAAATAAAGCGCACTGCGTTAACCTGACATCAACATCTAATTCATATGATCATGAGGTATCCATCCTTTGCATTCCTTATTTTCCTTGGTGTCCTGTTCACAGCATGCAACAAGCCCCCGGAAAAACCAAGGGTGATCATTACTACTGATATCCAGGTTTGTTGCGGAGATCCTGACGACATACAAAGCCTGTGTCATGTGCTGTGGTACGCAGACGAACTGGACATCCGGGCCATTATTCCGGAAAAATTCGGGCGGGGCGAAGAACCTGGGGGCATCACCGCTGCAGAGAGAGTTTTGGAAAATTACAGAAAAGATTACCAGGACACAACCAATAATTTCAAAGATATGGGGTTCCCGGAACCCGGCTATTTCTTCAATGAAGCACTGCAGACCAACAGGGACTCGGCCATTCAGAGGATCATCAGCGAAGCACAGGCCAAAGACAACCGTCCGCTTTATATCCTTGCCTGGGGAAACATGAATATTCTAAAAGACGCGCTGATTAAGGAACCTGAAATTGCAGAATCGATCAGGGTCTTATCCATCGGAACCAACCTGCGGGCCCCTTCAGATGGGGGTGATGGTGTGTTGCCCAACTGGAACGGACCGGGAAGGAACAGGATCTATGGTGACCCGCTCTTTGACGATCTCTGGTGGATCGAAAATGACTGGGGATACAATGGGATGTTCTACGGACTGGAATATCCTGATGAGGGCGGACGTCCGGTGAAAGGACGTCCGGTTGAGATCATGAAAGAGCTGGCCGACAAAGCAGGACACCTGGGAGATCACCTGATGGAAGTGGTGTCAGAAGATCGCGTAAAATGGGCGTGGTATTTCCGGGCGGGAGATACGCCAACAGTGCTTTATATGATCGATCCGGAAAATAACTTTGATGACCCCTCATACGGATCATGGGCCGGGATTTTTCAGCAACCATTTCCCGAGACCAGGCCCAACTACTGGACCAATGTCACAGGTGAGAGTGGTTTTGATTACGCCGATCCGGTTGAATCCTGGAACAAGGCAGACTCCGCTATCAGGGAAAGTTACAGACATCTCCTGGAGGAACGGGAGGAGATGTACGGGAAACTCATCAATAAGGTGGAAAAAATTTACGGGAAGTGATCCTGGGAGGACACTCAAAAGACAGACCTTGTTTTATAACGACCTTCGCCTAGGAAATCTCCAGAACAAGTTTACCCCTGGCCCTGCCACTCTCGCTGTATGCATGTGCTTCCCGGGCATCAGAAAGCGGGTATACGCGATCCACGACAACCCGGATCTGTCCGGAGACGATGTGCGTGATCAACCATCGAAGATCTTTTTTCCTGTTTTTTACCAGGATCACCTTCAGCTGATGCGACGAAAATAGCCGTAAGAAGATTGCCTTTATGATTAAATTCACAGAGAGATTCAATTTGATCAGCATCCCCCCCTTTTTCAGGCAGTGTCGACTCTCAGGAAAAAAAGCGTTGGCCGCAGCATCAAGGATCACATCAAATGACTCTTTCCGCTTTCTGAAATCCTCACGGTTGTAATCAATAACCTCATCGGCACCGAGATCCTGCACCAATGCAGTATTTTTTTCGCTGCACACAGCCGTAACCCTGGCTCCCAGGATTTTTGCAATCTGAACCGCATAGGTACCCACTCCTCCTGATGCTCCGTTCACCAGCACCTCGTCACCTGGCTTCACCCTGTAATGCATCGTAAATGCCTGCATGGCCGTCATGCCCGCAACGGCGAGCGTTGACCCCTCGATAAACGGAAGTTCATCGGGAATGGTGATGATTTTTGATGGGTTTGCTGCAACATATTCAGCATAAGCACCCCCCTTATGACTTAATCCAGCGAAGACCCGGTCTCCCTGTTTGAAATCCTTAACCTTGCTCCCGGCAGAGACAACTGTCCCGGAGAGTTCTGATCCCGGGATCAATGGAAATTTTCTCCCCGAGAACATTTTAAGTCTTCCCTCGCGGACTTTCCAGTCAACAGGGTTTACAGAAGCTGCGGCAACCCGGATCAGCACCTCCCCCGGTCCGGGTTCAGGCACCGGCAGATCGCCGAAAATCATCTGTTCCCTGTCACCATATTCGTTGAAATATACTGCTTTCATCATGAAATAATCTCTTCTTCGTATTACAGATTTGAAAAATAGCATAAATTGCATCATTAAACGAATAATCCTTCCGATCATGAAAAAATTTGCCCGTTCAATACTGCTGATCATGCTCTTTATCCTGTTGGGAGCTCCCAGCATCTATTTTGACATCATGGTACCTGCAGTTATTGATCTGCCGGGTGATATTGAGACCCTTGCGATCATTGATCGCAGCCACTCGGAAAATGAAGTGGTCAACGTACTTGAAAAGGGTCTGCTGTCGACCATCACCGGTAACCAGGACCGTCTTTCGAAATATTGTATTGACGGGGTAAATAAGCAGGTGGGGGCAGGCCATGATTTTCAAATCGTTGTCACCGGCATTGTGGAAAAAAGAAAAGGAACCGCCCTCGATCTTCCCGCCCCGATGCAGTGGTTTGAAATCAACGAGATATGCAACCAGCACAATGCCGATGCAGTCCTGGCTCTTGAAATATTCAGCAGACAATACATCGATAATGTGGCTGAAGTGAAGGTTGGATTTCGTATATACCACCCGGGAAAAAAGATGATCATCGATGAATTTCAATACTACCACGGTATCGGAAAGGGCGGACGTTTACCTGCTGAAGATCCTGCCTCGATCATGCTCAATGCGGTGAACAGCGATGATGCCATGAAAAAAGCAAGTTACCTTGCAGGGACCCTGTATGGAAAAAGGATTGCTCCTTTCTGGATCAGGGCCGAAAGACACTACTACAAGCGCTCAAAAGGTGACCCTTGCATGAAACAGGGTGCGAGAATGATGGAGGTCAATGACTGGGATGCAGCCATCACTGCACTTCAATATGCACTGGAAAATGGCCATCGAAAAACCAGGGGACGCGCTGCTCACAACCTTGCCGTTGTGTACGAGATCACCGGTCAGCTTGACCTTGCACGTGAAACGGCTCAAATGGGCTGGGGCAAATTCGGCAACAAGAAAGCTCGTGACTATGCAGCCATCCTTCAGCAAAGGATCAACGAGATAAATATGCTCAGGATACAGGAGGAAAACTAGATCTTGATAAAGATCCTGTGCCGGTAAAGCCAGTAGCAGATATACCATAGAAACATCCACGTGATTGCACTGGTCATCATTTTCGCAAAAATTTCATCCGTCCAGCCCATCAGGAAAAAGGTGAATGGCTTGAAAACCTGGAAAACCAGGTCACTTCCGCCCACATGGGCAAACAGGTAAATGAACAACGGATTCATTCCCACGATCGCAAAAAAACGGGACCATTCCCTGTATCCCTTCACATCAATGATCCAGTAGGATAATGCAAGTGCGATCAGGCTCCACCCTCCCGATACAAGGACGAATGTACTTGTTGATATCCGCTTGATGATCGGGGTGACTGGATCCAGGAGCACACCTGCCATAACCAGGAGGATTCCCGGGACGATCATCAATACCATTTTCCTGTTTACATTCTTTTGACTGAGCAGGAGTCTTCCTGCAAGTACTCCCCAGATGGTATGTGCTGTTGTGGGGACGGCATTAAAAGATACCCAGTGACCGCCCGACAACTCCCCGGAGATCAAAAGGTCGAACCATGCTCCGAAATTTTTATCCGGTGTGAAGGGCTGATCAAATCCGGGAACACTGAATGCCCGATACAGTAACTCCGTTATCAATAGCAGGAATACAGATATCGCAGCCTGTATCCATACGCGCTGGTTCCTGATCAGGAATGCTATAAGATAGGCGACCGACAACTGTGCGAGGACATTCTGAAACCTGAATGTGATCCTTCCCGGGCCAATGCAATAAAGGGCCCAGCCAAGAACAAGCAGGATCGCTGCACGCTTGAATGCATGAACGGTCATACTTGACCGGCTGTCTCCTCTTGCCTCACGTTTTACCGAAGAGAGCGGGATAGCAACACCGACAATGAACATGAAAAATGGCTGAACCAGGTCCCAGAAACGCATTCCGTTCCAGGGATGATGATGGAATTGTGTGCCTATAAGATCCAGCCAGCTACCTTCAAATTGTGGCGCCGTCATATAGGTAAACATATGGGTAAACTCACCAATAAGAAGGAACATGGTGATTCCCCTGAAGAAATCCACTGAAAGCAGGCGGTCGTTTTTCATCGCACAACAAAGGGTTGAGTTTAGCTTTTCCAAATATAAAAGAATCCGTAGATATTTGTATGTCGGCAGTCATTGCATTCGTTTTCAGCAATTTTGTAACTTGACCATAAAAAAATGAGTGCCAATCTGACCAAAGGAAAAAAGCTGCCTGAAACAAAATCCGGTCGCCTGAAAAAGAAATTCTACTTCCGGGAGCTTGAGCGTCTTCAACTGGAGCTGGTGAAACAGCATGAATGGATCAAGAGAGAGAAGCTGAAGGTAGTCGTTATATTCGAAGGAAGGGATGCCGCCGGCAAAGGAGGGGTGATCAAACGGATCACACAGCGACTGAATCCGAGGATCGCCAGGGTCGTCGCACTGGGTGTCCCCACAGAAAGGGAAAAGTCACAATGGTATTTTCAGCGATATGTGGCACACCTTCCTGCCGCTGGTGAGATGGTGCTTTTTGACCGCAGCTGGTACAACCGTGCCGGGGTGGAAAGAGTGATGGGGTTTTGCTCCGACGAGGAATACTGGGAGTTTCTTCGCAGTTGTCCGCGTTTTGAAGAGATGCTGATACAATCCGGGATCACCCTGATCAAGTACTGGTTCTCCGTAAGTGATGAAGAACAGGAGAAAAGATTCAGGTCAAGGATCAATGACCCGCTCAGAAGATGGAAATTCAGTCCGATGGACATGGAGTCCAGAACACGCTGGGTTGAATATTCACGTGCCAAAGATGAAATGTTCTCCTATACCGACACGAAAATTGCCCCATGGTACGTTGTGAATGCCGATGACAAGCGGCGTGCCCGCCTCAACTGTATCTCACACCTGCTTTCCAGGATTCCCTACAAGGAGATTGGACATCCGAAGATCGAACTGCCCCCGATCAACAAGGAGGGATATGTAAGGCCTCCGATCACCGAACAGACCTTCGTGGAGGAAATATACTGACCATCTTCCAGTTCACCAGGCTTAGCCATCTTCTATGCCCCACAATATTGATGGATGCAATTATGGAAGCATCATCCATAAAATTTTTGACCATTCCAACCCGATAATCACTATCTTCGGGATTGACTTAAATGATAAGACACAATATCTGAACCTATGAAATATCCGGAAATGATCATGCAATTGCCCGACGCCGATATCCCATTTGAAGGGGTAAAGGGAAAACTGATGCAGGGAGAACATCAGCAAACCGTGTTCTTCGAGATCGAAGCTGTTGGGGAGGTAGCGGAACATAAACACGGAGCACAATGGGGCGTGGTATTCGAAGGTGAGATGGATCTGACAATTGGAGGGGAGACAAAAACCTACGGGAAGGGAGACCACTATTTTGTTCCTTCGGGAGTGCTCCATTCTGCAGTATTTCGTCAGAAAACCTGGTTAATGGATGTGTTTGAGGACCATGACAGGTATGCTGCCAGGTAAATTTTTCGTAACTTTTTCGATCATTAATAAATCAAAACGTCATGAAAAGAATTTTGCTGGCACTTTTGTGCCTCGCTCCGGCTATTCAACCTGCAATAGCGCAGGAGGGCACCATGTTGCTCCGCGAACCAGCCATCAGCAATGATCACGTAGTATTTGTCTATGCAAATGACCTATGGATAAACAGACTTGGTGAGAATGATGCCATCCGGCTGACCTCATCATCCGGGGCGGAGAAACATCCGCATTTTTCACCCGATGGTAAATGGGTCGCATTTACAGGACAATACGAAGGGAACACAGATGTCTATATCGTACCCGTGCAAGGGGGCGAACCTAAGCGGCTTACCTGGCATCCTTCAAATGATATTGTGATCGGCTGGATGCCGGGCGGAGATGAAGTGCTCTTCGCCTCCTCGCGAGCATCGCAACCCACAAAAAGAAGCAGGATCTATAAAATAAATATAAAAGGCGGGATGCCGGAACCACTTCCTCCCAAACGAGCTGCAGACGGAGAATTGTCTTCCGATGGCAAAGTGCTGGCCTACCTGCCATTTGATGAATGGGACAGCGAATGGAGAAATTACAGGGGAGGCCAGGCGCAACCCATCTGGATCCTCAACCTGGAAGACCTGTCTTTGAAGAAGACACCGAGGACAGACAATGAAAGACACATCAAACCCGTATGGTTTGGTAAAAGGGTCTATTTTATCTCCGAAAGGGATCTCTCCGCAAATATCTGGTCCTATAACCCGGAAACGAAAGACCTGGAACAACATACTTTCCTCGGGAAATATGATGTAAAGAACCTCAACTCAGGCCCCGGGCAACTCATCTTTGAACAAGGGGGGACATTGCATCTTCTCGACCCTGAAACCAATGAGATCACCGACCTTGTGATCAATGTAAAAGGTGATTTTCACTGGGCAAGACCACGCTGGGAAAAGGTCAGCCCTTCAGATTTTTCAAATGCATCTCTTTCACCCACCGGGGTCAGGTCACTCGTGGAATACCGGGGAGATATTTTCACAATCCCGAAAGAAGATGGTAGCTGGAGAAATCTCACTTCATCCCCGGGTGTGGCAGACCGGTTTCCAACCTGGTCACCCAAAGGAGATAAAATCGCCTGGTTCAGTGATGCAAGCGGTGAATACAGATTGATGATCGGATCCCAGGACGGATTAAGTGAACCTGAGGAAATTGCGCTGCCCAATCCCACCTATTATTTCAGACCGGAATGGTCTCCCAATGGGAAATATATCGCATACACCGACACAGATTACAACCTGTGGTACGTGAATGTTGAAAATGGTGAAGCAAAGAAAGTGGATACAGAACGGTACGCACATCCCAACCGGACCATGAATCCGACCTGGTCTCCTGATAGCAGGTGGATCGCCTATTCACGACTTGGGGATAACCATTTCAAGGTGATCAGGGTGTATAATATCGAGACAGGTGAAAACCTGCAATTGACCGATGGAATGGCAGATGCCCTGGGACCTGTCTGGGATAAATCAGGAAAGTATATATATTTCCTGGGAAGCACTGATTTTGGGTTGAAGACAGGATGGCTGGATATGAGCAATTATGACGTTGACCCCACCAGGAACCTCTACCTGATCATACTTGACAGTAAAGATCCATCACCATTTCTCTGGGAAAGTGATGAGGAGGAGATCGCCGAAAAATCATCTGAAGAAAAAGAAGCCAAAGGAAAGAAAAAGAAGAAAAAGAAGAAAGATGACGAGGAGGAGGATGAAGAAAAAGGCGTTGAGGAGATCAATATCGATATTGAAAACATTTCCCGGAGGATCCTCCCGGTCGATGTGCCGGCAAGGAATTATATTTTCACCCTCGAAGGACCTGAAAACACAGTATTCTATGGTGAGGCCATTCCCAACCAACGGGGTTTTACACTACACAAATATGACCTGGAGGAGAAGGAGTCGGGTGAATTCATGACAGACCTCAATGAAGCGCGCACCTCTTTCGACAGGCAAAATATGCTGTACAGGAAAGGTTCCTCATGGGGGATCGTTCCTGCAACAGGTAAATCTGCCAAACCGGGAGACGGCACCTTGAACACCTCGGGC
>JGI12048J13642_10648724_pt1 | contig 13159 bp, 16 predicted proteins | sample ElkSlonscriptome_16_FD_13642 | JGI IMG/M metagenome (IMG submission 13642) | reverse complement strand
CGATGCCGATGACTTTGCTCATGTCCGCTCCTGCGGGGTTCGAAAAGAGAAGGCCGGAAGGGCCGTGAGCGCGACACGCCGCGCCGCAGGGAAGATCAGGTGCAATCCCCGTGCCTGGTTCAGGAGGGTGAGAACGCCGCCAATTCGGCGGTCTTCCGTGGGTTTGATCCTCTCAACTGCCAGAGTGGCAGCGGGTCCCGCACCTCGGAGGTGATCCGGCGCTGCCTTCCCGGGTAGAGGGCCGCGCGACCACCTCCCTCCTCGAGTCGCGAGGCTGAGCGTTGTTCCCCCTCCACGACGACAACCCCACCGAGACCGTGCCCTGGGTCACCGGGCTCGTCCTGGTGGCCTGCGGTGCGGTCTGGTGGTGGATCCAGGGCGCCGGATTCTCCCCGGACGCCCTGGAGGCCTCGGTCTGCGGGCTGGGCGCCATCCCGGCGGAGGTCACCGGCGCGGCCGGAGGTCCCGGACCCTGCCGCCTGGGAGGCTGGACCTGGGAGGCGCTGGTCTCGTCGATGTTCCTGCACGGGAGTTGGATGCACCTCATCGGAAACCTCTGGTTTCTCTGGATCTTCGGGAACAATGTCGAGGACTCCATGGGGCACGGCCGCTTCGTGGTCTTCTACCTACTCACGGGGCTGGCGGCCGCCGGCGCCCACATCGCCCTCCACCCCGCCTCCACGGTGCCCATGGTCGGCGCCTCCGGGGCCATCAGCGGCGTCATGGGGGCCTACCTTCTCCTGTATCCGAAGGCCCGGGTGGACACCCTCTTCTTCTTCGTCGTCTTCGTCCGGGTCGTGCCGCTGCCGGCCTGGGTGCTTCTGGGCTACTGGATGCTCCTCCAGGTGGTCGGCTTCGGTGCCGCCAGCACCGTGGGGGGCGGGGGCGTGGCGTACGCGGCCCACGTCGGTGGATTCGTCGCCGGCCTCCTTCTCATCCCCCTCTTTCGCCAGGCGGACCGGGTGGAGGAGAAGCGGGCCCGGGGGGTGGCGGGGGCCGGAGACGCGGGCGGTGGCGGGTGGTGGTGAGTCGGTGCAGGGCTGATATTGCGTCCGCCGATTCCGGCGAACCGCGCGTCGACGCTCCCCACCCGGCCCCCGCGCCGTCCCACCCCTCCGCCATGCATTCGCCGTCCCACCTGCGTCGCCTCCTTCTACTCCTCGCGGTCCTCCTCCTGGCGGTGCCGTGGACGGCCCCGCCGCCCGTCGCGGCGGCATCGGCCACGGCCCAGGACGTCTCCGCGGAAGGCGCCGCACCCGCGGAGCTCCCCGAGGCCCGGGCTGCGGAGGGCCAGACCGCTCCGTCCCCGCCCACCATCTCGGTGCCCCGGGGCGCCCTGGACACCCCGCTCATCGACCGGGCCCGCTCGCTCCTGGGGCTTCTGGTCCTCGTAGGGCTGGCCTGGCTCATGAGCACGGACCGGTCCCGCATCCCCTGGCGGGTGGTGGGCTGGGGCCTCTCGCTCCAGCTCCTCTTCGCCGTCTTCGTGCTGAAGACGCCCGTGGGGGCGCAGCTCTTCGACACCCTCAACACGGTGGTGGTGGCCCTCCTGGGCTATACGGTGGACGGGGCCCGCTTCGTCTTCGGCAACCTGGTGGACAACCAGATCCCGGTGGGGCTGGGGCAGCCGGGCAACGGAGGTTTCGAGCCCACCGCCGGGCGGGTGGCCAACACCGGGTCCTACTTCGCCTTCACCGTTCTCCCCACCATCATCTTCTTCTCGTCTCTCATGACCGTCCTGTACCATCTGGGCGTCATGCAGCGGGCGGTGAAGGGGATGGCCTGGGTGATGCAGCGCACCATGAAGACCTCCGGCGCGGAGACGCTCTCGGCGGCGGGCAACATCTTCGTGGGCCAGACCGAGGCGCCGCTCCTCATCAAGCCCTTCGTGGAGCGGATGACCCGGTCCGAGCTCATGGCGGTCATGACCGCCGGCTTCGCTACCGTGGCCGGGGGCGTCATGGCGGCGTATGTGGGCCTCCTTGTCGGCTACTTCCCGGACATCGCCGGGCACCTCATCGCGGCCTCGGTCATGTCCGCGCCGGCTGCGCTGGTGGTGGCCAAGATCATGGTTCCGGAAGGTGAGGTGCCGGAGACCGCGGATTCGCTGGAAGTGAGCGTCGAGAAGCCCGACGTGAACGTCATCGACGCGGCGGCGCGCGGCGCCTCTGAAGGCCTGAACCTGGCCCTCAACGTGGGCGCCATGCTCCTGGCCTTCGTCGCCCTCATCTATCTGTTGAACGGGGGCATCGGGTGGGTGGGAGGGCTCGTGGGGATGCCGGGCCTGACGCTGGAGCGCATCCTGGGTTGGGTGCTCGCGCCGCTGGCGTGGATCATGGGGGTGAGCTGGGCGGACGCTCCCACGGTGGCGTCGCTCATGGGCATCAAGACGGTGCTGAACGAGTTCTTCGCGTACATCCAGCTCTCCGACGTCCTTTCCGGCGGCGGTGGGCTGGAGCCGAGATCCATCATCATCGTCACCTACGCCCTCTCCGGCTTCGCCAACTTCTCCTCCATCGCCATCCAGCTCGGCGGCATCGGGGGGATCGCGCCGTCTCGCCGCCACGACCTCTCGCGTCTGGGCCTCCGGGCCATGATCGGGGGCTCCATCGCGGCCTTCATGACGGCCACCGTTGCCGGCATGATTCTCTGAGCCGCCCTCCTCTCGACCCGACGCGACGCACCATGGACGCTCTCCCCGACATCGCCGCCGCCTCCGACGCGCTGCGCGCCCGCCTTCCCGGCGTACCGCGGGTGGCGGCGGTCCTGGGTTCAGGGCTGGGGCAGCTCGCCGAGGAGGTGGAGGACCCGGTGGACGTGCCCTTCCACGAGCTCCCGGGCCTTCCGGCGGCGGGGGTGGCGGGGCATGCCGGCCACTTCCGGCACGGCCTCCTGGAGGGGGTGCCCTTCCTGATCCAGGCCGGGCGGTACCACCTGTACGAGGGTCACGACCCGGCCATGGTGGTGGCGCCGGTGCGGGTCCTGGCGGCGCTGGGGATCGAGGTGCTCATCCTGACCAACGCCGCCGGCGGGGCGGACCCGAGGCTGGAGCCGGGGGAGATCATGGTCCTGGACGACCACATCAACCTCATGTTCCGGAGTCCGCTGGCAGGCCCGGTCCAGCCTGGAGAGGTGCGCTTCCCCGACATGAGCGCCCCCTGGGACGCGGAGCTCCAGGCCCGGGCCCTCCAGGTGGCCACCGAGGTGGGAATCCCCCTCCGTCGGGGGGTCTACGCTGCCGTCACCGGCCCCTCCTACGAGACGCCGGCGGAGGTGCGGATGCTGCGTCGGATGGGCGCCGACGTCATCGGCATGTCCACCGTGCCGGAGGTCCTCACCGCCCGCGCTGCCGGACTGCGCTGCCTGGGGTTCTCCATGGTCACCAACAAGGGCGCCGGCTACACCGGGGAGCCCCTGGGCCACGAGGAGGTGGTGGAGGTGGGCCGCACCACCGGAGAGCGGCTGGCCCGCATCCTCCGGGTGCTGGTGCCTCAGCTCGCCGACTCGTCCGCGACGGCATCCACGAAGTGATTCACCGGTCCACGTCCCGCGCCCAGACCCGGCGCGGCCTGGATGGCTCGGGCGACGAAGTCCACCGCCCGTGCCACCGCCTCCTCCAGCGGCCAGCCCATGGCCAGACCGGCCGCCGCCGCCGCCGACAGGGTGCACCCGGTCCCGTGGGTGTGGGGGGTGTCCACCCGGCGGCGTCGCCAGACCCGTTCTCCCTGACCGTGGCGGAGGAGATCCACGACCTCGTCCCCGGACCGATGGCCTCCCTTCATGAGGACGGCCCCGGCGCCCGCTTCGAGCAGGAGGTCGGCCGCGCGACGCATGTCCTCCATCGACGCCACGGGGATGCCACTGAGGATCTCGGCCTCGTGGAGGTTGGGCGTGACCAGGGCCGCCCGAGGCACCAGCTCCCGGACCACCGAGGCCTCGGCGTCGGCGTCCAGGAGCCGGTCCCCGCTGGTGGCCACCATCACAGGGTCCAGGACGTAGGCGTCCAGCCCGTGGCGGTGCAGCCCGGCGGCCACGGCCTCCACCAGTTCGGCGGTGGCGAGCATCCCCGACTTCACCCCGCCGGGACGAAGGTCGGTGGCCACGGCGTCGAACTGCGCCTCCACCATCTCCAGCGGTGTGGCATGCACGCCGTGGACCCCCAGGGTGTTCTGGGCGGTGAGGGCCGTGATCACGCTGGTGCCGTGGACCCCGAAGGCGTGGAAGGTCCGGAGGTCGGCCTGGATACCGGCGCCTCCGCCGGAGTCGCTTCCGGCGATGGTCAGAGCGATGGGTGGTGGGCTGGTCACGAGGGGCGGGCGGGGTCGGGGGACGAGGCGGGCCCATGTCGTTGAGCCGGCGCCGGGAAAAGTTGGTGGCCCGGCTGGGACGGAGGTCTACCCGGGAGCGGGAGGCGCTGGTCCTCGTGGAGGGGATCCGCGCCGTCGACGAGGCGCTGGGCGCCGGGGCCGACCTCCGGTTCGCCCTGGTCTCCCCCCGCCTCGACGCCCTCGGGGGCGGAGAGGCGCTGCGCTTCCGGCTCCTGGCGTCCGGTGAGGACGTGGACGAGATCTCCGACGAGGAGCTGGGGCGGGTCTCGGACACCGAGACCCCCCAGGGCGTCCTCGCCGTGTGTGCGGAGCCCCGTATCGAGGTGGAGGAGCTGCTGGGCCGGTCCGGGCGCTATCTGGTCCTGGACGCGGTCCAGGACCCGGGGAATGCCGGGACGCTGGTGCGGGCCGCCACCGCCTTCGGGCTGGACGGGGTGGTAGCGCTGGACGGTACGGTGGACCCCTGGAACCCCAAGACCGTACGGGCCTCCGTGGGCCTGGCCTTCCGCATCCCCGTCGCGACGGTGGGGGCGGAACGGTGGGTGGAGGCGGCGGAGCACGCCGGCGTACCGCTCCTGGTGGCCGACGCCGCTGGGGAGCCGGTGGGGCGGAGGGAACCCGGGAGCTCCTGGGCCCTGGTGGTGGGCAACGAGGGCGCGGGCGCCCGCCCGGAACTCCTGGCCGTTGCCGAGGAGGTCGTGCGGATCCCCATGCCCGGTCCTGCCGAGTCCCTCAACGCCGGGATGGCCGGCGCCGTGCTCCTCTATGCTCTGACGGAGGCCCCTTCGTGATGCTCCTCGCCGTGGACCCCTGGTTCTACGTCTCCGCCGCGGGCCTCTTCGGGCTGGCCGTGGGCTCCTTCCTCAACGTCTGCTCCCTGCGGTGGCCGAAGGACGAGTCGGTGGTCCGCCCGCCCTCCCGCTGCCCGGTGTGCGGTGCCGGGATCCGGTGGTACCACAACGTCCCAGTGCTGGGATGGTTGATCCTGCGAGGGCGGTGCGGGAGCTGCGGCGAGCCCATCTCGGTGCAGTACCCCCTGGTGGAGCTCGCCACCGGGCTGGTGTGGGCCGGAGTCCTGGCCAACTACGGGGTCACCTGGGAGGCGGTGCGGGCCGGGGTCTTCCTCACCCTGGTGTTCGGAATCGCCCTCTCCGACGCCCGCTTCTACATCATCCCCGACGAGTTCAGCCTGGGCGGAACGGTGCTGGGGGTGGGGATGGCCTTCCTCCCCGGCGGGATCGACTGGCTGACCTCGGTGGTGGGTGCGGCGGTGGGGTACGGGACCCTCTGGCTGGTGGCCGTGGGAGGCACCTGGCTCATCCGCCGGATCTCTCCCGGGCGGCTGGAGGACGCGGGGGTGGACAGCGCCATGGGAGGCGGGGACATCAAGATGATGATGATGGTCGGCGCCTTCGTGGGCGTCTGGGGCGTGGGCCAGACGGTCTTCCTCGGCTCGGTCCTGGCGCTTCTGGTCTTCGGGCTCGTGGCCGCCCTCTCCCAGCGGCTCATTCCCCTGGGGGTGTTCCTGGCGGCAGCGGGGGCCCTCACCTACGTGTGGGGCGACGCCATGCTGGCGTGGTACCTCTACGACGTCGTGGGGATGGTGCCTCCGGGCTGATCCTCCCGCGGGCGTCGGGCGGGCTCAGGGGTCGGAGCAGTCCCGCTGGTAGCCGCAGTTGAGGCACACCACCTTGCAGTGGCGGTCCAGGACCGGCCCTCCGCAGAGTTCGCACACCTTCCCGGGGGTGCCCTCCTCCCACCGACCGTGGGGTCCCGAGGGACCGTTCCCCGGGGAGCCCCCGACGTCGTCCTCGGATGCGCCGTATCCCGTCCGGACCCCGTCGTCGTCCTCGCCCACCGGTCCGGTCTCAGCCCCCCGAGGGTAGGTCGGCGTCCGACACGCGACCGTCGCCGATTCCCTGCCGGAGGTAGGAGCGGGAGAGGGACACGTAGTGGGCCCCGCCGCCCTCGATCCAGCGCGCCGCATTCCCCTCCAGTGTCTTCTTGACCCGGCCCGGCACCCCGGCCACCAGGCTCCGCCGGGGGATCTCGGCGCCTTCCAGGATCACGGTGCCTGCCGCCAGGAGGCACTCCTCGCCCACGTCGGCGTTCTGGAGGACCACGGCGTTCATGCCGATGACGGTGCGGTCCCCCACGCGACAGCTCTCGATCTTGGCTCCGTGCCCCATGGTGACGTCCGCCCCCACCACTGTCGGGCCCCAATCCCCCACGTGGACCATGCAGTGGTCCTGGATGCTGGTGCGGGGTCCGACGACGATGCCGTGGTTCGGGTTGTCTCCCCGGAGGACGGCGCCGAACCAGACGCTGGACTCGGGCCCGATCTCCACATTCCCCACCACCACCGCGCTGGGCGCGAGGAAGGCCGTGGGGTGGATGCGAGGCTCCACGCCGTCGAAGGGGAGGATCGTCGCCACCCTCAGGGTGCCTCGGGACGGGTGGACGTCGACGGACCGCCGGGCATGCGGGTGAGCCGGGCCCGGAGGACCTGGGTGTCGGTGGCCTCCATGATTTCGATTCGGACGCCCTTCCGCTCCAACGTCTCTCCGGCGGTGGGCACGTAGCCCATCTCCTCCAGGATGTAGCCGTTGAGGGAGCGGTGCTCCGCCACCGGCATGGAGAGGTTGAAGGCGTGGTTCACCTCCCGAAGGTCCACGCCGGCGTCCGCCACCATCTGGTTCCGGGATACGCGGACGATCTCCTCCTCGTCGATGTCGGTCTCGTCCACGATCTCACCCACCAGCTCCTCGAGGACGTCCTCCAGGGTGACCAGCCCCTCCACCCCGCCGAACTCGTCGGCGACGATGCCCATGTGGATGCGCCGTGCCTGGAAGTCCTGGAGAAGCTGTCCCAGCGAGAGGGACCCGGGCACGAAGAACGGCTCCCGGGCCAACTCGGCCAGCGGGACCTCGGTACGACCCTCCACCCAGGCCTGGTAGGCCTGACGGATGTAGAGGATGCCCGTGATCTCGTCCACCGATCCCTGGTAGACGGGCACCCGGCTGAAGGGGACGTCCCGGAGCCCGTCGATGATCTCGCCCAGCGTCTGCGTCCCGTCGTAGGCGAACATGTCCACCCGAGGGGTCAGCACGTCCCAGGTGGCGAGCTCATCCAGGCGGAAGGCCCGCTCCACCAGGAGGTTTTCTGCCTCCTCCAGGATGCCCGCCTCCTCGCCGATCTCCTGGATCTCCCGGAGCTCGCGCTCTTCGCGGCTGAGCTCGGGCTCGTCCTCGTTGCCCAGTGCTCCCTCCAGGTGGACCAGGGGGCGGGCCACCACCTGCACCCCCCGGGCCAGTCGGAGGAGCAGCGGCGCCGAGGCCAGGGCCAGCTTCACCGGGGCGCGCGCCGCAAGAAGGCGGGGGAGGACGTCTCCCACGCTCAGGAGGAGAAAAAGCACGCCGCCGGCCACCAGCGCGCCGCCCAGGAGGCCGGCCTGCTCCACGCCCAACAGGGTCGCCAGGACCGCCGCGGTGACGGCGAGGGTGGTCACCGCCAGCCGGATGCTGGCCCGGGTCCGGTGAGGCTCCGCCCGGAGCTGGACCAGGGATTCGGCGCCGTTGAACCCCTCCTCCTGGAGGGTCCGGAGCCGGGATGGGCTGACGTGGAAGGCCGCCGTGGCGGCTGCGGTAAGGAGCCCACAGAGGGCGAGGAGGGCCACGATCCCCCCCAGCAGGGTCCATGTCACCGTCGATCCCCGCCGGGTCCGAACGGAAGGGGCGGGGGCTCGGTACTTCGGCTCAGCTCCACGTAGCGGACTCCTTCAGCAGTTCATCGATGATGTCGCGGGGACTCCGACCGTCGGCCTCGGCCTCGAAGTTGGCCACCACCCGGTGGGCCAGCACGGCGGGGGCTACCCGGCGCACGTCCTCCAGGGTGGGCACGGCGGCTCCCCGGGCGGCGGCGCGGGCCTTCGCGCCCAGGACGAGGTACTGGGAGGCTCGTGGTCCGGCGCCCCAGGAGACGTATCGCTGGGTCACCGCGGCCGCCTCGTCGCCTGGGCGGGTGGAGCGGGCCAGCCGAACCGCGAAGGAGACCAGGGAGGGCGGGGCGGGGATCCGGCGCACCAGGTGCTGAAGCTCGATGAGCTCCCGGGCGTCCACCACCGCCTCCACCACCGCCTCCTTGTCGCCGGTGGTGATCGTGGCGACCTGCTCTTCCTCGTCCCGGCTCGGGTACCCGATGGGGAGCTCGAGCATGAACCGGTCGAGCTGCGCCTCCGGCAGGGGGTAGGTACCCTCCTGCTCGATGGGGTTCTGGGTGGCCAGGACGAAGAAGGGCGGGGTGAGGTTCAGGGTGTCGCCCGCTGCCGTCACGGCCCGCTCCTGCATGGCCTGGAGGAGGGCCGCCTGGGTCTTCGGCGGGGTGCGGTTGATCTCGTCGGCGAGAACGATGTTGGCGAAGACGGGTCCCTTCACGAAGCGGAAGACCCGCTTGCCGGTAGTGCGATCCTCTTCGATGACCTCGGTGCCGGTGATGTCGGTGGGCATGAGGTCCGGCGTGAACTGGATCCGGCTGAAGTCCAGGTCCATGGCCTCCGCCACCGTCTGGATGAGGAGGGTCTTCGCCAGACCGGGGACGCCGACGAGGAGGGCATGCCCGTTGGCCAGCAACGCCGTGAGGAGTCCTTCGACCACGTCCTGTTGACCCACGACCTTCCGGGCCACCTGGCGTCGCAGCGCCTCGGCCACCTCCGCGGTGCGTTCCAGGAGTCGGACGTCGGCGCTCTCGGTGGCGGATCCTGTGATGACGTTATCCTCGTGCGGGCGCGGTGTGCGCAGGTGAGCGTAGGCTTATGATGGAAGCGGCTGGGGGGAGGGGGGAGGCCGGTCCCCGGGCCACGCCCCTCGCAGGCCCCCAACGGTGCCCGGTCCGCAACCCTGCGACAACCCCCGGGGTTCCCGGAGCCGGCTTCACGAGCCGGGTTCCGAGGGACGTTCGGGGAGGGGGCCGGCGAAGGTAGGGGGCGGGAATCGCAAGCGTCAATCTACCGGGTTGGAGCGGGGTCTTCCTTCCCCTGGGCATGCGCCTGCTCCGGGGGTCCCGGAGCTCCCTGGACGACCACCCGGAAGGCCGCGACGAACCAGGCGTTTTGGCGCTTGCGGAAAATTTCACAAGCGTTACATTTTGCTGGCTGTGCTCGAAAGGCGAGGGAGATCCCCATGAGCGACCGACGCGAGCCGGGCACCGAAGACCGGGAGGACACGTCTGGATACGACGCTCTCGGCTACGGAATGACGTTCGCCGCTTCGACGCTCCTTTTCTTCGCAGCCGGTGTGTGGGTGGATGATCGGCTCGGTTCGAGCCCTCTCTTCGCCCTGGCAGGACTTCTCGTGGGCGGCGGCGCCGGATTCTGGTGGATGTACGCGCGGCTCATGGGGGTGGATCGGTCGTCTCGATCCCGTTCGGACACGGACGGAACGTCGTGACGCGGACCCGCCGGATCCTCGGCTACACGTCGGCCTCCATGGCGGCGGTGGCCGTGCTCACCGGTGGTCTCTGGCCCTGGGTGGGCAGTGCTGCCCGGGACGGTCTACTGAGCGCGGCGATGCTTGCCCTGGTCTTCCAGGTGCCGGCCTTCGCGCTCCTGGTGTGGATTCAGGACAAGCCGCAAGGCTTTCTCCTGGGGCTCGCCGGCGGGATGCTGGCCCGGATGGGGCTGGTGGCGGTGGTAGCGGTCGTGGCCACCGCAGGGGGCGCTCGTCGCCCCTGGACGGTGGCGATGGTGCTCGGCCTGGTCGGATATCTCTTCGCCCTCGTCCTGCTGGAAGCCTGGTTCATCCGGGATCAGTCGAACTCGAGAGAACGCACGCAACCCACGTCATGATGCTCATCGAGCGAATCAGCCAGGGCGGGCAGGAGGCCGAGGCCTACGGAGCGCAGGAGGCCGGCCACGCCGCCGGAGCCGAGGGCGCAGGGGACCACGCCGGCGGCATGGACTTCAGCGAGCTCCCCGACTTCATCGAGGGGCACATCGCCGACGGTCGCTACATCGAGTTCGCCGGCATGCACCTGGACCTGAGCGCCATCCACTTCCCGTCCTTCTACCTGGGACCGGTCTACGTGGATCTGTCGCCCACGCGGCACATGATCTTCATGATCCTGGCCGCGCTCCTCTGTCTGGCGGTGTTCATCCCGCTGGCCCGAGCCGCGCGGAGCCGCGATGTCCGGAAGGCACCTTCCGGATTCGCCAACGGGATGGAGGCCCTGATCCTCTACTTCCGGAACGAGGTGGTGCGGGCCAACATCGGCCACGGCGCCGACCGATACACGCCCTTCATCCTCACCATCTTCTTCTTCATTCTCTTCATGAACCTGCTGGGGCTCACGCCCTTCGGGGTCACGGCGACGGCGAATCTCTCGGTGACGGCGGCTCTGGCCATCATCGCCTTCGTAGTCACCGAGGTGACGGGGATGCGGGAACTCGGGGCCGCAGGCTACGCTCGCACGGTCTTCTACATCCCCGATGGACTGCCGGGCCCCCTCAAGCCGGTGATGCTGCTCATCATGACGCCGGTGGAATTCCTGGGGAAGCTGACCAAGCCCTTCGCCCTGGCCGTCCGTCTCTTCGCGAACATGTTCGCCGGCCACACGCTGGTCCTGGCCATCATGGGCCTGATCTTCGTATACCAGGGCTTCGCGGTGGCAAGCGGCTCGGTGCTCATTGCGTCGGTGATCATGATTCTCGAGGTCTTCGTCGCGTTCCTGCAGGCCTACATCTTCGCCATGCTGACGTCCGTCTTCATCGGACTCATCCGTCACGCGCACTGAGGCGCTTGACGAAGCAGTTGGACCCTGACGTCCGGACCTTCCGGACACGAACCTTCAACGAACCCACAGGATTGATACGATGATCCACGCTTTCTTCACTGCCGTTCAAGACGCCGCCGCTGTCGGGACCCCGGGTCTCGGCCTGCTTGGTGGTGGTCTCGCCATCGGCCTCACCGTCATCGGGGCCGGCATGGGCATCGGCCGGATCGGCGGCGCCGCCGCCGAGGGGATCGCGCGTCAGCCCGAGGCTGCCGGTAACATCCAGACCGCGGCCATCATCCTCGCGGCCCTCATCGAGGGAGCCGCGCTCTTCGGCCTCGGCCTCACGTTCCTGAAGTTCTGAGCCCGTCCGGGTTCGACGAGGGTTCTCGGGCTCAGCTGCGGCGCTGTTGGCGCCGCAGCGGGCCCTGCCCCGGCGGGCCCGAACCGACGATGCCGAACGGAACGACTGGGAGATCGACCATGCGCGCACACCGCATCCTGCCCCTGGTGGGCATCCTCACCGCCACCGCCCCGGAGGCCCTCTTCGCCGCCGGGGGAAGTGGCGGCGTCTTCGACGTGAATCCAGGCCTGTCGCTCTGGGCGACGGTGGTGTTCCTGGTCCTCCTCGGGATCCTGGGCCGGTTTGCCTGGGGGCCCATCCTGGACCAGGTGGAGAAGCGGGAAGACCACATCCAGTCGTCGCTGGACGAGGCCCGCGAGCGGAACGAGGAAGCCGAGCGGCTCCTGAAGGAGCACAAGGCCCAGCTCGCCGACGCCCGCCGTCAGGCCAACGACCTCCTCGCCGAGGCGAAGGCCGCCGCCCAGGAGCTCCGCACGGAGCTTCAGGAGGAGGCCCGCGCCGACGCGGAGAGGATCCGGGAGCGCACCCAGGCGGAGATCCGCCGGGAGTGGGAGCAGGCCCGCGACACCATCCGCCGCGAGGCGGTGGAGCTGGCCCTCTCTGCCGCCTCCCAGCTTCTCCACGAGCGCCTGGACGGCGCCCGGGATCGTGAGCTGGTGGAGCGATTCCTGGACGAGGTCGCCGACGAGGCGGAGGAGACGCCGGCGTGAGGGACGAAACCGTCGCGAAGAACTACGCCGAGACCCTCTTCGAGCTCGCGCAGCGGCACGATGCGCTGAACGCCTACGGTGAGGGAATCGGGACGGTGGCGGAGCTCCTCAACGAGAACGACCGCTTCCGCCTCTTCCTGGAGACCCCGCGCATCGACGACGAGGATCGCAAGTCGGTGGTGCGGAAGGTCTTCGGGGATCGGCTCCCCCGGCCTCTGGTGAACTTCCTCCTCATCACCATCGACAAGCGGCGCCAGCGGCTCCTCCGCAGCATCGCTCGGCTCTACCACACCCTCGTGGACGAGCACGAGGGCCGCGAGCACGTGGAGGTCACGGTGGCGCGTCCCATGGACGAGGCAACCCAATCCGCCATTGCGAAGCGGCTCTCCAGCCTTCTGGGCAAAGAGGCCATCCCGCACCTCCACGTGGACCCGTCGATCCTCGGCGGGATCGTGGTCCGTACCGGCGACACCATCCTCGACGGATCGATACGCCGTCGACTCGACGGCCTCCGCCGCCAGCTACTCGACGCTCCGCTGCCCTCCGGGGAAGCGGCGTGACCCACCCGACCTTCCGACGCATCAGGTAGATACCGATGGCCAACGACTCCCAACTCCGCGCCAGCGAGATCAAGGGCGTCCTTCTCTCCGAGATCGAGCGCTACGACGAGGACCTCCACGCCGAGGAGATCGGCGAGGTCCTGGAGGTGAAGGACGGCATCGCACGCATCTACGGGCTCACCAAGGCCATGGCCTCGGAGATGCTCGAGATCACCTCCTCGGACACCGGCGACGCCGTCACGGCCCTCGCCCTGAACCTCGAGGAGGACAACATCGGGGCGGTGATCATGGGGGACTGGACCCAGCTCCATGAAGGGGACCAGGTCCGCCGGACCGGCCGGGTGCTGGAGGTGGATGTGGGGGAAGGCTACCTCGGTCGGGTCGTGGACCCGCTGGGGAACCCCCTGGACGGCAATGGTCCCGTGGAGACGG
>JGI12048J13642_10796669_pt1 | contig 13162 bp, 10 predicted proteins | sample ElkSlonscriptome_16_FD_13642 | JGI IMG/M metagenome (IMG submission 13642) | reverse complement strand
GCCCTACTGCCCCCGCTGCGGGACGGCCCTCTCCAGCCACGAGGTGGCCCAGGGCTACAAGGATGTGGAGGACCCCTCGCTGACCTTCCTGGGCGAGGTGGTGGACGCCGACGGTGAGCCCGATGGGCGGGCCTTCCTGGTCTGGACCACCACACCCTGGACCGTCCCCTCCAACACCGGGATGGCGGTGCACCCGGAGCTCACCTACGCGGAGGTGGCCCACGAGGGACGCGGGCTCATCGTCGCCGAGGGCCGTGTGGAGCACTACTTCGGCGAGGACGCCGAGGTCGCGCGGACCTATCGGGGTTCGGAGCTGGCGGGCCTGCACTACCGTCGTCCGCTGGAGCTGGTGCCGGAGCCGGAGGACCCTCAGAACGGCTGGACGGTGGTGGCGGAGGACTTCGTCTCCGCCGACGAAGGCACGGGGATCGTCCACATGGCCCCGGCCTTCGGTGCCGACGACTACGCCGCCGGCCAGCGTCACGGCCTGCCCATGCTCAATCCCCTGGACGACGCCGGGCGATTCACCGGCGACGTGGAGGTGGTGGGCGGGATGTTCGTGAAGGACGCCGACCCGAGGGTGGTGGAAGAGCTCCGCTCCGCCGACCGGCTCTTCGACATCCGCCGCATGATGCACAGCTACCCGCACTGCTGGCGTTGCGACTCGCCGCTCCTCTACGTGGCCCACGACACCTGGTTCGCGGCGACCTCCACCCTCAAGGACCGGCTCCTCGCCAACAACGACCAGGTGGCCTGGCACCCACCGGAGGTCGGCGAGAAGCGCTTCGGGGACTGGCTTCGGGGCAACGTGGACTGGGCGCTCTCCCGGGACCGCTACTGGGGCACGCCCCTCCCGGTCTGGGTCTGTGACGCCGACGAGGGCCACGTCCGCTGGATCGGCTCCCTGGAGGAACTGGGTGAGCTGGCCGGGGGCCTCGACGAGGACTTCGACCCCCACCGGCCCTACATCGACGAGGTGACCTGGGGGTGCCGGGCCTGCGAGGGCACCATGCGTCGGTCCGAGAGCGTCCTGGACGTCTGGTTCGACTCCGGCGCCATGCCCTATGCCCAGTGGCACTACCCCTTCGAGCACGAAGAGGAGTTCGAGGCCCACTTTCCCGCCGACTTCATCTGCGAGGGGCTCGACCAGACTCGGGGCTGGTTCTACAGCCTCATGGCCATCGGGACCATGCTCGGCCGGGGTCCCGCCTACCGGAACGTGGTGGTGAACGACCTCGTCCTGGACGCCGAGGGCCAGAAGATGTCCAAGTCCAAGGGCAACACGGTGAACCCCTGGGACGCCATCGACGCCCACGGCACCGATGCCCTCCGCTGGTACTTCATCACCTCCTCCAACCCGTGGGTGCCCAAGCGCTTCGACCCGGAGGGCGTGGACGAGGCCGCGCGGAAGTTCCTGGACACCCTCTTCAACACCTACCGCTTCTTCCGGATGTACGCGGAGGTGGAGTCGTGGAGCCCGTCGAGGGAGGACCCGGCCGCCGCGGAGCGACCCCTCCTGGACCGGTGGCTCCTCTCCCGGCTGGACTCGGTGGTGGCGGAGGTCCGCGACGAGCTGGAGGCCTACGAACTCACCAAGGCGTACCGCGCCCTGGGCGACTTCGTGGTGGAGGACCTCTCCAACTGGTACGTGCGGCGCAATCGCGCTCGCTTCTGGGGCAACACCGACGATGCCGACACCCGGGCGGCCTTCCGGACCCTGTGGGAGGCGCTTCGGACCGTGGCCCTCCTTCTGGGCCCGGTGACACCCTTCGTGGCGGACTGGCTCCACCGCGCCCTGACAAGCACGAGCGTGCACCTCGCGCGCTTCCCGGAGGTACAGGCCACCGCCGGCGACGACGTCGGGGCGGGGGGCGGCCGAGGGCTGGGCCGGGACGACGGGCTGGAAGGCGACATGGAGGCGGCGCGGATCCTGGTTTCCCTGGGCAGGGCGGCGCGGGAAGAGGTCCAGATCCGGGTCCGCCAGCCCCTGCGGACCCTCCACGCGGTCCTCCCGGGCGGGCGGACGCTGTCGGGTGAGATGCTGGATGTGGTGGAGGAGGAGCTCAACGTGAAGGGCGTGGAGTTCCTCGACGCCGCCGAGGAGCTGGTCCGCTTCACCGCCAAGCCCAACTTCGCGTCCCTGGGCCCGCGCTTCGGGAGCGACACCCCCAAGGCCGCCGAGGCCATCCGCGGCCTGGGCCAGGACGACCTCACCCGCTTCCGGGACGGCGGGGAGATCACCGTGGAGGTGGAGGGCGCTACCCATCCCGTGGAGCGGGACGACCTGGAGATCCTCCAGGAGGCGCCCGGCGAGCTGGTGGCCCGGACCGAGGGTCGCTATACCGTGGCGCTGGATCCGTCGCTGGACGAGGGACTTCGGGCAGAGGGGATGGCCCGGGAGCTGGTGAACCGGGTGCAGCGGCTCCGGAAGGACGCCGGTCTGGAGATCACCGACCGCATCGAGTTGGGCGTCTCCGGCCCCGCCGAGGTGACCGCCGCAGCCCGGTCCTTTGCCGAGTTCATCACCGGCGAGGTGCTGGCCACGACGCTGGTGGCCGAGGACGGCGCGGCGGACGGCTTTCCGGAGCACCGGGAGGTGGATCTGGACGGCATCCCGGCGCAGATCGGCCTCCGGGTCGCTGAACACTGAGGGAGCCGACCCGGTGACGGACCTGTCCGAGGAGGCCCGGGAGGGCGACGTACGTACCGTGCCGGTGGGGCCGGAGGGGGAGGGGCGCCTGGACGCCTTCCTCGCCGATCACCTCACCCTGTCCCGGACCCGGATCCAGAAGCTCATCGCCGCGGGCCACGTCACCGTGGACGGGCGAGAACCCAAGAAGTCCGAGGAGGTGGAGCCGGGGACGGTGGTGAAGGTCCGGGTGCCGCCGCCGAAGGAGGTCTCCATGGAGCCGGAGGACATCCCCCTGGGCATCGTCTACGAAGACGAGGACCTGGCGGTGGTGGACAAGCCGGCGGGGATGGTGGTGCACCCCGCGCCGGGGCACCGCTCCGGGACCATGGTCAACGCGCTCCTCCATCACCTGGAAAACCTCTCGGGGGTAGGGGGACGGCTCCGGCCGGGCATCGTCCACCGCCTGGACCAGGACACCTCGGGACTCCTGGTGGTGGCGAAGAACGACCACGCCCACCACCACCTCTCCGACGCTCTCCGGCGGCGCCATGTGAAGCGGCTCTACGAGGCGGCCACCTGGGGTCATCTGGACGAGGACCGGAGGACGGTGGACGCACCCCTTGGACGGGACCCTTCGGACCGGACCCGCATGGCCGTGGTGGAGGGAGGCAAGCGGGCCGTGACCCACCTGCGGGTGAAGGAGCGCTGGGCCCGCGCCGACTACCTCTCCCTGGCCCTGGAGACGGGCCGAACCCACCAGATCCGGGTGCACCTGGCACACCTCGGGCACCCGGTGGTGGCGGACGAGACGTACGGTGCCCAGTGGGAGAAGGGGATGGGCGGTCCGGAGCGGGCCTGGGCCCGGGATCTGGCTCGGCGAACCCCCCGCCAGTTCCTCCACGCGGCGGAGCTGGTCTTCGAACACCCGCGTTCCGGGGAGCGGATGCGCTTCCAGGCGCCGCTGCCGGAGGATCTGGCCGCCGTCCGACAGTGGGCTCGAGGGGAGGCCTCCGCCGGCTAGACCCACCCTTTTGTTCACCGGTCCACCGTCCGATACTTAGGGCTCCCTTGCCCGATTCATCTCGACGGAGCGTCGAGCCTCCCGTCATGACGGATCTCGATCCCAAACTCACCTTCGACTCGTTCGTCGTCGGTCCGGCCAACCGGCTGGCCAGCGCGGCCGCCCGCCGTGCGGCGGAGTCGCCGGGGTCCAGCTACAACCCCCTCTTCTTCTATTCGGCGTCGGGGCTGGGGAAGTCCCACATCCTCAACGCGGTGGCGCACCACGTGCTCAAGGCGGAGGAGGGGCGGAGCGCCGAGTACATGACGCTGGAGAACTACCTGGGGGAGCTTACGGACGCGCTGGAGCGCGGCGAGCGAGACGCCTTCCGACAGCGCTTCGAGGGGCTCTCTCTCCTTCTCCTGGACGACATCCAGTTCCTGGCGGGGCAGGCCGAGGCGCAGGAGATGCTCCTCCGGACCCTGGACGACCTCTCCAAGGCCGGCAGCCAGATCGTGCTGGCGAGCGACCGGGCCCCGGCGGAGATCGACAGCCTGGACGCCCGGCTCCTCTCCCGGTTCGCCGGCGGTCTCATCGTGGACATCGCCGCCCCGGAGTTCGAGACCCGCGTGGCCATCATCCGACGGAAGGCCGCCGAGCGCGGTCAGGAGCTGGACCAGGGGGTGGCCGAGGCCATCGCCCGGGCGCCCTTCCGCAACGTCCGCGAGCTCGGCGGCGCCCTGAACAAGGTCTTCGCCACCCAGGACCTCGAGGATCGCAAGGTGGGTCCGGAGGAGGTCCCGGCGCTGGTGGGCACCGGAGAGGCGTCCTCCGTCACCGCCGACGAGTTCGGCTCCTTCATGGAGGACCTGACCGAGTCGCTGGCGGAGACGGTCCAGGCCAAGGAGGCTCCCTGGCGGCGGGCCTTTCGGGATGCCGTCGACGCCGCCGAACGGGAGGGGTTCGTCGCCGACCGCCTGGCATCTCACCAGGGCGGCGAGGAACCCGAGGACTGGCAGGCGATGCTCGAGACCTTCCAGGCCGAGCTCCAGCGACTTCGGGACATCGAGGAGGAGCTCGAGCGGCTGGACAACCCGTGGCCCGAGGCGGCCCAGGGCCTTCTCCGCGACCCCGACCGCCTCGAGGAGGCCGAGACCCTCCTCACCTCCGTGCAGGAGCGGCAGCGCCCCTTTCCTCGTCTGGGACCCGGTCCCGAACTGGAGCAGCTCGGCGGATTCTCCAACATGGCGGTGAAGGCCGCCCGACAGCTGGTGGACGCCGACAAGCCCGAGTACAACCCCCTGTACCTGTGGAGCGACGGGCAGGACGGGATCCGGAGCCTCCTGGGTGCGGCCGGTCGAAGCTTCCAGTCCGAGCGTCCCGGGGCCCGCATGGCGGTGACCTCGGTGGAGGACTTCGCCCAGGACTTCATCCGTGCGCTGGGCGAGGGAGTGGCCGGTGCCTGGCGGGAACGGTGGTGGACGGTGGACCTGCTCCTCGTCCACGGAGTGGAGGCCCTCTCCGACACCGAGCGGGCCCAGGACGAGTTCTTCCACCTCTTCGAGGCCCTCAAGCGCCGGGGTGCTCGCGTCTGCCTCGCCGCCGACCGACCCCCGGCGGGAATCGAGGGCATCGACGAGCGTCTGCGTTCCCGCTTCGAGGGAGGTTTGGTGCTGGAGGTGGAGGTGCAGGCCGGCGGTTCCAGCGGCGACCTGACGCTGATGGCCGACGACGGCACCCACGACCCGGCTGCCTCCGAGGCACGGAGTGTGAGCCGCCTCTGGGACGACGAGGAGGAGACGGAGGCCCCCTCCGAACCGGTGGACACCTCGCCCGAGCCCCCCACCGAGGAGCTGGTGGAGCCGACGAAGCCATCCCCCGGGGACGCGGGCGGTTGGTACCCCTCGCGCGAGAACGTCGTGATCCACTGGCCCGAGTTGAGTCGACTTCTGGTGGAGGAGCTGGAGTGATCTCCGACGACCTCCGGGGACGGCACTGATGGCCATCGAGGGAGCTCTCCAGGACGTGAGTCTGGCCGACATCTGCCAGCTCCTGGGCATGGGGCAGAAGACGGGCTGTCTCAGCCTCACCGACCGCTCCAACTTCGGCTACATCTACTTCGAGAAGGGGCGGGTCGTCCACGCATCGGTGCTGAATCGCCCCGACCGTCTGGGCGAGATCCTGGTGCGCAATCACGTCATCACCCGGAAGGACCTCTCCCGGGCCATGGAGCATCAGGCCGACGAGCGAGGCAAGCGTCTGGGTGAGATCCTGGTGGAGCAGGACAGCATCGAGCTGGAAAAGCTGCAGCACTACATCCAGCTCCAGATCGAGGAAGCTGTCTACAACCTCTTCACCTGGAACCAGGGCTCCTTCCACTTCGACCCGGATCAGCGGCCGGACGAGGAGGGCATGTTCCTGGTGGACATCCCGCCGGAGGCCCTCCTCATGGAAGGGGCCCGGCGGGTGGACGAGTGGTCGCTGGTGGAGCGCAAGATCCCCTCCTTCGACATCGTCGTGCAGCTCGACAGGCATCCCGACGACGCCGAGGAGGAGGTCGAGCTCACCCGACACCAGCGGAAGGTTCTTCCCTTCATCGACGGGGTTCGAACCGTCACCGAGATCATGAACGAGGCGGGTCTGGTCGAGTTCGATACAGGGAAGGCGCTCTACGGACTCATGCAGGCGGGCTTCGTCAGCAGGGCGGGGGAGAGGAGCACCGTCCAGGAGACCGGAGGGGACGAGGCGCTCCAGCAGCACCTGAACCTGGGGGTGGCCTTCTACCGGTCGGGCATGATGGAGGACGCCGCTCGCGAGTTCGGCGCCGCGCTGGCGGTGGATCCCCAGCAGGCCCGCGCCAACTTCATGCTGGGGCTCATGGCATTCCACCGCGGCGAGTTCGAGGAGGTGCTCCGACACTTCGCGGCCATCCCGGAAGGGATGCGCGCCGGGTATTCGGTGGCCCGCAACCGCGCCGTTGCCCTGGAGCTGCTGGGCCGCTTCGACGAGGCGTTGGACGCGCTGGCCCAGGCGGAAGAGGCCCGCCCGGACGACCATGAGGTCCTCCTCCTCAAGGCCATCGTCCTCCTCAAGGCCCACCGTTCTTCGGAGGCCATGGAGGCGCTCCGGAGCTACCGGACCTCGCCCCGGCTCTCCGAGCCGTCGGACGTCTACTATGCCTATACCGTCCTCGGCGCTGCCGTCTCCGGCGACCTGGACTACGCGGTGCAGGTAGGCCGGGAGGGGTTGGGCCAGTATCCGAGATCCGGACCTCTCCTGGTGAACACCGGCGCCGTCCTGGAACGGCAGGGGGAGCTGCAGGCGGCGGAAGCGCTCTACAAGCGTGCGGTGTCGGTGTCACCGGTTCCGCCGCAGGCCCACAAGAACCTCGGCGACCAGGCCTACGCCCGAGGAGACATGGAGGGTGCCCGCGTCCAGTACGAGAAGGCGGTGAAGCTCTCGCCGCGCATGGGCGACGACATCTACCTCCGCCTTGGGAGCATCGCCTACAAGGACAACGACCAGGACGTGGCGGTCCTCCTCTGGCGGCGGGCGCTGGACCTGAACCCGGGCAACGAGGCGGTCCGCTCCAACCTGGAGATGCTGGCGGAGGGGTGAGGGGCCTGCGGCGCTCCCCGACCACCTGGTGGAGGGCCGGCCTGGGCCCCGCTCTGGGACTGGTCGCCGCGCTCGTGGCGTGGTCCGCCCTGGGCGCCTCCCCGGACCTCCCGGTCCAGACCCCACCCGACTCGCCCCCGGAGCTGGCCTTCGATTCGCTGGACGGGCTCCGGTACGGGCGTCTGGAGGCTCCGGAGCTCGTGCTCCGCTTCGCGCCCCGGGACACCCTGGTGGCTCGGGAAGTGCTGGACTTCCTTCTGGAGCAGCGGGAGCTGCCCGGGCTCCCCACCCCCGCCGGCGTGACCGCTGTGCTGGCCCACAGCCCGGCGGCGCTGGACGCCCTCACCGGGGGGGTGGTGCCGGAGTGGCGGGGGGGCGTGGCGGTGCCGTCATTGGGCCTCCTGGTGGTGCCCACGGGCGAGGGGCCTCGGGTGCTGGATCCCCAGGGGCGGCGGGTGCTGCGCCATGAGTGGGCCCATCTGGGGCTCCACGGCTTCCTGGGCGACCTTCGCGCGCCGCGCTGGTTCGACGAGGGGTATGCCCAGTGGGCGTCGGGGGGCTTCGACGCCGGCGGGGCGTGGCGTCTGCGTCTGGGGTTGGCCACCGGCGCAGCTCCCGCCTTCGACTCCCTCACGCTGGACTGGCCCCGCCGCCGCGCCGAGGCCGACATGGCCTACCTCCTGGCTGCCAGCGCCGTCACCTACCTCCTGGGCGAGAGCGGGGAGCGGGGGCTGGAGCTCTTCCTCGGTCGTTGGCGGGAGGGACGCTCCTTCGAGTCGGCCTTCCGGCAGACCTTCGGTGTGACGACGGGGCAGTTCGAGGAGGACTGGAAGGAGCACGTGAAGGACCGCTACGGCTGGCTCTTCGTCCTTTCCCACTCCACCGTCTTCTGGGCCATTCTGAGCGTGGTGCTCCTGGTCTTGGTCCGGTTTCGGTGGCAGTACAACAAGGACCGAATGGCCCGCCTCCGGGCGGAGGAACTCCCGGATCGACCGGCGTGGTGGGACGGTGAGGAGGTCCTTCCCGACGACGAGGCGGATCACCGGTGGGGGGATGGGGGGTAGAGGGGCGCATGAGCCAACGCATCCTGATCGTCGACGACGATACCGACGCCCTCGAGGTCTACAAGACCCGGCTGGACCACGGCGGCTTCGAGGTGGAGACCGCCGAGAGTGCCGAGAAGGCGCTGAGTCGCCTGGCCAAGGTCGACCCCGGGCTGGTCATCACGGACGTGCGCATGTCGGGCATGACCGGGCTCGAGCTCCTGGAGAAGCTCCGGACCAGCAAGCCCGAGGTGTCCGTGGTGATCATGACCGGGCACGAAGACATGGATACGGCGGTATCGGCCATGAAGGCCGGGGCCTTCGACTTCCTGGTGAAGCCGGTGGACCCCAAGGCCCTCCAGGCGCTGGCGGAACGTTGCTTCCGGGAGCGGGAGCTCCTGCAGGACGAGGAGGAGCACGACGGCGAAGAGGACGAGGCCGAGGAGCCCCGGGGATCGCTGGTGGGGAGCACCCCGCCGATGATCGACATCTACAAGACCATCGGTCGGTTGGCACGGAACCGCGCCACCGTCCTGGTCCGGGGCGAGACGGGCACGGGGAAGGAGGTGGTGGCCCGGGCCATCCACGCCCACTCCGCCCATTCCGACGATCCCTTCGTGGCGGTGAACTGCACGGCCCTCACCGACACCCTCCTGGAATCCGAGCTCTTCGGACACACCAAGGGCGCCTTCACCGGGGCCTCCGCATCCCGAAAGGGGTACTTCGAGCTGGCGGGGGAGGGAACGATCTTCCTGGACGAGATCGGCGACACCAGCCCCGACTTCCAGACCAAGCTCCTGCGGGTGCTCCAGGAGCGGCAGTTCTACCCGGTGGGCGGCGAGGAGCCTCGGGAGACGGAGGCCCGGGTCATCGCCGCCACCCACCAGCCCTTGGAAGAGCTGGTGCGCAACGGGAGCTTCCGGGAGGACCTCTTCTTCCGCCTCCAGGTGGTGGAGATCCAGGTGCCCCCCCTGAGGGATCGCCTCGACGACGTCCCGCTCCTCGCGGAGGCACTCCTGGCCCGCATCCGTCGGGGGACGGATCGGGACGTCCGGAGGATCTCCGACGACGCCCTGGAGCTGCTGCAGGAGTACGACTGGCCCGGGAACGTCCGGGAGCTGGAGAACGCCCTCATGCGGGCGGCGCTCCTGGCCCGGGGCACCATCATCGGTCCCGACCACCTGCTACTCGGTCAGGAGGAAGATCGGGCCGACGACCTCTCGCTGCGCACGGCCATTCACCGGCACGTGGGGCGGGTGATGAAGCTGGTGGAGGGGGACGAAGAGCGGGCGGCTCGACTGCTGGCCATCCCCGAGGACGAGCTCGAAGAGCACCTCGGAGCCCGTTGACCCGCCCGGGCCGGGCCTCTAGCATATTCTCACCATGGCAAAGAAGCGTTCCAGGACGTCCTCCGGTGGCACTCGCGCCGCCTCTCGCACCAGCGGGGGGCCGGCGGCGCTGAAGTTCACGGTGCTCAACGCCGGGCTCGCCGGGGCAGGTTTCCTGACGCTGGGCTTGGGGTACTGGCTCCTTGCACAGGGGTCCATCACGGCCGCGCCGCTCCTTTTGGTACTGGCGTACGTCGTGCTCCTGCCCCTGGCCATCATCCTCTAGGGTCCCTCGACCCGAAGACCCACGGATTCCCCATGACCGACGGTCGTCTGGACGCCCTCCTCCGCGAGTACGAGGACCGGAAACAGGAACAGACCCAGGAACAGGTCCGAAAGGCCCTGTCGCTGGAGGAGTCGCGACGGAAGGGTGCGGAACTCCTGCGTCGGTTCGTCAGCGACGAGGCCCAGCACTCGGTGGAACGGCTCGAACGCGCTGGCCACACGGTGGTCTACCAGGAGTTCTTCGACCACTATCCCCCGGGTGCCCGGATCCACGTCTGGCCCAAGTCGGCTCCGCTGGACAAGGACCCTCCCGGTCGTGTGACCCTCGAATTCACGTGGGGTGAGCCTCAGGAGCGGAAGCTCTGTGTGCGCCGCTGGACCACCGAGGGCCTCGGCGCCTCCGTGGATCAGGGCGCAGCCGGTCGATTGGAGCTCGATGAGCTCTGGGTCCGGGAGCAGATCCTCGACTTCGTGCGGGTGATCCTCAGCGCCGGGTAGTGGACACCCCCGAGTCGGAGGAGGTCTGGCCGCCTGCCGACGCCCTCTTCGATCCCTGGGGAGCCGAGGAGCCCTCCGCATCCGACCCTCCGAGCTCCGACGCCCCGGACGACCCTTCGCCCGGTCCTCCGGAGCTCCCGCCGCACCTCGAACTCCTCCGGCACGACCTGATCCCCTGGCTCGAGGCGCTCCGAAAGCGACTTGCCGCCGGAGGCCATCGTGGGGCCATCCAGGATCTCACCGACGTGCCCTGGTCCCCTGCGGTCCGTCTGCTGATCTGGCCCCGGTCGGGGCTCATGGAGGAGGCGGGCGACGCCGCCACGGTGGAGGTGGTGGTCCGCGCCGGAGACGACGGATCCGACGAGACCATGGCGGTCCGACACCTCCGGGAAGGGTCGTTGGGGACGCCCAGCGTGGTGGCCATGCGACCCCTGCCCCTGGCGACCTGGGACTGGCTGCACGGAGGAGTATCCGCCGCCCTCGGTGAGATCCTCCGGGACCGCTAGACGGCCATGCGGATGCCGGTGGCTTCAGTGGACTGCCGATGGACGCTCCTCGTGGCCCTCCTCTCCCTCGTGGCGGCCTGTGGAGGCACCACCGCACCCGACCGGAGCCCCCTGGATGATGCCCTCACCGCCGACATCCCCCTCTACCTGCGGGTGGAGGTGGAGGACAGCCTCCTGCTGCCCTGCCCCGAGGGGTCACCCGTGGCCGAGGCACCCCACTGGGTGACCAGCGCCAGCCAGGTGCGCCTGGATCCCGCCCAGACGGCCCGGCTCCGGGTGGAACTCGAGGACCGCCCTCCCTCGGCTCTGGGAGAGCCTCGGTGCGGCGGAGAGGGAGTGGCGTGGACGGGTCTCCGATCGGGCCGGTTCGCCGCGGGACTCGCCGACGTCATCGAGTTCTCGTGGGACTCCGTCGCCGAACCGGTTCCCACCCCCGACGGCGTCGTCACCGACCAGGTATGGCTCAGCGACGCCGTCCCGGTGGGCCCCCGCTCCCTGACGGCGGATCTGAGGGTGTACGGCGTACAGATCCTGGTGGGGCTGGTCTTCCTGACGTCGCAGACGCCGGACGGTCTCTAGGGGCGGGGAAGACGTACGGTGGGCACGAAGTAGGTGGTGGCTTCGTCGGGTCGCTGGCTCGTCTGCCGGGGGATCCAGCCCGTCCACCGCCACCGGCCCTCGTCGTCCTCCGTGTCGACGACCTCGTTCTCGATGCCCTGGGCCACCACCAGCGCCGACGCCCCCTTGTCGTCCGCGTCCAGCGCCCGCTGGTGAGGTTCGACGGCGTTCCGCAGCGCCGGGGTGTGCTCCTCCTCGCGCGGATAGGTCCGGATCATCGCGGCCTTGGTCTCCGGATGGGCGGCGTGCTCCTCCTGGGCCGCCTCGGAGAGCTTCGAGAGCCATGGCGTCTCGGCCAGTCCCTGCCGGAGATGCTGGTGCAGTCGATCCGGCTGGGTGAAATCGCCGGCTGCCGCCCCCAGCGCGTCCACCACCAGGTCCCACATGTACTTGCCCTCGTCCCGCCACCGCGGCTCCGCCGCCTCCTGGTAGAGCTCCAGGGCCTGGGCCTTCCCCATGATCTGGCCGGCCACGTACCACTGGATCCGATGCGTGTGCACGCCGTGGGAGCGACCCACGAGATCGACGAACAGATGCCCCCCACGCACCAGCGCCAGGAAGACCCCGGGAGGAACGAAGTCTGTGAACACGGGACGGTCCCCGGACCAGGTCCCGGCCTCCGCCTCGGTGAGGACCTGGTCCAGGGACGTGCCGTCCCGGATCATCTTCTGGGTCAGCCTCAGGAGGTAGGCATCCACCAGCGGCTCGTCGTTCAGAATCTCCTGGAGGGTGGTGAACCGACTCAGCCACCGCTGCTTCTCGCGGTCGGTCAATCCGGGGATGGCCTTCCCGCGGTAGCGTTCATGGAGGTCCGCGTAGAGCTGGACGACTGCGGGCCCCATCAGGCGTTGAAGGCGAGCCCGCTGGGCGCGCTGGCGCGGACTTCCGTCCACCTCCCGGCTTCTCGCGGAGGCTCCGGACGCGGCGCCGACGTCCCGGGAGGCGCGGGATTCGGCGGGAGCCCGCTTCTGCCCGGGGGCGAAGGTGGGAGGCGACATGGCTGCACCATACCGGCTGGGGTGCGGGGGCGCGAGCCAGGCGATGGGAAGGCGCGCGGGGGACCCGCAGGGATGATCGGGCACCCCGGTGTCCGAGTGGCTCGGGCCGGACTATCTTCGCCGACCATCCACCGCGGACGGCCAGGAGCCTAGACCATGAGAAGAACGACGAAAGCAGCCGCCCTCGTAGCGTTCGGGGCGCTGGGAGCCGGGGTCCTCATCGCCGCCGGCCTCCCGGACGGAGCCCCCTTCGGACTCCAGGAGGGCCTGCCCATCGAGGCGCTGGCCGAGACCGTCTGGATCGAGGAGTTCGACGTATCCCCCCGCGGGGACCTGGTGGCCTTCAAGTCCGCGGCGGCGGGCACCTACGACATCTGGACCGTACCGATGGCCGGCGGAGACCCCAGCCGACTCACCGATCTGCCGGGCCGTGAGATGAACCCGGTCTTCAGCCCCGACGGCGCGTGGGTGGCCTTCGAGGCGGACCTCGGGGGGACGGACGTCCGGGACGTTTGGGTGGTCCCCTCGGAGGGGGGCGATCCCATCCGGCTTACCGACCATCCGCTGAACGACGCCGGCATCTCCTGGTCTCCGGACAGCCGGACCGTCTACTTCAACACCGGCATGTACTTCGAC
>JGI12048J13642_10405555_pt1 | contig 13165 bp, 12 predicted proteins | sample ElkSlonscriptome_16_FD_13642 | JGI IMG/M metagenome (IMG submission 13642) | reverse complement strand
CGTAAACGCCAAAAATACGAATCCAACTACAAATAAATTAACTCTCATTTTTTTTAGGTTCTGCCCAATCAGGTTGCAATCAGACAATGTTTTTCGTTGCCGAAAGTAGGAAAAACGAGTTTGACGGTCTCTATTTTGACACGTGTAATTAGTTGGTATCAAGAATTCTCGAAAAAGTAGTTTCTTTCGGAAATCAAATCCCGCAACGCATGTTTACGGTCCGCAACCTATTAATAGCCTTTGTTTTTCTCACGGCAGTGTTTCGTTCAAATGCTCAAGAAGAGAAAAAAGAGGAGTTCAAACGACATAAAATCATGCTCGTTCTCGGTCATGCCATGACACCTGAAGGGATCAATGTAGATGGCAAGAAAACTTTCTTATTTCTACCGAGTTGGGGGGTGGATTACGATTACCGCCTAAATGAAAAATGGAGTGTTGGAGTTCACACTGATTTTGTAATTGAGAATTTTGCTTTTGAAGATCCAGAGGAGATTATTCAGGAGAGGAGTACCCCTCTGGCTCTTGTGGCTTCCTTAGGCTACAAAATAGGAAATCATTTTACGGCCATAGTGGGTGGTGGTGCTGAACTAGCAAAGGAAGAAAATTTGAGGGTGATCCGTTTAGGTGCAGATTATGGCTGGGAAATAGGTCAGTGGGAGATTGCTTTAAACTACATGATTGATTTTAAATTGGATGCCTACAATACTGGAATTTTTGGAGTGGGTATGGCTCGGAGTTTTTAATTTTAGACAATGAAGAATGTTGAACTAATTGGTCTTTCAGTACTTCTAGGAATCATCTTAGCAGCTAGTTCGGTCCATGCTCAAGTCGGTAGTATGGAGCGAGGCGATCTTCATCAGGCATATTATGATAGCCTCAAGTCCATGAATTACGATCGAACACTTCCCTTCTTAGGAGAAAAAGCTTACAAAAAAGGCTATGACATTCAATTGCCCTACGGTGCTAGTGTCATTTATTTTACTCAAACCCAGGAGATCAATATCACCAACACAAAAATTGGCCTCAACGGCGGTGATAAGGCAGACCTCAGCAATTTTATCAAATTTGGTCCTACGATTGCAACAACGCACGCTGTGACCTTTCGTCCGGATGTATGGATACTTCCATTTCTAAATGTTTATGGAGTGATTGGTGGTGGAACTACTCAAACAGATGTTACCTTACTGGAACCTTTAGGATTTCAAACGGTTCAAAATTTTGAAGCCACTTCTTACGGCTTAGGGATAACGTTGGCAGGAGCAGTTGGTCCCGTGGTAGTGATATGGGATAACAATTACAATTTTGTGGACGTAGAAGCCATCGTTGAGCCGGTTCCTGCCTTTAACAGCAGCTTGCGCCTCGGGCATAACTTTATGGATACGAAAAGGCCTGATCGGATGCTTACGGCCTGGGTAGGAACCTTTTATCAGCAAATCAATAATGATACCAAAGGTAGCATACCCATAAGCTCTGTATTTCCTACATTTGGAACGGGTGATAATATTCAGCGATTAAGAGATTGGGCAGATGATTTGCCCCCTGGTCAGAAGCTTATCGCCAACCAGATTATTGACAAAATAGAAGAATACGGAGAGGGGGCAGATTTAGAAAACGCAGAAATAGATTACGAGCTCAACAAGGAAGTGGCGTCTCCATTTAATTTATTGGTAGGAGCCCAATACCAGTTAAACAAACACTGGATGTATCGGGTTGAGCTAGGGGTTTTTGGAAAAAGAAGCCAGTTTTTACTGAATGCCAACTACAGGTTCTAACCTCTAAATCGCGCCAAATCAGAATTAACGGATATATTTACACCTCAATCACTAAAAATCAAACTCACGAAATGAAGAAATTAAGTTCAATGATTATCGCAACTCTGTTTGCGGTAGGAGCATTTGCTCAGGACAAACCCAATATCCTGGTGATATGGGGAGATGATATTGGCTGGTCAAATATTTCAGCTTACAACCATGGGATGATGGGGTATCAGACGCCAAACATTGACAGAATTGCCAATGAAGGAGCTATGTTTACCGATTGGTATGCGCAGCAGTCCTGCACAGCAGGTAGGGCTTCTTTCATTCTGGGGCAACATCCATTCAGAACGGGGTTACTCACGATTGGTATGCCGGGAGCAAAGCAGGGGATCAAAGATGACCAAGCTACCATCGCTGAAGTTCTAAAAACCCAAGGATATACCAGCGGTCAATTTGGAAAGAACCACCTTGGCGACAGGGATGAGCATCTACCTACCAATCATGGGTTTGACGAATTCTTCGGAAATCTCTACCACTTAAATGCGGAAGAAGAGCCTGAAACCTATTACTACCCCAAAGACCCCGATTTCCGTAAAAAGTTCGGACCTCGTGGTGTGATACACTCATATGCAGACGGTAAAATTGAAGATACGGGACCTCTGACCAAGAAGAGAATGGAGACGGTTGACAAAGAGTTTCAGGATGCGGCTATCAAGTTTATAGAAAAAGCACATGCGGATGGAAAACCCTTCTTTGTTTGGTTGAATTCAACGCGAATGCACGTTTGGACGCACCTCGATGAAGAGAGCGATGGAATCACGGGCATCGGGCTCTACCCCGACGGAATGGTAGAGCACGATAAAGCAATTGGAGAAATTTTGGCCAAGCTTGAAGAACTTGGAATCATTGACAACACGATTATTATGTATTCTACGGATAATGGTGCTGAAAAATTCACTTGGCCGGATGGGGGTACGACTCCTTTTGCCGGTGAAAAAGGTACCACCTGGGAAGGTGGTTTCCGAGTACCTTGTGCCATTCGTTGGCCCGGAGTTATTGAACCGGGAACCATTTACAACGATATCTTCTCACACGAAGATATGATGCCTACACTTGCCGCAGCCGCGGGTATTTCTGATTTGAAGCAGAAAATGCTGAATGGCTTCTCTGCAAATGGCAAAACTTTTAACGAACACCTCGATGGTTACAATCTGCTGCCCTATTTCAAAGGTGAAGTGGATGAAGCGCCGCGAAAAGAAATTTATTATTTCGACGCAGCCGGGAACCTCAATGCCATTCGATACAATAATTTCAAGCTACATTTTGCAATAATGGAAGGTTCCATTAATGAGGCTTATAGAAAGACACCGAGTTGGCCTATTGTAATAAATCTCAGAGCTGATCCTTTTGAGGTAAGCCAAGAAGCTGCCGGCTACATTAAATGGTATGGTGATAATATGTGGATGTTTGTACCAGCGCAGCAACTGGCAACGAATTTCCTGGAAACATTTAAGGAATATCCACCTGTAATGGGCTCTTCACTCTCAGTTGACAAAGTGGTACAGCAAATGACTGCTCCACCGGTAACCAGGTAGTAAATGTAAATTTGAAGGGAGCGGTATTCGCTCCCTTTTTTTTGTCTCTCTTTGATTAAATTCCAAAATTATGACGGTTCAAGATTCTGTAAATGAACTAAAACAGCGCATGCAGGCTTCCATCATCGGTCAGGATGATCTGGTAGATCGCTTAATACTCGTATTGCTGGCAGATGGAAATATGCTGCTTGAAGGTCTACCGGGATTGGCAAAAACCCGTGCTATCAAAGCCATGGCAAAAGAGTTAAATTGTGGACTGAGTCGAATACAGTTCACGCCTGATCTTTTGCCTTCCGATGTAACGGGCACGGAGATCTACCAACCAAACTCTGAAGAGAAGTTTATTTTTCAGAAAGGCCCGGTCTTCAGTAACCTCATATTGGCTGATGAGATAAACCGAGCACCGGCCAAGGTGCAATCAGCCTTACTCGAAGCAATGGAGGAGCGACAGGTGTCCGTAGCGGGAAAAACGTACAAGATGGATCCGCTCTTTATGGTACTTGCCACGGAAAATCCGGTAGAACAAGAAGGAACCTACCCCCTGCCCGAGGCGCAGATGGACAGATTTCTCATGCATGTCATGATAGACTACCCGGACGATGCCTCTGAATTAAAAATCATGCGGCTGAACAGAGAAGAGCAGCATGGAGCCGCCGCGGAAACACGTGAACGACTTGATCCGCAAATCATTTTTGATGCCCGCGCTGAAATTGCAAAAGTGACCATTTCAGAAGCCATGGAGCAGTACATTGTAGATATTGTCTCAGCCACGCGCTATCCAGCTAAATACAGCGAAGAGCTGGATGCTTGGATCGATTTCGGGGCTAGCCCAAGGGGTACCATTGCGCTGGACAGATGCTCAAGAACCCATGCCTGGATGAACGGGAGAAATAACGTGAGCACGGAAGATGTTCGAGCAGTAGTGCTCGATTGTTTACGCCACCGACTGATCGTTAGCTATGAAGCCAATGCCGATCGGATAACGCCCGATATGATATTAAAAAAGATACTGGAAAAAGTAGCCGTTTTGGGATAAATGAAAAAGGAGGAGAAATATCCCGAGCCGGTTTTTACTTCGCTGGAATCACTGCTAAGGATGGAACGGCTTTCTCAAAACTTCAGCCTGAAGGCAAATCGGCAGAAGGTGAGTTCGGTTTTGGGAGGAAAGCACGCCTCGAAGCTACGCGGCAGGGGTTTGGATTTTGAAGAAGTGAGGCTCTATGCCAAAGGGGATGATATCCGAACGATAGATTGGAAAGTGACCGCCCGCACCAACCAAACCCACACGCGGGTATTTTCAGAAGAAAAAGAAAAGCCCGCATTGATCGTGGTAGATCAATCGCGCTCTATGTTCTTCGGATCAAAGGAAACCACTAAAGCCACTCGTGCTGCCGAACTGGCCGCCACACTTTCCTTTCGCGTATTAAAAGAGGGCGACCGAGTGGGGGGTGTTGTTTTTGCCGATCAAGGAACAAACATCATCGCCCCCAAACGCGACCGAAGAAATATCCTCCGTTTTTTCGAAAGAATCGTACAGCGAAATCATGAACTCGCTCACCAAAGTGAGATTGATTTTGCTTTGGCTTTTAAAGAAGTGACAGCAAAAATTAAAAACATTGTAACGCATGACTTTCTCATCGTTGTCATCAGTGATTTTTACCGTTATTCTCCTGATACGATTAAGTATCTCACCATAATGTCTCAACACAATGATGTAGTGGCAGTGAAGATTTACGATCCGATGGAACGAAGCCTCCCCGAAAAAAACTTTGTAGCCGGTGATGACGCAAAACAAATGATCATCAAGGGGCAATCAAAAGAAATTCGAAATCAAATTGCCTCGGGCTTTGACTCCGAATACGCCGAATTCAAAAGTAAACTGAAAAAACACGGAATTCCTGCCTTTCTTATTGACACGGTGCGGCCACTTGAAGACCAAATTAAGGAGTACTTTAAAAAGCCGAGCCGATGATCGAAAAAGTGAAAATCGACTCCTTGGAGATGAAGATGCAAAGTCTTAATCTGGCTCCACTTCAAGAACCCGATCCCGTTGGTTTTAGCTTCGAAACAATAGGATGGAAAATACTGGCCTTATTGCTTTTTCTGATCGCTTCCTGGCTTTTACTTGCATTTATCAACCGATACCGCAAGAATAAATATCGCAGGGATGCCCTCAATCAATTGAACAATACCCCAGCTGAAGAGAGGTTAGCTCTTGGTCTTGTTTTGCTCAAAAGTACTGCTATCGCTGTTTATGGAAGAGAGCAGGTAGCCTCACTGACAGGTGCCGCTTGGCTTGAATTCTTAGACCTGAAAACCCGAGGAAAGAGCAATTTCTCAGAATATCACCGTCAGCTTGGAGGATATATTTTCGACGGGCATTTGCCATCCGAAGCAGATCGGAAAAAGATCGTGGAACAAATTCAAAATTGGATAAGCAGCCATCATGTTTCCGTCTAATTTTGAAATAGCATATCCTTGGGTGTTTTGGCTTTTGCCACTACCCCTGCTGGCTTATCTTTTTGTGCCTGCCTTGAGAATGCGGAGTTCGGCATTGCAATTACCCGCCTTGGAGAAGATCTCGAAAATTACGGGCGAAAAACTTAGAAAGGCGGCCTTTGTGAAGCGGCGCAACCTACTTTTTGGTTTTGTACTGATCATCAGTTGGATTTTGTTGATTACCGCCGTTTCATCTCCCCGAATTGTAGGCGAGCCTGAAATGGAAGTTAAAACGTCGAGGAATTTTTTAATTACGGCCGACATTTCCTTCAGCATGGCCCAAAAAGACTGGGTGCTCGAAGGCGATAAGGTACGAAGGTGGGATGCCGTAAAAAATTTGATGCACGAATTTATCGATCGCAGAGAAGGTGACAGAATGGGCCTGTTGTTTTTTGCTACCAACTCCTATACTCAAGCGCCCTTCACTCCCGATTTGAATACCGTGGATCAATTGCTCGAAGAAGCAGATGTCGGCATGGCGGGTCAGATGACCAATATCGGAAAAGCGATATCCAAAGGGGTAGACATGTTTGCCGAGGACTCGATTGAAACAAAAGTCATGCTGCTATTAACTGACGGGGTAGACGGAGGCACAGATATTCTGCCGCTCGATGGAGCAGAAATGGCCAAACGCGATAGCGTGATAATCTACACAATCGGAATAGGTAACCCGGGGAAAGGAGGCTCTGACCTGGATGAAGAAACCCTGAAAGAGATTGCCGCAATTACCGGTGGTAAATATTTTCGAGCGCAGGATGCCGAAGAACTGGAAATGATCTATGCGGAAGTGGATAAACTGGAACCAATAGAATACCGGGAGAAAAAATACAAACCCGTAACGGAGCTTTATTATTATCCCCTCGGGATTGCCATGGGTTTACTCGTGCTCATGAGCCTGATTGGCAGTATTTATGAGCTTATTGCAAAAATCAGATTTAGGAATGTATAGTGATGTATTTCCAATAGTGTGGAGTGACTTTCACTTTTTGCGTCCCACTTTCCTTTGGGGTCTGATACCGGTGGTATTGCTATTAATTATTGGTTTGGTGAGTCTGCGTGACGATACAAAATGGAAAAAAATCATCTCTCCGCATCTGCGTCCGTATATGATAAAAGGCGGAACACTGCGCGCAAAGCTCCTGATGCAGTTGTTTCAGTTTTTAGCCTTGGGCATCGGAATAACTGCGCTGGCCGGCCCGACCTGGAAAAAAGTAGAGCTACCCGGAAAGACACTCGAGAGCCCCCTGGTTATTCTGCTCGATTTGTCACAGAGTATGATGGCCACAGACATTCAACCGTCTCGATTGGAAAGAGCAAAATTTAAAATACAAGACTTCTTAGAAGCCGATCCAGGTGCACGTATCGCCCTGATTGGATTTGCCGGAACCGCACATACAGTTGTTCCCTTATCCGAAGATTACCGAATTATAAAAACGCATATTGAAAACCTTTCGCCCAAGGTCATGCCCTTTCGTGGCTCTGATTTAGAAAGAGCTTTAGCAAAGGCAGACACGCTGCTATCGGTTACGAAGGCACCCGGAAGGGTTTTACTCTTAAGTGATGATTTCAGCAAATCAGACTTTGCGCTAATTCAATCGTTTACAAAAGAGCCTGGCAGAAGTTTAGATATCCTTCCCGTCAATACCCGCACGGGAAGTGAAGTTCCGGCCTATAGCGGCAAGGGCAGTTTGAGGGATGCCGGTGAACCTGTCTATTCGGCACTAAACGAAGATCTTCTTACGAAGATCAATTCTTTGGATCAGGTGGCCGTTCACCAATTGACATTAGATAATAGTGATGTAAAACTTATTGCAAAAATTACCGCCGGTAATCTGGAATTTACCGAAAAGCCTAAGGAAAAGGATGACGATTGGCGCGATTTCGGTGTACTCTTTCTGATTCCTGCAGCAGTCCTGATTTTATTCTGGTTTAGAAAAGGATGGGTTTTGTATTCATTCTCGGCTATTCTTCTCTTGGGCTCCTGCCAAAACCAAGAATCGAAAAAGACATTCAAAGATTTGTGGTACACCAAAGACTATCAGGGCCAACTGTTGAGTAATGAAGGCGACTTTCAACAGGCCGCTGAAACCTACGATGAACCGCTTAGAAAAGGGGTCGCCTTTTTTAAGTCAGGAGATTACGATGATGCTATTCTGGAGTTTAGCAGAGATACAGGTTCTCTTGCTGCATACAATCTGGGATTGGCATATTATAAGAATGGAGATTATGCCTCGGCGATGATGGCTTTCGGTGAAGCCGCTTCGATGGATCCTGAAATGCAAGAAGCGGTGTATGGTTTTTCGCAACTCCAACAAGCACTTAAGGGAACTTCAGAAGCCGATCTCGATGAGGCCCGGGAGAGTACGGAAAAAGGAAGTGCGCAAAATGAGCAAAACAAAAGTCCTGAAGATTTAAGCGGAGGAGGTCAGGAAGCGAGCAAGAAGGACATGGAAAAACAGCGTCTGGAAGAGACCGTCAGCACTGATATCCGCAAAGGAAAAGAATCAGACGAAGTGCCTGAAGATTTTCAGAGCGGTTCGGAAAAGTCAAATCAAAAAGTCTTGATGCGAAAGCTCGACGATGATCCTGCCCGCTTTTTAATGAAGAAGTTCGAATACGAAGTAAAAAGAAAAAAACTCACCCCCGACTCCGATGAAAAACCTTGGTAAGGTTCATAAGGCTGCCTCATTGATGTCAGGAAATATTTTTCTGACATTGCTCCTTTTCGTGCTCGTCACTTCGACGATGAAAGGACAGCAGTTATGGAGTGAAATTCAACTGAAAAAAAACAGTGTGTATCCCGGTGAACCAATCGAGGTGTCCGTCTTCGTATATACCTCTACCTGGTTTACAGCGGGAGTAAACCCCGGGAATATAAAAGTGAACAATGCAAGCACGGTTTACTTTAGATCGGTAAGTACGAGTAAGTCCGTGAAAGGAAAAACATTTTCAGGCGTCCAATTAATTTTTAATGTTTTTCCGTTTGAACCTGGCAACCTCATTTTTCCCTCCTTAAGCATTGAAGTTGAAACACCTCCCGATGGCGATTACAAGGGGGTGAAAAGAACAGTGAAAACGAAAGAGAGGATGGTGAAAGTGATGCCCATCCCTCCGGGTATCGAGCAAGAAGATTGGTTGGTCACGACAAAATTATCCGTGAAGGAAGTTTGGAGTGGAAATTTAAATGACGTTAAAGTCGGTGATGTTTTGGAACGAAAAATCACAAGAAACGCACAGAATACCATTTCTTCATTAATACCTTTTATCGTTTGGGATACAATTCCTTCCATCAGCTTGTACCCAAAGTCACCGAGTACAGAAAATGTAAAAACGAAAACTTCAATAAGTGCCAATTCTACCGAAACGATGAGGTATCTTTTCGAAAAAGAAGGAGAAATCAGGATTCCGGAGATGGTTCTGTTTTGGTGGCATCCCTATCAGAAAAGGCTGTACAAAAAAACTCTACCGGCTAAAAAAATAATGGTAGCTGCCAATCCCGACGGTCAGCTGTTGGCATCAATTGCCGATTCACTTCAAACTGATTTGAATTTGGCTGAAGCTGCTACCGGCAATGACGAGGAAACTCTATCCCGAGAACAGAAAAAGAACATAGTAATTGCCGTTTTTTTAGTTCTCTTCGGCATTTTATTGTCACGCCTACTCGTAAAGGCTCTTTCCAAATACAAAGTGCGTCGAGAAAAATACCTGCAGTCTGAACTACACTCTTTTAAACAATTGGTGTCAGCTGTGGGATCAACCGACTCCGAGCGTTTCGAACAACTTGTTTACAAATGGATTGATCGACTCGACCTATCGGAACCTAGCTATACTAATCTGATACGCCAAGCTGGACGCAACGGATATGACCAAGATTTAAATCTGAGATTTGATCAACTTACCAAGGCTCAATGGAAAAAAATCCGTTCGGCAATTAGAGGCGAGTTAACTAAGCAAAGTGTCGAGATAAACCCGTGAATACAGATATTCTGCTTGAATACGCACATCCGACTGATACCGGGATGAAACATAGTACATTTGAACTTTGAACTTAGCCTTTCAAAATATAAGACCCCTGGGAATATCTCATAACTTCTCGTTGAAGCTTGCCATCACCGTGTTATTCCTGCACCTCAATTTATTTTCAGCAAAAGCACAATCCAACTTCTCGGGCTGGATTGATTACAACCATACCCAGTATCTGAGTCCAGATTTTTCTATAAAAGGCGATGTTGGATATCGTACCAATTTTTCGGGGGATGATTTCAACCTCTTCTTGCTGAGACCGGGAGTGAATTATCGCATCAATAAGACCTTTCAAGTTCAGGGTAATGTGGCAATCTTTCTCACTTACAATCAGGAATTTGCCAATTCGAGAGAGTTTAGGTTGGCTCAAGAAGTCAGGGCTACCTGGCCTCGTTTTAAAAGGTTTCGTTTCGATCACCGAGTCCGTGCCGAGGAGCGTTTTTTTGCATTCGAACAAATTGAAGGAATTGAAGATCAAAGAAGTAGCGATCAAGATGTAAGACTTCGATACTTCCTCGCAGGCACCACCGACTACATGAATGTTGGTCCTTTGGGCAATTTATTTTTTACGGGAAGTATCGAATTCTTCACCACGCTGGGTGAGGAAACGGAAGGTCTCATTTCAGATCGCTCGAGGGTGTATGCCGGCTGGGGGCAACTGCTCAACAAAGGCTGGTCTTACGCCATTCATTTCATTTGGCAACAGTCGCGGAATGCCTTTGGCAATTTTGAATCGGACGAATTTGTAGTCAGGTTGAGAATTTATTGGAAGAGTCAAGTACCGAATTGACCACCAACATAATTAAGATTGAAGGAAACGGTACCACTCAACAAAAGAAGCTAGCCCGTCTTCAATTTTGGTTTTCGGCTTGTAGCCAAAAAGCCTTTGAGCCTTCTCGATACTCGCATAGGTGATGTCTACATCCCCGGGCTGCATGGGCTGTCGGTCTATGGCGGGCTCTATGTCCAATGCCTTCCCAATTTCTTCGATCAAGTTCGTCAGTTTCACGGGTTGGTTATTTCCCAAATTCACCGTTTCAAATACATCCGAATTTTCGCGCAGGTAATCCATAGCTCCATTGATGCCCGCAATGGTGTCTGCCACGAAAGTGTAATCGCGTGCGGTGCTTCCATCACCAAACATGGGGATGGTTTTTCCTTCGCTAAGCAATCGCGTAAACTTGTGAATGGCCAAGTCCGGTCGTTGGCGCGGCCCGTAAACGGTGAAAAAGCGGAGGTTGAGAATGTCGATTTTGTAGAGATGGTGAAAGGTGTAGTTCATCAGCTCGCAACTGCGTTTGCTGAAGGCGTAGGGTGAAATTGGCTCGTACTCCACCCCTTCTTCCACGAAGGGAATGTGCTTGGAATTGCCGTAAATGCTGCTACTGCTCGCAAAGGCAATTTTGGTGCAGCCCTTGGCTCTGCATAACTCAAGAACATTGAGGGTAGCGGTAATATTGGCATCGATGTAAGATTGAGGTGCCTCGATACTGGGTCTTACGCCAGCCTTACCGGCAAGGTGAACCACCATATCGAAAGAAGGGATTCGCTGCAGCTTTTCGGCTTGCGTGAGATCCAATTCGAAGAAACCAAATCGTTCGTGGTTGCGAAACGACTCGAGGTTCCTCTCTTTGATTCGTCGGTCGTAGAAAGGATCGAAGTTATCGATACCATACACGGTGTGACCTTGCTCCAGCAAACTTTCGCAAAGATGCGAACCAATGAAGCCCGCGGCTCCCGTTACGAGGATTTCTTGACCCATGGCAGCGAAGATAAAAACATTCATTCATCGACCGCAAAACGATTTTCGACTGTGGTGATTTCCTTGGCATTATCTTTGGCAAAACTTCCGCATGAAAAAAATCATTCTCCCTCTATTTGTCACAGCTCTGCTATTGACATCTTGCTCTGAGGAGAGCTTTCGCAAAACCATGAAGACCATCAATGAAACTATCGAGTCTCCGAGCGGCCTGACATCCTCTGAAGTTGCGGCAGGTTTAAAGGAGGCCTTGGTGGTAGGCACAAATAATGCGGTCGATTTTGCGGGAAAAGAAAACCAATTTCTCACCACGCCGCGTCTACGTATCCCTTTTCCCGAAGAGGCAGAAAAGGTAAAGACAACCGCTGAAAATCTCGGTTTGGGAAGTCAGGTGGATAAATTTGAAGAAAACCTCAATCACGCCGCCGAGCGAGCCGTTTCACACGCGGCTCCGATCTTTGTTGACGCCATTACTTCCCTGACCATCAACGATGCTTTTGCCATCCTTCGAGGAGAAGACGATGCCGCGACTGAATACTTGCGCCGAAGCACGGAAACCAGCCTTCGCGCTGCTTTTCAACCTGAGGTAGACAAGGCAATAAATGAAGTGGAGTTGACAAAATACTGGCAACCGCTGGCTTCGGCTTACAATTCTGCTTCGATCCTTACAGGACAGGAAAAAGTGAATCCCGATTTGGAAGAATACGTTACCGGCAAGGCCATGGATGGACTCTTTCTTTTGATTTCCGAAGAGGAAGAAAAGATCAGGGAGAATCCTGCGGCTAGGGTGACGGAGTTGTTAGAGAAGGTTTTTAGTGCCCAATAGAGTCTGTCGACAAATCCAGCCGGCTCCTTTAAATCTGAACCTTGTTGAGGCAGGCCTCAGCCGTTTCATTTTCTCATAGATCGCGACCGCGATCCTCTGTGACCTCGAATTATTCAGCTTTGTACTTCCATTTTCTCTGAGAACTCAGCGCAATAAACTCCGGCGATTTGACTGACATCCTTTTAGTTTTCCTCACAATTGAGCACAGGTTCTCTTGAACTTTGTAAATTGGCCGAACCGTGAAAAAACTCTCTCTAAAAAACTCAATTAAGTATGCCCCGTCAGAGCTTCCGCTAAACGCCGACGGATCCATTTACCATTTGGCAATAAAGCCTGAACACCTTGCCGATACCATTTTGGTAGTCGGTGATCAAGGTCGGGTGGAGAAAATCTCAAAGCACTTTGACCGCACGGACGTGGTGGTGAGCAATCGCGAATTCGTGACGCACACCGGCTACATTGGTTCAAAGCGGATCACCGTTATGAGCACGGGAATTGGCACCGACAATATCGACATTGTCTTAAACGAACTCGACGCGCTGAGAAGCATTGATTTTGAAAAGCGCGAGACGATTGAAAACCCTCGACCACTAGAAATCATCCGCATTGGTACTTCGGGTGGGTTGAGAAAGGAAATTGAACCCGGCAGCTTTATTCACAGTCGATATGCCATTGGTCTGGACGCGGTGTTGCACTACTACCAAGC